>Ga0208408_1000923_pt1 | contig 17535 bp, 18 predicted proteins | sample ETNtaG_4_FD_185776 | JGI IMG/M metagenome (GOLD analysis project Ga0208408, IMG submission 185776) | Marine microbial and viral communities from oxygen minimum zone, Eastern Pacific Ocean - ETNP201406SV67 (SPAdes) (version 2) | ecosystem: Environmental > Aquatic > Marine > Oceanic ... | reverse complement strand
ACCGGCGCAAAATTATTCCCAGTTGATAGCGAACATTCCGCTATCTGGCAATGTATGGCAGGCGAGAATGTAAATGACATCCGCAGTCTGATACTTACAGGTAGCGGGGGGCCATTTCGCAATAGACCGCTGAACACGTTTCAGGATATTTCTGTAGAGGAGGCGCTGAATCATCCTAACTGGGATATGGGGAAAAAAATTACCATCGATAGTGCCACCATGATGAACAAAGGTCTGGAAGTCATTGAAGCGTTCTGGCTCTTTGGTTTTAACCATGATAAGGTCAAGATAGTTATACATCCTCAGTCTATTATTCATTCCATGATCGAACTGAAGGACGGTGCGGTCAAAGCTCAATTGGGTGTTCCGGATATGAAAGTTCCCATACAATATGCATTGACATATCCAAGACATTTACCGGCACCCTGGGAACAGCTGGATTTTTTTACCTGTGGTGATTTAACGTTCCAGGAACCGGATCTGGATAGGTTCCCCTGCATATCTCTGGCTTTCGAAGCCTTAAAAAACCTGGGGACAACCCCAGCCGCGCTGAACCTGTCCAATGATTATGCGGTTCAGCGTTTTTTAGATAAGGAAATAAAATTCACTGATATTCCAAGAATAAATGAAATGATAATGAATTCGCATAATTGGATAGAGCACCCCACTCTTGAAGATTTAAAAGATTTGGATGGCTGGGTTTATAAAACCGTATTTAACTTCCACTGATTCGAAACATGGACGGTTTCTAATTTTTAACTGATAAATTGAATTACATTATATGACATTTCTCTGGGCAACAATATTCGTACTGGGTGTTTTGATTTTTGTTCACGAACTGGGACATTTTATCGCAGCTAGATCTGTGGGAGTTCGTGTTGACAGATTTTCCATCGGCTTCCCCCCAAGATTTATTTCCATAACATCTATTCCCGATGGCTGGAATTTCCGGATTTATTTCTATAAAAATGAAGGCGGGAAATTGGTTTGGAGTCCAGTTTTTGAAAGTCAAATTCAACGCCCAGGCCGGACAGGTTCAGGGACAGAATATGTTCTGGCGTTGATTCCCTTGGGCGGATATGTAAAAATGGCTGGAATGATTGATGAAAGCCTGGATACCCATATTACTTATGCTCCCGATGAATTTATGTCCAAACCCACGTGGGCAAAAATCTATGTTCTTTGTGCCGGCGTCATTATGAATTTAGTTACTGCATTTATTATTTTTTCAGGAGTCGCCTATGTGCAGGGTACAGCGGATATACTGGACGAGCCCATTGTTTCCGAACTCAGAGCTGATATGCCTGCCCTGGAGGCAGGAATATTGCCCGGGGATAGGATCACCGCAATCGACGGGTCTGCAATAAACACCTGGAAAGAATTGACCAATGTAATCCATAAAATTCCCAACACACCCATTTCATTGACCATTTTAAGGGATGAAAGCAAATTTGAATTGTCCCTGACAACCTCTTACATGATTTTACCGAATTCCGGCCGGATAGATACACTGGGAGCAATTGGCATTGTCCCCCAGATTATATACTCGGATATCTTGTGGAGTGAAGCGCTTAATGCAGGTGTTCTGGCGACATTCAATACTGTTGGCATGATTGTTATGAGCCTGCATATGCTATTTACAGGTGTAGCATCTGTTGCGGATCTTGGCGGGCCCATCATGATAGCTCAGCTTGCGGGACAAACAGCGAATGAAGGCTGGATACCGCTTTTGTCGTTCATGGCGCTCATCAGTGTGAATCTTGCTTTTTTGAATATATTTCCTATTCCGGGTTTAGATGGTGGACATATATTTATTTTATTAATAGAAAGTGTTATCCGCAGACCTCTTACCCTGAGGGCCAGAATGGTGATTCAACAGATTGGAATGACCTTCCTGCTCATTTTAATGGTTACAGTCGTATTTAATGATATAACGCGGCTGTTTAATTAATCCGGTCCGCCAGCTCAAGTACTAGAGCACCATATTTTAACTTTAACCAGATTTTAACAGGTATCTGTGCCGGTTTTTCATCTGAAAACCAGATTGATATTTTACCCTTATTCTTGAATTCCTTTTTATCGGTGCGTATAGGCGTTATCTGATTACAGACATAGTCCCCAAATGGAACTGTTATTTTCTGGTGTGAAAATGCTAGGACTTTCAATTCAGTTGTCTTCTTACCAGCTACCGTGGAAAGCAAGCTACCGTGCAGATCCGGAATTGTTTTTTGGCGCAGGGAATAAAATAAGGAATAGGGTGATTGACTGCCCGCAGGAATCGGAAGGGTGTCGCCATCGACAATGACCCATCCTTCATCATGATTAAAAAATGAGATAGAATTCTTTTTATAATTTCCTTCCCGAATTCTTTTTTCCACTTTGAGTGTTTCCAACGATTTTATATCCAGCCAGACATCTATTTTATCATCAATGGAGAATAACTTGTCTGTAAAGCCGGTAGTCCAGGCTTTAAAGCGAACATGATAGGCCGGCGAATTCTGGATTGTATCCAATTCGATGACGGTTAATTCTCCTTTACCGGCAGGGATACCTGAGAAGAATGCTCTATAGGTAAGAACCTCGTCAATCTTGAAAGGTGCAGATTGAGCATTGATGAAACAAAAGCTGAACAGAAAAAATAGTATTCTCATGAACGCATTATCTTCAATTTACCGTGTTTATAAATATAGATGGCAGATCCACGTCCTGAAATAATTCCATCATCGATCAATAAGTCTACTTCATGTTTAAATTCTGAATAAATATGATTCGGGTCGGTCATGGGAGGATCCCCGGTACGGTTTACGCTGGTTGTCGTTATGGGTCCGCCAAATTTTCGAGCCAGTTGCTGACAAAATGAATGATATGGAATTCGTATGCCAAGAGTATTGTATTCCCCTGTGATTGATGAATGAACTATATCTTTGAAAACAGGTACAATAACTGTGGCGGCACCGCCCAGTTTTTTTGAGACCAGTATTTTTTCATCTTCAGTTAATTTCATCCAACTTAAGGCAGTGCTCCTGTCCGGCGCCAAGACGCTTAAGGGCGCAGTCCGGCCCTTGATTTGATTTATTTTTTTAATGGCGTCACCATTTGCAGCATCGCCCCCAAATCCGTACAATGTATCAGTGGGGTACACAACCACGTTACCCTTTGACAATATATCGCAGACAGCATTGATTGTTTCCGGAGTGTCCGAACTGATTCTTTTCATTTGACAGATATGTTTTATTGGCTATGGGACAATGTTTTCCAGCGACGGTGAAACCAGAAGTATTGTTCGGGATAATGGTGAATATAAGAGGCAAATATAGATGTATAGGCCTGAGTGATATCTTGTATGCTGCTGCCTTCGGGCTTGACCGATAAGAATTCGATCTGGTATTGCTGTAATCCAGTTTGAATGCAGGTGCCAACAACCATGGGCGCATTGGTTTCTTGATGAAATATAGCAGCGCCTTTCGGTGTGGAAGCCTCTATCCCTAAAAAGTCGACAAAAACACCTTTACGTCTGGCATCCTGATCGCTGATTAGAACCAGTATTTCCCTGTTTTCCAGAACCTCATACATCCTTTGAAAGGGCTCTTTCCGGAAAATATGCCGGGCGCCGCTGAGTTCTCTTTGCCTCTGGAAGAATTTATTTGCCCCCCTGTTCTTCTGGCGGAGGGCAACTCCCGTAATTGGATAGTTGTTTCTCGCCAGCCAGGCACCCATCATTTCCCAGGGGCCAAAATGTGCTGAAAGAAAAATAACGCCCCGCTTTTCCTTAATGGCTTTATCCAATACATCCCTGCCAATGATATCATAACGGGCGTTTGACCAGGTGTGAGGAAAGGCAATAAACTGGATAAGATTATGGGTGAAAAATTGAATGCAGGATGATAACACAGATTCTATCCATAATTTAGACCTGCGTGGAAATACACGCTGAATATTTTCCCGAGCCAGATCCTGCCGTATAGAAAGGTTGTGATAAATGAGCCCGGCAATTTTTTGCGACAGCTGTTTCCTGTGCCTTGGGGAGAGCCTAGACAAATATTTTTTCAGGCCTCGCAGCAGAAAGTACATAATGATGTCAGATTGTTTCATACTATGAGATAAAATTACAGTATTGATATTCATTTACGGTTCAAGGAATTTGTTTTACCCTTAATTATAATAGTGTGAAATTCTGTATCTATGAAAAGCATTCTACTTTTTGTATTCACGGTTTACTCAGTTATTTATTCTGATGTTGTTTATCGAATTCCTATACAGGGGACCATTGATCTGGGGCTGCCGCCTTATATTTCCCGAGAACTTGCTGAAGCAGAAAAAAACAGAGCCCTGGCGGTCATTTTTGATATTGACACCTTTGGCGGCCGTGTAGACGCTGCCACTCAGATCAAGGATGCCATTTTGGATTCTGATCTGTTAACGGTTGCATTTATCAACCGCAGGGCCATATCCGCAGGTGCATTGATTTCCCTGTCCTGTGAAAAAATATATATGACCGGAGGCGCTTCCATTGGTGCAGCGACTGCCGTTGATATGTCTGGGAAGAAAGGCAGTGAAAAGGTGATCAGTTTCATGCGGGAGGAAATGGCATCCACTGCTGAAAAAAGGAACAGGAGTACAGCAATTGCCCGGGGTATGGTAGACGAAGAATTAACATTTACCCATATTGTACTGGCTGGAGATTCTATTGCGGTAGATGATCTTGAGGGCCGAAAAGAAGGCAAACTTATATCCATGACTACGCAGCAGGCCTTGAAATACAGGATTGCTGACGGGACAGCAGAAAATATGGATGCACTTTTGGATTCTCTTGGACTCTCAGCCGTCAGTGTGACAGAATCGACAGAAAACTGGTCTGAAGCTGTTGTGCGGTTTTTAACCAATCCTGTTGTGGCATCCCTGCTGACGACATTTGGATTCCTGGGGATTTTGTTTGAGCTTCAAAGCCCGGGATGGGGAATTCCAGGCTTTGTCGGCCTTACCTGTCTGATCCTTTCTTTGGGGGCGTCTTATATAGCAAAATTGGCCACCATGTCTGACTTTTTATTTATTTTTGCCGGGATTGGATTTTTACTGCTGGAAGTACTGGTGATTCCTGGATTTGGTATTGCAGGTATTGGCGGGATTGTACTGCTGGTATATGGTCTTTATATGCTTTTACTTCCTGATATCCCTGTGGGCGATGAGATATTATCTCAGGCCACAGATGGTTTACTGATCGGCATTATCGGCGGGGCAATTGGGCTGTATCTGCTTGCGAGAATGATGATCAAAACCCAATTCTGGCAGCAATTGACTTCTCCAGGTATTCAGAAAAAAGAAGATGGTTATACGACAACGTCTGGCTGGGAATCCTTAACAGGCCAGACCGGTACTGCTGAATCTGATTTACATCCATCTGGCTGGGTTAAAATAGAGGACCAAAGAGTTTTTGTTGTAAGCGAAGGTGAATTTCTTAATAAAGGGACAGAAGTAAAGATTCTTTCTGTGGATGGAAATCGCGTTGTTGTAAGAAAATTAAATGATAATTAAAAAGAAGGAGTTTAAATCATGCCTATTGTAAGTATGGTAATGTTATTCGTTATTGTTATTGTTGTCCTGCTGCTGCTGTACTTTGTACCGGTAGGATTGTGGATTCAGAGTATCGTCTCTCTGGGCATTGGCCGAATTGGGATCGTGGATCTTATCCGGATGCGATTGCGGAAAATTTCTCCCAGACTGGTTACGGACGGTGTAATCAATTTACACAAAGCGGGTCTGGACCAGATCACTACAGATATGCTGGAAACCCATTACCTTGCCGGGGGCCAGCTGGGAAATATTGTGAAGGCACTGATTGCGGCTGATAAGGCAAATATACCGTTGCCCTTTGAAACGGCTACCGCAATTGATCTTGCTGGCCGGGATGTGAAGGAAGCGGTCCAAACCAGCGTTTATCCCAAGGTAATTAATGCACCTATCGACGGTTATCTGGCTGCCGTTGCCAAAGATGGTATTGAACTTAAAGCCAGAGCCCGGGTTACTGTGCGCACAAATCTCGCAGGCTTGGTTGGCGGGGCTACAGATGACACTATTATTGCCCGCGTAGGAGAGGGGATTGTCAGTGCTATTGGTTCCGCAAATACCTATTCGGAAGTTCTTGAGAATCCAGATAATATTTCCCGCGCTGTATTAGACAAGGGGCTGGATGCAGGAACAGCATTTGAAATATTATCCATCGATATTGCTGATCTGGATGTGGGGAAAAATATTGGTGCCGCACTGCAGACTGATCAGGCAGAGGCAGACCTGCAGGTTGCTCAGGCCAGGGCGGAAACCCGTCGTGCCATGGCCGTTGCCCAGGAGCAGGAGATGAAAGCTAAAGTACAGGAGATGCAAGCTAAAGTTGTAGAAGCAGAAGCGGAGGTTCCACTGGCGATGGCTTTTGCCTTCCGGGAGGGGAATATGGGTATTTTTGATTACTACAATATGCAAAATATAAAGTCCGACACTGGAATGAGAGATTCCATTGCAGGTACCGATAAATCTGAAACTGACCATCATGGTGAGGATCAAGAATAAAATCTGTGAATGATTCAGCTGTCGAAGTTGAATTGCCTGGGGTTCACCAGGTTTCAGATCGTTGTCTGCGCTGTTTCAATGAACAACAATGGTATGCTGAATCATTTTTATATGATTATTTCGGTGATGAAAATGTTGCTGGAAAACGAATCCTGGAAATAGGATGTGCAGAAGCGGGACTATTAAAATATTATAATACGAAGGGCGCTGTCTGTTCAGGGATTGAGTTGACTGATACGAGATATAATAATGCACTGGTACTGAATCAGCCTGGAATAATCCATTTGTTTCAGGCTGATATCTGCATTCCTGAAACGTATCAGTCTGAAATCAATCATCAATATGACTATATTGTGCTCCGAGATGTCATTGAACATATTGAGGAAAAAGAGACTGCCTTAAAAAATATCCATGGTATGCTGAAAGAGGATGGAAAAATGTTTATGTCTTTCCCGCCAAAATACTGTAGCTATGCGGGTCACCAGCAGGTGATTCCCAAATGGATCGGGAAATTGCCCTACCTGTATTTATTGCCAAATTTTTTGTACAGGGCTTACTTGAATCTGCTGGGGCTTCCAGAGCAGAGGATATCGTATTTTCTGTCTACCAAAAGAACACGAATTTCTATAAAAAACATGAAACGATTGATAGACCGAACCAATTTTGAGATTGAAAAAGAAGACCTGTACCTTTTGCGACCAGCATATTCATTCAGGTTTGGGCTGCCCAGAATAAAAAATCCATTTTCCAGTATACCTGGGTTAAATGAATTTATGACCAATGGTGCTCTTTACCTGTTAAGGAAAAAGAGCATTTAAGATGGAATGGCTTTTTCTACTGCTGTTTTACGCTTTATCTGTTTATTTGAAAAAGAGACAGCAGAAGGCAGCACATAAGGAAATTGAGGATGACCCTGACTGGGATCCTGAAGAAAAACCAGAAACTGTTAAGGGTGTAGATTTATTAGAAAAATTTCTTACATCCCAGGGACTTATTGAACAGGAGACAGTTACCAAAAGAAAAGCTTTTCTTCTTGAACAGGAAGCAGTTTCCGAAAAACCCGGATCGGAAGAAAGTTCAGAAATTGATTTTGAGCCAGTTTCTGAAGAACAAATAACCCCAGTACCGAAAGATCTGGAATTTATTAATCAGGGTAAAATTGAAAGACGTGAGAAAGACCGTCGTTCCACAGATCGGGATCATAAAATCCTCAAGCCCGTCACACGTGATCATGAAAAACTAAAACAAATATTTGATTCACCTGATTCCTTGAAACGGGGAATCATTATAAAGGAAATTTTAGATAAACCGCTGGCTCTAAGAAAAAATAGGTAGTCTATAATAGTTTATCAAAGATAAGCCTGGCTTCCTGCCTTACCGAATCTTCCGTACTGTTATTCTGGATCACAAAATCGGCCAAATGAATCTTGTCTTCTTCAGGCCATTGTAAATCAACCCGCTGTAAAAACTCTTCTCTGGTCAGCCCGCCGCGCTGCATAACTCTTTCTGTTCTCAGCCCCATCCGGGAGGTGACAACAATGACATAATCCATATGGGTATCGGCCCCCGATTCATAAATTAGGGCCGCGTCCAATACAAATAGATTGTTATTGCCCTTTTTAGTGATTTTATCAAACCGAGCATCTATTTCACGAAATATATAGGGGTGGATTGTTGTATTTATTCTAAGTTGATGGTATTCATCTTGGAAAGCAATCCGTGACAATTTTTTCTTATCGATCTTATTATCAAGACCCAGAACATCCGTACCAAATTCAGCAATGATCTCACTCTGGGCAGTTTCATTTTCTCTCAGAATCTTTTTTGCTTCATCATCCGCATCAAAAATGTAAGCCCCCCATTCTGAAAAACTAGCACTGACAACACTTTTCCCGCAGCCTATTCCACCTGTTAACCCAATTTTAAGCATATTATTTTAATACGTTTAAGATACGATCTGTTATTTCAGCGATCTTGCCAAGGCCGTCCACATCCCTGAGAACGCCTTTTGACCGGTAAAAGTCTAATAAAGGTGCCGTCTGCTCCCAATAAATATTTTGCCGATTTCGAATTATTTCAGGTGTATCATCACTGCGTCCAGAATCCTGCCCTCGTTTGACCAGCCTGTTTACCAATTCATCCTCATCTGCAGTCAAGCTGATCACTGCGGCCAGTTTGTGATCAAGATCAGTCATAATCTTCTCCAATCCTTCCGCTTGAGGAATTGTCCTTGGAAAACCATCCAGCAAGTATCCTTTTACACAGTCCGGTTTTGTGATGCGCTCCTGCACGATTTTCAGTAGCACCTCATCCGGCACCAGCCTACCTGTATTCATATAGGTATTGGCCTCCGTACCGATGCTGGATCGGGCTTCTATCTCTGATCGCAGGATATCACCTGTGGATAAATGAGCAATATCGAAATAATCTCTGATTCGCCCAGCCTGAGTTCCTTTGCCAACTCCAGGAGGCCCCATAATCAACAATTTCATGGTAATTGGTTCCTTTTTTAAATCAATATTCCTGCTATTGTAGCTGTTAGCCAGGAAGCCAGCGCTCCCCCTATCATAGCTTTAAAAGCCAGCTTTGAAAGATCTTTTCTTCTTTCTGGAGCCATACCCCCGATTCCGCCCAGCTGAATTCCTATGGATCCAAAATTAGCGAAACCGCACAGTGCGTAACTGGCAATGATTGCTGTGCGTTCGGATATTCCGCCATTATTGATTATTTCACCCAGATTTGAATAGGCAATTAATTCTGTTAATACGATTTTTTCACCCATTAGGGTGCCCATGATTCTCGCTTCATCCCAGGGAATTCCCATAGACCAAGCTATGGGTTGAAAGACAAAACCCATCATTTCCTGCATGGTTGTATCAATAAAATAGCCCAGTGTGAAATTTATCATGGTAATAATAGATACAAATGCAACCAGCATGGCTCCTACATTGGCGGCTAATTTCAATCCATCGGTGGCCCCTCTCCCAAGAGCATCCATGGCATTTGCATCTTGTTTTTCGATGCTAATATGTAAATCACCGATTGTATCTGATTTTTCTGTTTCAGGATAAATTATTTTTGCGATAACCAAGGCAGCAGGGGCAGACATGATACTGGCAGCCAGCATATGGCCTGCGATCCCGGGTATAGTATTCAGCCACAAAACATATAGGGCTAAAACAGAACCAGCAACTGTAGCAAACCCTCCGGTCATTACTGCAGTTAATTCAGAATTAGTCATATTTTTAATGAATGGCCGGATTAAAATGGGTGCTTCTGTCTGTCCCACAAAAATATTAGCTGAAACACTTAATGTTTCAGCGCCGCTCGTTTTCATGGTTTTTTCCATCAGGCGCGCTATCCATTTTACTATAAATTGTATAATTCCGAAGTGATAGGTAACCGCTATTAAGCTTGAAAAAAATATGATTACCGGCAATGCGCGAAAAGCGAAATTTACCATGGCCTCGTGGTAGCCTACTCCGGGGACAAATGATTTAAAAAGGAAATCACTTCCTGCATCTGAAAAACTGATCAATTTTTTGAATAATTTATCTATATTGAAAAATTGTTTTTTGATAAATGGTATTTTTAAAATAATAATACCAAATAAAATCTGTAAACCTAAGCCCCAAATAACGATTCGTGGTTTTATCATGCTACGGTTGTTGGATAGGGTATAGGCAATACCCAACAATACCATTATACCGATCAGTCCTGTAAATTTTTCCATCAGTTTTCCCTTGGCGCTTGAAAACAATTTCTGCACCGCGCTTCATACTTGTCCAATTCGCCAATAACCACTTGTCCTGAGTCTGATGATGTTCGCTGGGTATAAGATGCTGGATTACCGCATTTTACACAAATTGCTCGTAATTTATCCAGATAGTCTGCTTCGCACATGATCGCCGGCATAGGACCAAATGGTAATCCGCGATAATCTGTATCCAGCCCAGCGACCACTACACGTTTCCCGCTTTTGGCTAACTCCTTACAAGTATTGATGAGGGAGTTGTCAAAAAACTGGGCTTCATCAATTCCAATAACTTCATGCTCTTTAGCAATATCTAAAATATCATTTGGTTCATCAATAATATGTGATTCCATTTTTATATGATTGTGGCTAACGATGTGTCCTTCGCTAAACCGGGAATCGATTTTAGGTTTAAATATAGCAATTGACATTTGTGCAATTTGAGCCCGGCGAAGACGTCGAATCAATTCTTCAGTTTTCCCTGAAAACATACTGCCGCAGATAACTTCAATCCAGCCGGAATTTACCGGAGTAAGTGTCATTTTAATTTATAATTGAGTTGATTTTCGTTCTTATGAGATCAACGGCCGCTTTGTTTTGTCCACCTTCCGGGACAATAATATCCGCAAAGTATTTGGATGGTTCTACAAATTGTTCATGCATGGGGCGAACTGTTTTTAAGTATTGGTTCACAACCGACTCCATGGTCCGGCCTCGTTCTTTGATGTCCCTGGTCAGCCTTCTAATGTACCGTATATCTGCAGGTGTATCGACAAATACCTTCAAAGAAAATAAATTTCTTAGTTGAGTATAATGCAAAACAAGGATGCCTTCAACCACAATAACATGATGGGGCGTTATAGTGCGATGGTTATCCATACGCACATGAGTGGAAAAATCATAGACGGGAACCTGCACAGAATCTCCGGCTAAAAGAGATAATAAATGGTTTTCAAACAATGCAATATCAATGGCATCCGGATGGTCATAATTTTGGGCTGTACGTTCTTCATAGAGAATATGGGACAGGTCTTTGTAATAAGAATCCTGTTCCAGGACTATCACTTCTCCTGTGCCATAATCAGCGAGGATTCCTTTCGCCAGGGATGTTTTTCCGGATCCGGTACCCCCGGCAATGCCGATGAGAAATGAATTCATAATAATTTCGATTTGTCAAACGCATCCGGCAGCAGGTCCTTCGATGAAATTGTTTTAACACATTCCTGTTCATTGCAAATGTGGATGGGAATATCGCTGCACAATTCCCAAATCACCTGGCGGCACGCACCACAGGGCATACCGCTGTTATGGGTGGCAATGGCCATGGATCTGAACGAAGTATGCCCTGCGGCTACAGCACGAAACAGGGCAACCCGCTCGGCACAGCAGGTAAGACCATAGCTGGATGATTCCACATTACAGCCGCCAATAATTTCACCGGACTGTGTTTCTACAGCGGCACCTACCCTGTAATTTGAAAATGGCGCATGGGCCCTGGACCGCATGGCAATCGCTTTGTTTATAACCGCTTCTTTCATCTTATCTCTAGGCGCAGATTCTGGAAACGCCGGAGCAATCCTATTCCGGAAATAAATCCGCCAACATGGGCAAACCAGGCCACTCCGCCGGTTGTATCCACACCCAATGTACCAAGACCGCCAGACAGTTGCATTAAAAACCACAGTCCCAGCACAATTTGGGCCGGCACAGCAATGGTGGTGATAAAAATAAAAATGACCAATATATGAACACGGGCTTTGGGAAACTGGATCATGTAAGCGCCTAGAACGCCGGCAATAGCACCGCTGGCGCCTATCATGGGGACCTGGGAGGAGGGTGATATCAGGAATTGACCAAGGGCCGCCCCAATCCCGCAGACCATATAAAACATAAAATATTTCAGGTGCCCCAAGACACTTTCCACATTATCGCCAAAAAGCCACAGAAACCACATATTGCCTACAATGTGAGCGAGGCCCCCGTGTATGAACATAGATGTGATTATGGTAATTACATTGAATTCTGCTGGCACAAAGCCAAAAGTAAATACGACAGCTATGCCCAAGTCAGGGTCAGAAAAAGAGACAAGTATCTGTCCCAGAAAAACAAGAATGTTAAGCCCTAGGATACCGTATGTCACATAGGGAACCAGAACCCTGGGGTTGTCGTCTTTGTAGGGGAAAAACATTAATAAATAGAAAAAAAGGCCGTTTTGGATGCGTTGTTGCCAAAACGGTCACGAACTGTAAAATTTATCTGGTGCGGACCATCTTTTAGTGGTTGTTGAAAAACATAGGATATTTCTTTTTTGACAGGCTGATAAGCGATATAGAGCGGCCGGCCGTTTAAGGTGAGTTCGAAGGATGTTTCCTCTGGTTCAATCCCGGAAATTTTATCATCCACAGTTATGCGGATATCCTTTACATCCCCGGCCTTATAGCCGGCGCCATTTCCGGGATGCATACTCACAATCACAGGCGGTTCCAGGTCCTGAATTACCGTAACAGCGTCAAAACGGGCCAGGGAAGCGGTGAGGATCTGTTTCCTGCGGTTGTTCTCTGTGGGTATGTAGGTCCACTGTTCTTCCTTGCCATCGTAATAATAGATACCAAGATTAGAATGTTCCACCAGATCAAAATCGTAGCGAATTGCAATTTTGAATTCATCTCTCAAGGGTATATTGAAAGGCTGTAACTGGTAAACGGAAGACAAGTGGAATCCTTCTTTTACAGGTGCGTACTCTTTTACCTTTTCGATCCAAACAACATTAGTCTGGTATAATGTTTGGGGCAGAATCTGAACAGAACAATTCTTATCCTGTGAGATGGCAACGATCTCCTGGCCCGGCTCTGCCACGGCGAACCTAAAATGAAACCGCGTCTCCCGTGACAGCCCTTCATGGGACAATTCTGTATCAATGTATTTGATTCCCGTTACATGCCGGTGGGGCAGCATCTCCGAAAGAAAAACATTCGGCTGGACCTGGTTTAAAGGGAAAGACTGGAATGTATTGTTGTCTGCAAGTTTGATGGAAACATTTGCGGGCACGTACTGGTCCAGCTGCACCTGAAAGAATATACCCCGTTCTGTTTCCGAAACTTCCAGGTCCGGCAGGATGTCGATCACGCTATAGTCCGATTCAAAAGTTGTCCAGTGGAAAGGCTCCGCCATACCACCCAGTTGATTGATGGCAATGATCTGCAGAATCCGATTTTTTATCTCTTTCAAGGGCAGGGTGATATGGAGATCCTTTTTTACCTGCTCCGCGTGAAGAAATTCAATCTTTTTATCCGGAAAACCGTAAGGTGTAAAACCATAGACAACCGCATCTTGGATAGGGAGGCCTCCCCGCTTGGGGCTGATGTCCAGCGTAAGCACCATATCGTTACGCAGTATTTCCTGGACATCGACTGTCATGGGAAAAGTGCCGGCAACGACTCCCCGTATCACTGCTTTGTTTTCAGCAGCATCATAAATATTAATTTCCACAGAATGGAACCCTGGCTGCGGGCGGATAACACCGGACTCTGCTGTTCTATGCAATGACATTCTGGGATGTTCGGGCAAACGGTAAAGTTTCTGGTATTCTCCCAGGTTTTTCCGCTTCAGGCTATAATGAATAACAGTGTTGGCGTGACTGCCTTGGGAAAAGGGAATTTTATCATAGCGCAGTTCAAACTCTATTTTACCATCAAAGATCAACTCTGCCCGGTGAAACTGATACACGTTATTTGCACCCTGGCGCTTGTCTACCGCTTCGATGGCAAAAGCGAATTCTCCAAAGACACTCACAGTATCGGCGAAATAATACACACCGGATCTATCTCTGTACAGGGGGAATGTTTGAACCAATGGACTGGCGTTGACCAGGGTTTCCTGTGACAGGGGAACCAGGGCAATATTTTTAGGGGTCGGCGTTACATTGTCCGGCAGGTCGAAAGCGAAAGCAAGGGGGTTTAAAGGTTCACTGCCTGGGGTACGGTATTCATAGTGAATGTGAGGCGCGAAAGATGAACCGGTATTTCCTGAATAGCCGATTAGATCACCTTTCGTTACCGGAAATTCCCTGCTGGAAAAATTTGCATTCACCACATAACTCCTTCTTTTGGCCTGCTGCAGCCGCCAGACCTTTTCCAATACAGGTGTAAATTTTTCCATATGTCCATAGACAATTTCATTCCCGCTGGTGGTTTTGATATAAAGGGCTTTCCCATACCCGCTGTAATTGGAGACCATACGGCTTATATAACCGTCGTGGGAAGCAACAATTTTGTGACCCGTGGTACCCCTGGTTTTAATATCCAGGCCCATATGGAAATGATCATCACGATTTTCACCAAAATTTGATGAAAATGACCTGCTGGCCCGGGTGGGCCATTCTGCGGTCTGGCTGAAAGCGGAGACAACCAGGATCAGGGCTGTTAAAAATAAAGGTCGGTTCATGGAATGAAGCTGGGGGGCAATTTATTCAGATGAACAGGGGGTTATCAATGAGTGATTTGTTTCATCTTTCTTCTTGTGTAAAATTAAGAAATAATTCTAAACCATAATCCGGAGGTATAATGAAGAAATATTTAATAATCACACTTTTGGCTGTTTTGCCTTCCAGCATCTTCGCCATAGCAGGACTGGGGCTCAGCGTAAATCAAAGTTTGTTTTCCGTGGGATCATCTTCGAGTCCGCTACTGGTTGAAGTGCCAGGCCTAGATCCGATGGAAGTGGGAAGCTTTACACATCACGGATTTGAAAATGGGGCTGGAATTGGCGGGTATTTGTATCTGGATATCATACCGGTTATAGACCTGGATGTAGAATTTAATGTGGTTGGGAATTTGTATAATTTTTCGTTTATAAATCCAGTATCAAATCTTGATTCGGTCCAATTTGCTTATGCAGCGGCTAATACCTATATCACAATACAAAAATCAGTATTTGATTTGGGAATCCCTTTTTTAGCTAGGGCCAACTTATACGCAGGGCTTGGCTATAACCAGCATGTGGGGACACCAATGATTAATCAAGAAATGCTTACTACCGTGGTAGGTGGTAATATTGAAACGGGTGAGATAGACGAAGATGCTTTAATAGATTACCTTAAGGAAAATAAATTGGAAGCAACAGGTTTCCATGTCCAGGCTGGTTTACAGATGCATTTATTAACATTTGATGTATTTGCCTATTACAGGTATACTATGGCCAAGGATGTAGTCCCTGGAAATAACGGTTTTGGCAGCTTTAATGTGAGGTTTGGTTTCGGGATTTAATTCCTCCGACGATATTTATTGTAAAAGGGGACGTATTGTCCCCTTTTTTGTTATCCCTGTTTACATAGTTGCAGGTATTATATAAACGCTAAATTCCCGGTCTTTATTTCATGTAAAATATTTTAGGAGAAGATTCAAATGCATACAATAAGAACCATCATCATGGGTGCTGCCGGCCGTGATTTCCACAACTTTAATACTTACTACCGCGATAATGAGCACTACCAGGTTGTGGCTTTTACTGCCACCCAGATCCCAAACATTGAAGGACGTATTTACCCTCCGGAATTGGCTGGCGGCTTATACCCGCAGGGCATTCCGATCCATGAGGAAAGCGAATTGGTCGAATTAATTTATAAACACAACGCGGAGGAAGTGGTCTTTTCCTATTCCGATATCCGGCACGAGGACGTTATGCACCTGGGCTCTATAGTGAATGCCGCTGGGGCTGATTTTAAAATGATGGGTGTGAAAAGAACAGCCGTGGCCAGTTCTAAGCCCGTGATCGGTATTTGTGCCGTACGCACCGGCTGCGGCAAGAGCCAGACCACCCGCCGAGTGTCAGAGATCCTTAAAAATGCCGGAAAAAAAGTCGCTGTCATCCGGCACCCCATGCCCTATGGTGATCTCAGTGCCCAGGCCGTGCAGAGGTTCGAGAGTATTGAAGACCTGGAGAAGCATGATTGCACTATTGAGGAAATGGAGGAATATGAACCGCACATTTGCCGCGGCACTGTTGTTTATGCCGGTGTGGATTATGAAGCCATCGTTCGGGAGGCGGAAAAAGAAGCGGACGTTATATTATGGGATGGCGGGAATAATGACATGCCTTTCTACCAAACGGACCTTCTGATTGTGGTCACAGACCCTCACCGCACAGGTCATGAGAAAGAGTATTATCCCGGGGAGACCAACCTGCGCCTGGCCGATGTGGTGGTAATCAATAAAATAAGGACTGCTGAGCCGGAAAATGTAGAAAAACTGCGCCGCAGTATTGCTCAGATCAACCCGGAAGCCAAAGTCGTGGACGCTGCTTCACCGGTCACTGTGGAAGACCCTGATATCATTACCGGGAAAAGAGTCCTGGTGGTAGAGGATGGACCGACCCTGACCCACGGCGAAATGAAATACGGCGCCGGTGTGGTCGCTGCTAAGCAATGTGGCGCTGCTAAGCTGGTGGATCCAAGACCTTTCGCAATAGGCACCATCGCTGATACATTTGATCACTACCCTGATATTGGTACGCTGCTTCCAGCTATGGGTTATGGTAGCGATCAGACCCATGACCTGGAAGAGACGATAAACAGCACAGACTGCGAAGCAGTGGTCATTGGTACGCCCATTGACCTGCGCCGTGTGGTGGATATCAGGCAACCTTCTACGCGGGTCACCTATGACCTGGAAGAAATTGGCACAAATAAACTCGATGATATCCTGGCCGGATTTCTCAAATAGCCTTTATAATTAGCCCCGGTATTAGGGATTAGATTAATTCCTGATTTATAAAAGACTCAATCTGGTCTTTTAGAGTATCCCTGGTTTCCCGGTAGGGTATAAGATCACCGGGTTCCGCACCCCATCCATGAAAGGGATCATCAATGCTCCAGTGAATTCGTTTCACATCTCCAGGGAATACAGGACATACCTGTCGGGCATTATCGCAAACGGAAATAACAATATCAATGTCTTTATCCAGGTATTCATCAATACTGTCAGCCGAATGATTGGAAATATCTATTCCCAACTCGGCCATAACGATAATGGATGCAGGGTGCAGGTGAGATGGATGGCTGCCGGCGCTGAATACTTCAAAACGGTCACCGGCCATATATCTTAGTAGCCCCTCGGCCATTTGTGAACGACAGCTGTTGCCGGTGCAGATGAAAATGACTTTTGTCCTATTTCCCATAATTGTATTTATTGACCTATTATTTATAAATCCAAACAGGGAGGGTC
>Ga0208408_1000921_pt1 | contig 17597 bp, 24 predicted proteins | sample ETNtaG_4_FD_185776 | JGI IMG/M metagenome (GOLD analysis project Ga0208408, IMG submission 185776) | Marine microbial and viral communities from oxygen minimum zone, Eastern Pacific Ocean - ETNP201406SV67 (SPAdes) (version 2) | ecosystem: Environmental > Aquatic > Marine > Oceanic ... | reverse complement strand
TATATGTGCAACTATACTTTGTAAAGAGGGTCATGCCGTGGCTTATTTTGGTGGTGCTAAAGAAGATATACACGAACAACACATTAAAAATAGAAAAAAACTTGTTAAAGAGGGTCTAGTTGAAGGGCCAATTCAATAAATACGTATAAAAAGGAAAAACATGGAATTTATAATAACACTTGCAATGAAATTTTGGCAATGGACTTTAGTGATTGTTTTTATTCTAATAGGTTGGCTTATAAACGTATTAGATAAAAGAAAACCACCTAAAGTAGAATTTACATATAAAGAATTTCCACATATGCAACCATTAAAAATATCTACAAAAGGTATAGGATTTTTTAAAGGTATATTAATGTGGATACTATCAACAAGAAACTGGACTGTCACAAAAGATTGGCACTACAACATAAACGGAACTGATTACGTGATACCTGCAGGATTTACATTTGATGGTGCAAGTATTCCAAAATTCTTAAGAACTTTTTTCTCTCCAGTTGGAGTATTATTAATGGGTGGACTTGTACACGACTACGGTTACAAGTATCAAACACTACTTCTTAAAAACAAAAAAGAAACTATTGGCATTAAAGATCAAAAATGGATGGATAAAACATTCAGAGATATTAACATCTTTGTTAACGGGTTTTATACTATGAACTACCTATCATATTGGTCATTGAGACTTGGCGGTTTTATGGCATGGAACGGACACAGAAAAAGAAATGCTAAAATTGAAGGTCTGAAATAATGGCTGACGATTTAATTAAAGTTAAAAAAACTACAGAAGAATACGAATTAAAAAAAAGCGATCTTGTTCCAGAAACTGGTGATGACGCACCTACAATAACAAACAAAATTGCAGGACTATTAGACAAATTTAGAGTTATTCCTAGATTAGTAATGTTGGCATACATCTATGCTTTTTACAAATCAGTAACTTGGTTTATGATTTTGCCAGATCCAACAAATGCTCAGGCTATGTTTATATCAACAATAGTTGGTGCTGGAGCGGCCTTCTTTGGTTTATATGTTGGTAAGCCAGGTGCAAAAATCCCAAACGGTAAAAAATAATTACCAAACATTGACAATTCACAGATCTGTAATATAATAATTACTGTAAATGAAGAATTATTACGACATCCTAGGTGTGTCTGAAGATGCATCAAATGATCAAATTAAAAAAGCATTTAAAAGTATTGCTAAAAAAGAACACCCAGATCGTGGTGGCGATGAAGTAAAATTTAAAGAAGCCAACGAAGCATACGACACATTAAAAGATACAAAGAAAAGACACGAATATGATACTGTAAGAAAGTATGGCCAAAGTATGGGTGGACAAGGAGGAAACTTCCATTTTACTTCAGAAGACTTTTTTGGCGATGATATATTTGAAAACTTCTTTTCTGGATTTGGCGGACCTAATGTGCGAACAAGATTCCGTCAAAGACAACGTGCAAACAAATCAGTAAATGTACGTATGGCAATATCAATTAAAGAAGCAATGAATAGTATGGAAAAAACTATTAACTATAGGCTACCATCGGGCAAAGAAGAATTTGCCACAGTTAAAATACCTGCTGGTATACAACACGGAGTAACTTTCAAATATAAAGGTATGGGAGATAATTCACTTAAAAGTATACCACGTGGAGATTTATTAGTACAAATGAGTGTATTAGATTCTGATGGTTATACAAGAGACGGAAACGACTTACATACTAATAAAACTATTGATTGTTTTCAAGCTATAAGAGGATGTGTAATAGAATTAAAAACATTAACTGATTCTACTATAAAAATGCAAGTACCTGCAGGCACACAACCAGATACATTAATTGCTTGTAAGGGACAAGGTATGCCTATACACAAAACGTTAAATATTAGAGGAAATCTATATGTGAAAATTATGGTTTTAATTCCACAACTATCACCTGGTGACTTAAAGAAAATAAAAGATTTATGATACAATTATTCTCATGGCCACATCAAATATTAAATGAAGTAAGTTCTGTTTGGACTAAAGAAGATTCTATTAACGGTTACAACGACATAGAACAATTTGAAAATGATATGATAAAATTCATGTTAGAAAATAAAGGAATGGGTCTTGCGGCAAACCAAATAGGGATTACCAAAAGATTCTTTGCAATTGGTAGTGATACGTTTGACAAATTTAAAAAACCTGTTATAATATGGAATCCACGGGTGATAACAGAAAGTGAAGAAAAAGTTATACACGAGGAAGGATGTTTAAGTTTTAAAGGCATCTTTATAAAAGTAGAAAGATCGAAAGTAATAGAAGTAGAATATGAAACAACGCAAGAAACAAAAGAAACAGCAAGACTGGACAACATGGAATCCAAGTGTTTCCAACATGAACTTGATCACCTTGAAGGTATTACGTTTAATAAAAGAATTAGTAAATTACGATGGGACATGGCAAAGAAAAAAGTATTAAATTAAAAAAGAAAAAGGTATGGAAAATTTTAGATGGAACTTACAAGAAACCAATAGGCAAAGAGGATGTAGAGAGATTAATAGCGACAGTACAACAGGAATGCTATTGGGACGACAGAGATGTGGAAACTTGGGACGAAATAAACTCGGGCAAAATAGATTGGAGTGGAGATGTTAGAAGCAAACGAAAGCCTAGAAAACATATTCGAAAACGCAGTTAAAGAAGCAGAGAATAGAAAACACGAATACGTTACTATTGAACACGTACTTCTTGCACTTATAAAAGATGAACAAATTAGCATAACACTAACCGAATTCAAAATAAATGTTGGAGCACTAACAAAAGATATTGCAGAATATCTTGATACAAAATGTCAAGATATTATTTCAAAAGCTACAAATAAAATAGTTCCAAGAAAAACTGCGTCATTAGAAAGATTAATGAATAGGGCATTTACTCAAGCACTATTCCAAGGCAGACAAGATGTATCATCAGTTGATATTTTAATATCTATATTTTCTGAAAAGAAAAGTTATGGTGCATTTTTCTTAAAGAAACATCAAGTAAACAAACAAGATTTACTTGATTTAGTATCAACTGAAAATATACTCGATGAAGGTATGGCAACTTTAGGTGGAGGTTTAGGTGGAGGTCAACCACATGCTGAACAACGACTAAGACCAAACCAAGCAGATAGAATATTAAAAAGTTATTGTGAAAACTTAAATCAAAAGTATTTTGATAAGAAAATTGATCCTGTTATAGGCAGAGAAGACGAAACAAATCAATTAAAACAGATATTAGCAAGAAGAAATAAAAATAATGTATTAATAGTAGGCGATCCTGGTGTTGGTAAGACAGCAGTAGTAGAAGGACTTGCTAGAAGAATTGCTAAAAACAAAGAAGATGTACCAGAATATATTAAAGATCACATAGTTTGGAATTTAGATGTAAACTCTTTAATAGCAGGATCTAAATTTAGAGGAGATTTTGAAGAAAGATTAAAACTAATTGTAAATGCATTAGACCAAAAAGGCAAATCAATATTGTTTATTGATGAAGCACATATGATGGTTGGTGCTGGTGCTACTGGAAGTGGTAATAGCATGGATATGGCTAATATGATTAAACCTGCATTACTAAAAGGTAACATAAAAGTAATTGCATCTACTACATGGGAAGAATATAGAAAATATTTTGAAAAAGATAGAGCATTAATGAGAAGGTTCCAAAGATTACAAATAGGTGAACCTACAAATGAAACTGCTATTAAAATTTTAAAAGGTGTTAAACAATACTATGAAAAATTTCACAAATGCACAATTACAGATGAAGCCTGTGAAGACGCAGTAGATTATACATCAAAATTTATAGCAGATAAAAAGTTACCTGATAAAGCGATTGACATTATTGACGTTGCCTGTGCAAGATTAAGATTAAATGGAACTAAAGATGGTAAAATAGATCACGAAGAAATTATACACGAAATATCTGCTATGACTGGTATTAGTATAGAACAATTATCTCAAAAACAAGCAAGTAATTTAAAAACATTAGAAGAAAAAATGAAATTACAAGTATTTGGGCAAGAAAAAGCAATTAATACTATTGTTGATAGAATATTAGTTGCAAGAGCAGGATTAAAAACTTTAAACAAACCCGTTGGATCATTTTTATTCTTAGGACCAACAGGTTGCGGTAAAACTGAAACTGCAAGACAATTAGCAAAAACATTAGGTGTTGAACTATTAAGATTTGATATGTCAGAATATCAAGAGAAACATTCTATTGCAAAACTAATTGGCTCACCTCCAGGTTATGTAGGATATGAAGATACTACAATGGGTGGTGGTATGTTTATAAACGAAGTAGAAAAAAATCCACACGCAGTTGTATTATTTGATGAAGTAGAAAAAGCACATCGTGATGTATCTAATATGTTGTTACAAGTTATGGACTATGGAAACGTAACAGGTTCTAACGGTAAAAAAGCAGATTGTAGAAATATTACACTTATTATGACTTCTAACCTAGGTGCAGAAGAAATGGAAAAAAACAACATTGGCTTTGGACCAAGTGAAAGAACAGGCGAGGATGACGCGGCAATGAAAAGATTCTTTCCACCAGAATTTAGAAACAGATTAGATGCAACAATTAGATTTGATAAACTAGGAAAAGACACAATGAAATTAATTGTTAAAAAATTCTTAGCAGAACTTAATGCAATGACAGTAGAGAAAAATGTAGAAGTTAATGCTAGTGATGAAGCTATTGAATTTTTAATTAAAAAAGGATTTAATTCTAAAATGGGAGCAAGACCTTTACAAAGAGTTATTGATGATGAAATTAAAAAACCTTTATCTAAAATGATATTGTTTGGTGAACTTACAGAAGGTGGAATGGTAGAAGTAAATTTATCTAACGACGTTATACCAAAACTTACAGTTGCATTTAAAACAACTAAAATTATAGATAATTTTAAACCTAAAATTAAAAATGAGAATCCATCATAATAAATTATATTACGGTAAGTACCAATTTAAAAATATCTTTAAAATGCCATGGGCAGGTATTTTATATCCCACAACAGATCAAAAACTTTTAGAGATGATTCAAGGTAAAGATAAAAGTGTAAGGTATCTTAATACAAAATGGTATAAAACATCACCAGATGTAATTAAATTAGCACAATTTATTTTAGATCACAGAACAAAAATGAAATTTAGGCTACAACAAAAGTATGCAATTTTTTATTCTAATAAAAGTCTGGCACAATTATTAATTGAAACATTTTGGGATTCTTGGTATGGAGCAAAAAGCATTGATCCAAAATATAATAAATTAGGTAAAAATACAATTGGGTGTCGAAGATTACCACACGACAAATATCAATATCAAATACATTTAAAGAAAGACGTACATCAACATATTACAAAACAAGAAAGACAAAACTTATGGCACTTCTTAGAACGAAATGTGGATAACTGTTTAGTTACTAACAAATATGTATTAGACTATCTTGAAGGAAAATATCCACATTGTTATCGCGGGTATTTTTATGTAAGTGAGCAAAAAATGTTAACTCCAATCTATATGTTAGCACAAAAAGCAATAGATAAAGTTATAAAATATGTAAAAATAAAAAATGAAAGCAATAAAAAAATTAAAAGAAAATAATATATTTGGGGAAGATTCTATTGTAGAGTCCTTTATTGAAAAACAATTATGGGGAACACCGTTTTTTAAGAAAGCACATTTACGAGTAAAAATTGCAAAAAATAATTATTGTATTTGTGAAGAACGTGGTGAGGCTGACGGTAAAGCACACAAAATAAAATACATTAATATACTGACTGTAGATGGGCAAGAACCAAACGAATTGGCCGCAGTATATGGATTAGGTCCAAAAACCGAAAGATTCAAGAAGCATAGAAACAAATAAATAACAACAAATGGCACAGACAAGCACAACAGTATTAGCATCAAAATCACATAAAGCAGACGTAACAGGTACGGATATCAGTTTTACTGCTACAGGTAGTGAATATAAAATTTCAGCAACAAGCACTACATTAAACAATTTTGCGGTACGTGATTTAATTACAGTATCAGGAACTACAAACAACAATTCAACGTTTACTGTAAAAACTGTATCATCTAGCACAGAACTTATTGTTGAAGAAATTGTTACAACAGAAACATCAGATGGCTCAACTACCACTACATTAGATCATACTGGTTTTGCATCTAATAAGATTAAGGGTGATGGATATTATTCACAACCAGACGGTGTACATACTGTGGCACACAAAGTTTCTGCAACATTAACTGGTGCAATTAAAATGCAGGGTTCACTTGCAACAACACCATCTGAAGATGACTGGTTTGATATTTCAGGCACTACATTTACAACAGATCAAAGCACTACAATATCTAGTTCCAATTTTACTGGCAATTTTGTTTGGGTTAGAGCAAAAGCAACATCAGTTACAGCCGGTACAATAACTTCTACACAATTAAATCACTAACTTATCCACAATTACCAAGCATAAATCGTTGATTTACTAGGTCTATATAAGACCAACTTTGGTTGACATTTACCACTAATATGTTATACTAGTATTAATGGACGATAAAGAAATTGAAAAAATACAAACAATAGATATTACAGTTACAGCAGAGTCATTAGATGCTCATGTAATTTGTCTAAGACAAAATGGGTATTCCGTACAAAAAGCATATTATAGATTAACACAATTAGCAATATCATTTTTACTAGGCGCATTTATAATGGGGACTATATTAAAATGACATCTAAATTTAAAAATACAATATTAGCTGGATTGGCAGGATTATCATTAACCGCTTGTGGTGGAGGTGGTGGTGGAGGTGGTTCGGATGCCGTTAGTGATTTTATAAATGACGACTTATCCAATTTATCGGGTTCTGAATCTATTGTAAGTTCATATTCAAGTTTATTATCAAGTTTTCAATCAACTATATCAGGTGGTGATTATTCTGCCATACAGGCAGTATTAACAGGACCTAATGCAGAAGATATTGCAACAGCAAATACATTATTAGGACAACTTAATCAAGCAGAAGCACTTTGGTCAGCAACAGAAGATTTAATCTCACAACAAAGCGATGGTGACAAATACACAATTTATAACTCTAACTCATACAAAGAAGCATATGCGTCCATTCTCTATATGAAAAATTATGTTAAGCCTATTATACAAAAAGTATCAAATGGTAATGCAGTTTCTATTACAGAATATAATTTAGTTGTAAAAGAAGCTAAAGCACAAGAAATTATTAATATAGAAAAAGATACAACTGCAACAAGTTATGCTGAACAGAAAAAAATTAAAAGTACGGCAACAATTGCTGGTACACCTACAATTTCTACTGTTGACTCACAAGGTGAAGTACAGTCATCTACTAGTTCATGGGTAACTGTATATCAAGGGGGTGGACAAGAAACAAGAACAACTACAACTACTACACCAAATTATCGAACTACTACAACAACACCTTGTACAATAGTTAGAACAACTTTGTTAAATGGTGCAACTGTTGATAGTGCCTGTACATATGGAACATCGACTGTTTCTACAATAACTTTAGATCCAACAATTACAGAAGTTACTGAAACTAGAGAAGGTGACAATCCAGTTACAGGTACAACAACATTAGAAGCAACAGTAACTACGGCTACTGAAACAAGCGACAACTATGTTGTAACAAATTATGCAGATGGTGACGAACAAACATCTACTACAAATGGCACGGCAACAACTACAACTGCTAATAGAGATGTAGTAACTGACGTTGACAATGGAAACAATACTACAACAAGAACGACAGTTAGATATGTTGATACTACTGTGACAACACCTGTAACAACAAGAGTATATTTTGTTAGAACATACACAGATATTACAAAGAAAAATACAAGAACAATTACAACTACTATACCTAAAACACAAAACACATACGCAGATGGCACAACTGAAATTATAAATGGTACTGCAACAGTAGTAACTAGTGACTGGGTGGCTTCTACTATTAGTACTGCTACAAGAACAGAAGACAGAGAAGTAAGTTCAACTGTCGCAAACACGGTTAGTACAACTGCAAACTCAGGAACACAAATTGCACAGATTACAATATCAAACGCATACACAGATCTAGATAATCAACTAGGTACAAAGACAGAAAATATATCTACAGTTGTATCAGATCATAAAACTACTGAATTTAATAGAAACCACGGATTGAATACAATAAATGCCGCGGAGGCTTATGCAAAAGGGTGGACAGGTAAAGGTGCGGTATTAGGAGTAATTGATACATACCAACAAATAAATCATCCAGAATTAGATGGCAAATATAAATTTTACAATGATTATACAAGATATGACAACACGGTATCTACTTCAGGTAATACACAGGTTCACGGTACACACGTTGCAGGTATTATAGCAGGTAAAAAAGATGGCACAGGAAATCATGGTGTGGCCTTTGATGCAGATCTAGTTGGTGCTAATGTTGACTATTATGGATTTGGTGGTATTTCAAAAAGTTATGCTCAACAGGCACTACATGATTTTGCTATGTTAAAAGATCCAAATGGTGAAAACTTAAACATTGTTGCAGTTAATATGAGTTTTAACTCTCCAACAGTATTTACTGACCACAACGGAAGTACAGTAGTTCAATTATCAGATGGCACATACAACGCAACAGAAATTACTGCGGCAGTCAACGTTGGTGACGGTCAAGGAAAATATTGGAAAATTGCAACAGACAATGATATTATTTTAGTAAACTCAGCAGGTAACACTGGACATAATCACGCAGGTGATCCTGGTATATGGGCAGTTGAAACAGATGCAAGTGGAAATCTTGTATTAGGTGGCAAAATGATTATAGTAGGTAACTGGAATGGTTCTAATGTTGCCGGTAATAAAGCAGGTCACGTATGTTTAGATATTAATACGGCTAACAATACTTGTAATGATACAAACAAAATTTCAGACTTTTATATATTAGCACCAGGTGATATGATTTATAGTTCTGTTCCAAACCATTTACCTGGAAATGGATATATGAATATGTCTGGTACTAGTATGGCGGCACCCCACGTTACTGGTGCATTTGGTGTAATAAATCAAATGTGGCCACACATGAAAGGTGAAAATTTAGTTAAACTTGTATTATCGACAGCAGATAAAAATTTAACAGGTTATGATGTTAATGTACATGGACAAGGTTTATTAGATTTAAATGAAGCAACAAAACCTCAAGGTGCAGTAGGTATTCCTACAACAGGTAGAACAAATGGACCAATAGTAGGAACATATGGAACATATTTCTCAACTGGTACTGCGTTGCCAAGTAATTTAGCAAATTTAAAAGTAATGATACTAGACGAATATGAAAGAGATTATTATATTAATTTAGGATCTGGTTTTACAGTTAAAGATACGAGAAAAATTTCTGACATTGATGCAACAATGCAAGGGAACACATATCTTCCAATACAATCTATGTACGGTAATTTTACACAAGGTGGAAATTACGATCTAGGATATATGAACTTTGGCTTATACACAGGTGATGGTGGTAATGGAGACTATTCTTTAAATGTAGGTAAAAACTTTATGTTAAGTGATAAATTTAAATTAAAAACATCAATAGGACAAATGAACGAACAAGACAACTGGTTAGGTAACTCTTCAGATGGTGTTCTTGCAGTTGGTGATAATAACATTACAAACTTTGGACAAATAGGTGTTGAATATCAATTAGGTAACAATGTATTAAGTTTTGATTATTCAAAAGGTTACACAGATGTTAATACAATTAACAATAGTTTAATAACAGGATTTAATAATATTGAAACAGAATCAATGAAACTAGCATATAAAATACACAAAGATCAAAATAACACTTGGGGATTTACATTATCAACACCAAGTCATATTACAAATGGTACAATGAATTTATCAGTTCCTGAATCTAGAACATTAGATGGAACAGTAAATTATACAGATATTAATTCTGAGATGAGTTCAAGCACAATAGAGAAAGACATTGGGTTCTTTTATAAACACACTCCAAAAAATGACATGGATTTTTCTTTTAATTTTAAAACAGAATACAGAAAAGATATATCAGGTGTTGCTGGACAGGACGGTGTTAACCTAGCATTCAACTTTGTTAAAAAGTTAAACACAAATTGTAAATTTTTATGGATGAAAAATCCAAAATGTTATGAAAAAAACGAAAATGGTGAAGAAGTATTAAAAGCAAACCTATATCCCAATAACAACGAAAACAACGCAACAAAACACGGATTAGTTTACGATTTAGAAACTGACAAATTTATGCCAATAGAAAAGTAATATGGACAAAATTGAAATTACTTGTACAAATAATGGCAAAACTAAAACTGCAGACATACTATTTCGTAGTGATAAACACCTAAAAGTAGCCGTAGAAGGTACTCAAATAACAATTGAGATGCATCGACTAGACGTAAATAAACCGTATATAGGGCATACAGCAGGATTAGAGTTTACATATGGCAACTGAAAAATTAAAATTTAAATTAGAACTATACGCAACAATGTGGGATAAGCCACCAATTGCTGATATAAAAATTAATGAGAAGAGTCATTTCAAAGAAGAAATCACAGGTACTAACGATAAACCAACTATTATAGAATTTGAGCACGAACTTGAAGAAAATAAATCATATAATTTTATCATAGACAGATTAGGTAAAGATAAAAAACAAACAATAGTTGAAGATGGAAAAATTGTTAAAGATCAACTATTACATATAAAATCTATAGAAATTGACGAAATTGATCTTGGTTCTTTAATATATAACGGTGTATATAAACCTAACTATCCAGAACCATGGGCATCACAACAAGCAGAAGCAGGCAACAAACTACCGGAATCTTATAAAAATGTTACCCAAATGGGTCATAACGGTACCTGGACATTCTCATTTACTTCACCCTTTTATATGTGGCTATTAGAAAACCTTTACTAATAAATATGCTTATATGAGAGCAAATCAATTCATAACAGAAGCACAAGATTCAGACGCAATAAACGAGTTAGACTTGTTTATTATGAACGATGAAGATTTATATCGTAGACGTTTTATGCCTATTATAACAAATATTAGAAGAAAAATGAAAAGAGGCATATACGATCACGAAAAAGTAATCAAATTATGGATGTATCTTGTTGATGATGCCGCAATAAAATACGTACAAGAGTTTGGCACACCAGAGCAAGATGTTAAAGATATGTTCCCTAAAGAAACTAGACTGCAAGTTGCTCAAAATATTGCAGATAGAGAAAAAGAAAATATAGAACAAGGCGAATACGATGCACCTAAGGGAACTGTTTCTTAAAGAGGACGATAGGTCCACAGCAGTTTTTGCATTTGGCCGATTTAATCCTCCCACAATAGGACACCAAAAATTAATACAAAAAGTACAGTCAATGGCTAGACAAGTCAATGGCAAAGGATTCATTTTTTTAACACATACACAAAACAATAAAAAAGATCCACTATCATTTCAAGAAAAACAAGCATACATTACAAGTCAAGTAAATGATCCTAATTTACAAATTGGAAGTGCAGATGTAAAAACAATTATTCAAGCACTACAAAAAATACAAGCACAAGGTAGAACAAGAGTAATAATGATTGCTGGTGATGATCGTGTAATGGAATTCCAAAAATTTTTAAATCAATATAACGGCAATCCAGACAAACAAGGTAACATTCCATACAAGTTTGATGACGTTCAAGTAGTCAGTGCTGGACAAAGAGATCCAGACGCAGATGACATAGCAGGTGTTTCAGCATCTAAGGCAAGAGATTGGGCACTAAAAGGTCAGGAACATGAATTTTCTAAAATAGTAATGGGTGGCGATGCCGGTAAAGTACTATACGATAAAATACAAGACGCACTTGGAGTCCAGGTTGCTGAAAACAACAAAAAGTTGTATAATGAAGCCATGGGCGATAGTAAACCAATTGTGTATATAGATATGGATGGGGTTATAGCAGACTTCTTTGGTGGCGTAGAAAAACTATATGGCGTACAACATTGGAAAGAATTAGTTTCAGACAAAACAAAAGATTTAAAGACAGAAGTAATAAACAGAATAACAGGCACAGATTTTTTTGCAACATTACCTAAATTTAATGATGTTGGTGAGTTAATATCAATGGTTAAAGAATTTACAGGTGGACATTTTTCAATTAATACTTCGCCATTAAGAGGCGATCATGAAAATTCAACAAAATATAAAAAATTATGGATACAAAACAATATTGAACAACCAGATGATGTTATTGTTACAGGACGTAAAGAAAGTTATGCAAAAGACAAGGCATCTGGTACACCAAACATATTAATCGATGACCGACCAGTTAATATACAACGTTGGCAAGGCGCAGGAGGTTATGGAATTTTATACCAAGCAAATAGAGATTCGCTAACTAAAGTAAAACAAGCACTTGACCAATATGGCAAACCAGATCAATCATAGATATTTTATCGTTGGACCTGTAATAGGTGGAGTAAAGTTGGAAAAGTTTTAATTAAATAACAAATATGCCAAAATTTAGTGGAATTAATAGACCATACGTAGGAGGCTACACTGAAAAAACTCCTGAAGAAAAGCAAAGAGAACTCGATGAAAAAATGAAAAAGTTTTTAGCAAAAGGCGGCAAAGTAGAAAAATTAAAAGATCATAAGCCTACCAAAGAACAATTAAGATCATGGAAGATTTAGAACGTTTAAAAAAATTAGCAGGCATAGATAATTTACCAAAAGAAGATTCTATGGGAGAAAACCTTTCTATTCATGGAACAAAAAAAGCAGAATATCAAAGAAAACATAATATCCGTCCTGGTACAGATGAATGGTTTAAACTGTGGTTCGCACAACCTAGACTTACTGGTGAGAACCCGATGCCTCGTAAAAAGTAAAATGTCTTTCCCTAAATCATACTATAACGAGTACACCTCTTCATATTGTACAAAAATAGGTCAAGACATGAGGGGTATCATAAAATACAATTTCAACAATCAAGGGTTCATCAATAATCAAGACTATGATGTAAATGAAGAAAATGCTATTTGTTTTTTTGGTTCAGCAATAACATCCGCGATAGGTCTCCCATGGGAACAATCATTTGCTCACCAACTCAGTCAAGAGTTGACTTCAAAAGAATTCAAATCATACAACTTTTCACAAGGTTGCATATTCGTTGACAACAAAGAAATAATCAACACAGTGGAATCCGTTAAAAACATGGAGCAATTCAAACCTGCTGTGTATGTCGTACAACTCATCGGTCTCGACAGACGATTCTCACCACAAAACAAGGCCGGGAAATATAATCTAGATGATAATGAAAATTTAACTTCTTTTCAAAATCTTTTCAAAAAATTAGAACATATGTTGAAAGATGAAAAATGGATTTTTTTCGCGTGTGACGGTGCTGACCTTAAAGTACCTAATGATATAACAAATCATCAAAATTGTTTGATATGGAATCCCCCCTTTATAAATACAATGTTGAGAGATGTTCCTGGGCGAAAATTCCATAACATGATTAGTCTAGGAATAAAAAATAGGTTAAAACAACTCTATAGTATAGAATAACCGTGTTTACTAATTGTAATATAAAAATGCTTTCCATGGCCGGGTCATCGGTGGATAAGTACGGCAATGATCAGACCGGAAAAATAATCTATAATTTTGACACGTACGGGTACAGGGAAGGGAATGATTATAATACTAGACCTTCCGTTGTTTTTTTTGGTTGCAGTTATGTAGCCGGTATCGGTGTTAAAGCAAATGAAAGATTCACAAATTATTTCGATGATAGTTGGAACTTTGGATTATTTGGGAAATACACAGAAGAAGAATTAATAATAAATCATCACTCATTCAAAAAAAGTTATGATGATCATGCACGATGCAAGATTGTGTTCTGTTGGAAATCAACCGACGTCGATCGATTAAAAAAACTGATTACATCTATTGAAAATGATAAAAATATATATCATACTGTTCCTGTTGATTTGAAATTAAAAAATTATAAGTTGATGAGAAATGTAGAGAATATAGATTATGATATCAGCGGAACACACTACGGCCCACGATCTCATCTAAAATTTAGTAAATTATTATGGCATTTCCTGAAATAATCATATTAGCACAGGGCGGCACCCATGGAGATTTTCTCTATCAATCTTGTCGGATAATCACATCCTATGAGAATGCTAACAAAATTGATAGCAACGGTAGTGTGATAGAATCATCTGTCTTTAAAAGGAAAAATTTTAACGTGTTTAAAAATGGACAGAAGATGGACACAATGTTAAATTATCTACACGAGGCCCAGCCCATAGAAGTGTGTCATATATGGTATGATGAATTCATAGATTGGCCCAGTAAATTCTATTACATAACCTATGACGATTCTATGATAGAAATTATATCGAAGATGTATTATGAAAAAGTTTACAACAATGATAAAACCCTAGCCATGAAAGTGTATAAAAAATACCTGCCCGATAGTATTGCGAAGAAAATCAATCATGACAATTTTGATCAAATCATCAATACTTCGTACAAAACCACAAGGAAGAAATATAAACAACAGCCAAACGCGAAAGCGATCAACATGGTTGATCTGTATTCTTTACACAAATTAACAGATATCTTGAAAGACATGGGAATCTACAACGAAAAAAATCTCCCATCATTGAAAACGTTCCATAGTGAATGGATCATGCGAAACGACAAGTGGATAAAACAGATTGAAAAAATCAGTCAATCAAACAAATAAATATTCCTAATATGCGAGATCTAATAGACCAACTTGACCAAATTATAGCGGGTAAAGCACACTATATACAGTACCAGATGGATACAGATATAAAAAGTATCCAGATATACACGAAGGAATCGGAGCATTTATAAGATGAGAATAAATGAAATAACAGAAGGTCCACACGATCCTTACACTCATAAAGCAATATTTTTTGCCGGAGCTCCAGGCTCAGGAAAAACATACGTTGCTAGAAAATTAGCAGGTACATTTCAAGGATTAAAACAAGTAAACATGGACACTTGGTTTAAACGGCTTATGACAAAGAAAAACTTGTCATGGGATATGCCAGATAAAGAAGAACCTGAACGAGAAATAGAAAGACAAAAATCAAAAGAATTAGTTGCTAAACAACAGCAATCATATACTGATAGTGGATTAGGTTTGCTAATAGATTCCACAGGTAGAATATATGAAACTATTGAAAGAATTAAAAATGAATTAGAAAGTAAAGGATACGAAACAACAATGATATTTGTAAACACAGATTTACAAACAGCTTTACGTAGAAATAGACAAAGAGAACGTAAATTACAGGATAAGATTATACATAAAAATTTTGGAATTATAGAACAAAATTTAGGAATGTTTCAACGTTTATTTAATGATGTGCATATTATTAATAATTCTGATGCTGAACAAGACACAATGCCTGAACAAATAGCACAAGTTGAAAAAGATATAAGAAAATTTTTACAATGAGAAAACTATTATTAACTCTATTTTTTATATTATTTGCGTTTCCAGTATACGCATTAGAATTATTAATGGCACATAATCCAGATTGTCATATTTGTCAAAAATTTATAGAAGAAGTAGCAGTAGACTACAACGATTCTGAGATAGCTAAAAAACTACCATTGATAGTTATTGGCGTGTATGATCAACCTGAATGGTTTAAAGAAGCATATAGGATAGGAAAAATTAAACCTATACGTAGAACACCAACGTTTATCATATGGAATGGTAGCCACGAAGGTGGAATGGAAATAGCTAGACTTGTAGGGTATAGTAATAAAACAAGATTTTATAGCAGATTAAAGGAGATGTTGTCAATCGACGATTAACGTAAATACACTAGTATGAAGATAAATGAAATTATAGGTGAATGGATGATAATGCCTCAATCAATTAAACCTATGGGTTTAATTAGAAAACCTGGTGGTGGATTTGATTTTAAAAACAAAGGCAACAACAGAGCAAATGAAAAAGCACCTCCTGGCAGAGAAAAACAAGTCAAAGCATTAAAAGGCAAAGTTGATAATCCATACGCAGTTGCTTGGGCATCTTATAACAAAAGCAAAAATAAAACTAATGAAGCACCAATAGAACAAGATCATAACAATCCTATAGCAAAACCATATGTTGATATGCCAGAATGGAAAGCATTACACGATATGGATGACAAAATTATTGACGCATACATTAAACACAAACAAATAAAAGAAGAGGTAGATCAATTTGCACCAGCAAGAGCATTAGGTGAAGCTCAATCTTCTTTAATGCATGGATTACAAATGGCTCAAAATATAATTAAAAAAGATTATAAATTAGCAGAAGTTCAAGCCAAAGTCATTGCAGAAAATTGGCCACCTTTGATTGATAAAATTCAAAACATATACAAAAAAGAAGATGCCGCCGGTGTTGGTATTATTACCAAACAAAACACCACTAAAGACGTCAAACCTGGCGACGAATATAAGAACGTAAAAAAATTAGGCCTATCAAAATAACCAATAATTACATATATGAAATATGTACTTGGTTTTCTATTTGAATACAAATATTACAAAAATCCTGCTAATATAAAAATTTTTTCTAATAATCAATTAATTGATGAAATTGATTTAACAGAAGATATTAATATGAAAAATATAACACCTACTTTAAAAGAAATTTTAACTTATAAACAAATGAGAAAACTTGCAAAACTTGCTGATCCTTTTCTAGAATTAGAAATGTCTAATATTGATCCAAGATCTTGTAAATATCCGAGCTCTAATATTGATCCAAGAGACACTACTGAGCCTTTTATTTTCTCTTTAAGAGATAATGGAATCTTGCAAATACCAAAAAAAGTTTTTGTTTATACATTAGATGAAACAATTCTTCAAAATTCTATAAAAATTGAAATAACAAATAACAATACAAATTATTCAAACGGGTTCATGACAAAATGTTCTTCATTTATATTCCATAAAATATTTTTAATTCCAACATATTATTTAAATATAAAAAACTATAACTTGTTTTTCAAAAGACAAGTTCAAATAATAACAAAAAATATACCCGACTATCCTTTGATTAGGAATGTACGCAACAAGAACGATCACTTGGTCCGGGACATTGTGGACTATAATTTAATGTGGCCTGATGAAACTCGAGCTGTAAAAAATGGACAATTTGCCAAACATGATGATGAAATTAATTGGACGGGGTGGAATAAAGGTGGATCATTTTCTTTAGAACTTCCTATAATTGAGTATATCCACGAAAAAGGATTAAAAATGTTAGGACCTAGAAATTATGAACAATTAGTAAAAAAAGAAAAAAGACGCTTAACTATTTCTACCTCTTCGCCGTTATATTTCAAATACTTAAATTTAATAAATACACAAAATGAAACTACATGAAATTATAATTAAACGTATTAAGGAACAAGCAACTGCAGGTGCCACGTCAGCAGGCA
>Ga0208408_1000916_pt1 | contig 17641 bp, 21 predicted proteins | sample ETNtaG_4_FD_185776 | JGI IMG/M metagenome (GOLD analysis project Ga0208408, IMG submission 185776) | Marine microbial and viral communities from oxygen minimum zone, Eastern Pacific Ocean - ETNP201406SV67 (SPAdes) (version 2) | ecosystem: Environmental > Aquatic > Marine > Oceanic ... | reverse complement strand
TATTACATTATGATCTTCATTCGTTTCCATTTATAGATGGCAAGGTTTCAGCCAGTCTAATAGGACGTCAAGAGAAAACTATTGGGATTTTTAGATCGGGTTTTTTTCTTTATATGTTTATTTCTGTCCTTTTTTATATCAAAATATCGAACTTTTTCTTATCAAAGGATGTAAAAAATAAATTAAAAATCTATGGTCTTTCTGCAAATTTCTTTCTTTGCATATATATATTTGTGTTAGGAAGAGATGGGTCATTTTACGAAATTTCTAGGAGATTAGCGATAATATTTTATATAACCAATATATATATTAATCATGCCTACATAATTAAAATATTGAAATTATTAAAATATAAAAAAAAGATACAAATAAATAATATTTATTTACCAATTTTTTACGTAATTATCGTCTTTATGACTGTTTTGATAATTATAGGATTTCCATGGGTTAATCCTCTTTTTAAATATCCAGATCAGTTAAAAAATATTGTTGAGTGGAACTATTTTCTTCTCACAATCGTTTTTTATATTCCTTTGTCTATAATGTTTTATCAATCCAGTGATAAAGCCAAAATGAGTTAAGCGACTAATAGATTGATTTTTTAATAAGAAATTCTCATAGATAGTTTTCATAGAAATTTTTTGGTACTATAAAAAAATGAAAAGTAGTTGGTGAATAATGAATGTGCTCATATTAGGTATTGTTGTTTTTTTTGGTGTTCATTTGGTTCCAATTTCTCCACTAAAAAAAATTATAATTAACCGATTTGGTGAGAACAAATATAGAGGATTATTCTCATTAATTGCTTTAGCTGGATTATTAATCATCATCTATGGATTTAGTCGTACAGATTTTTATTCTGTCTGGAATCCCTTATCTTATAGCAGGCAAATAGCGTTAGTGTTGATGCCAATTTCTATAATTTTATTAGTTGCCGCAAATGTGCAAACAAACATCAAAAGATTTATTAAACATCCAATGCTCGTTGGAATAATAATCTGGTCTCTTGTTCATCTATTGGCCAATGGGGATTTACGATCCATCTTATTGTTTGCTTCTTTTGGAACGTATGCTTTAGTTGATATTATTTTTTCTAAAAAAAATTTAGCAACCAACAACTCTACAAATTATACCTTAACTAAAGATATCGCGGTTGTTATTATTGGCCTAATTGTCTTTGCCATTATTGTTTATTTTCATAAATATATTGCTGGAGTAGCGATAATTTTATAATTTTATGGCTATTCATTTTACAAAAGAAGAATTTACCGAGCGTAAATCTAAAACTATTCAAGAATTAAAAAAACAAGGATTAGATGCTTTATTAATATTTAGGCAAGAGTCAATGTATTGGCTTACGGGCTATGACACAATGGGCTTTGTTTTTTTTCAATGTTTAATATTAACCACAAAAGGAGATGTGGTACTTTTGACAAGAGCACCTGATTTAAGGCAAGCTCAGAATACTTCGATTATTGATGATATCCGAATTTGGATAGATAAAGATAAATCTAATCCAACAAACGAACTAAAGAATATTTTATTGGAACTTGGTTTGGAAAAATCAAATCTAGGAGTAGAGTATGAAGCTTATGGATTAACAGGAAGAAATGCAATTAAACTAAATAATTCTCTAAAAAATTTTGCAACTCTTCATGACAAATCGGAATTAATTTCATATTTTAGGACTGTCAAATCACCGGCAGAAATAGTTTATGTAAAAAAAGCTGCGGAGCTTGCGGATAAAGCATTGGATGAAGTTTGCAAAATTGCAAAACCAGGAGTTAGTGAAACAAAAATTTTAGCAGAAATGCAAAAGGTGGTGTTCGAAGGTGGAGGAGACTATCCAGCAAATGAATTTATAGTTGGATCAGGTCACAATGCTCTCCTTTGCAGATATCAATCTGAAAAAAGAATTTTATCTAATCCTGATCAGTTAACAATTGAATGGGCTGGAACATTTAAACATTATCATTCAGCAATGATGAGAACCATCCCTATAGGTAAAGTTAATCCGAAACACTTTAAAATGCATGAAGCTTGTTTAGAAGCTTTGTCAAATTGTGAAAAAAAATTAAAACCAGGAAATAAAGTTGGAGATGTATTTGATACTCACGCTGAAACTGTTGATAAATTAGGTTTTAAAAGATCGAGAATGAATGCATGCGGTTATTCACTCGGAACAACTTTTGCTCCGAATTGGATGGATTGGCCAATGCTTTACACTGAAAACCCATACATTATCCAACCTGGAAATGTATTTTTTATGCATATGATTTTAATGGACAGTGAAAATCAATTGGCTATGAATCTGGGAGAGACATACCTAGTTAAACAATTAGGAAATGAAAGATTAGGAAAAAAAAAATTAGAGCTAATTAAAGGATAATTTTTATGAAAAAGTTTCTAGCTACCTTAGCTCTGGATTTGTTGTGGCGCAATGTTGGGTTATAAGGTTAATTTTAAAAAGGCTAAATTACCTTCAAAGAAAACCTTGAGAGGTAATTATGTTGCTCTTGAACCAATAGATATCAATAGACATTCTAAAGATTTATACCTTAATTTTCTAAGAGATAAGAAAAATAAAATTTGGATGTATTTACCTTACGGGCCATTTAGAACCTATGGAAGTTTTAAAAAATGGCTTAGATCTTTTTGTTTAGGTAAAGATCCATTTTTTTATGCAATTTATTCGAAAAGATATGAACAATTTTGTGGTATGGCAAGTTATTTAAGAATTACACCAGAACATGGATCAATAGAAGTTGGTCATATAAATTATTCTCCAATATTACAAAATACCGTTGAAGGAACAGAAACAATGTACCTAATGATGAAAAATGCTTTTGAAGATTTAGGTAATCGCAGATATGAGTGGAAGTGTAATAATTTAAATTTCGCATCAAAAAATGCTGCAAAAAGATTAGGATTTAAATTTGAAGGTGTTTTTAGACAAATGTCTATATTTAAAGGAAAAAATAGAGATACAGCCTGGTTTGCAATAATTGATAAAGAATGGAAAAAATTAAAAAAAGGTTACTTAAAATTTTTTAAAATTTCCAATTTTGATAAAAATAATAAACAAATTAAAAAATTGAGATTTGAATAAGAAAGCTAAATTATTTAAACATGATTATATTATCAATTTTATTTTTCATAACAGCAATATTATATTCAAGCGTTGGTTTTGGTGGAGGATCAGCTTATTTAGCGCTTCTTTTAATATGGGATATACCTTACTTTGTTTTCCCCGTAATTGCTTTATCCTGCAACATCATTGTCGTATCCGGTAATTGCTTTAACTATATAAAAGCAGGAAACTTAAATTTAAAATTGTTAATTCCCTATTTGGTTGGGTCTATGCCATTAGCTTTTATTGGAGGATCTTTACCGATAGAAAAAAGATTGTTTGAAATATTGCTTTTTTTGGTTTTAATAGTCGCTGGCGCCTTATTGTTATTAAATTATAGATCTTACGATGACAAAAAAGAAAGCTATAGAAAAGTTCCAATAATAATTTCAATTTTAATCGGAGGAGCATTAGGATTCATTTCAGGCATTGTTGGAATTGGAGGAGGAATCTTTTTAAGTCCTATACTTTTTTTAATAAAAACAGGTAGACCCAAACACATAGTTACAACAGCATCATTATTTATATTAATTAATTCCTTATCAGGAATTATAGGACAATTAACAAAAAATGCTGTTCTAAACGAAATACCAAATTATTGGTTTCTTCTGTTAGCAGTTCTTGTTGGTGGACAATTAGGAAATTTTTTAAATTTAAAAATATTTAATGCTCGTATATTAGTTTTGGTTACAGCTGGACTCGTACTATTTGTAGCTGCCAGAATGGGAATTAAGTTGTTTGCGTAATATGGATATAAATTTGTGTAGTCTGAAAAATTTTAATAATTTTAAATTAAATCGGTCTTGTTTTTTATCCTGATATTTTTTCCTTAGCATTTGCTTTTGAAACCAGACTGTGTCTAAAACGTCTTCTTCTTCGAGATTTACCATAAAAAGAAATTTACAGTTCCGCTAAATAGGAATGTCCAAAAGAAGAATAAAAAAATATAAAAATAAGTTCGCATTAAAAAATTTCAATAAAATCGTATTCATCGCCAGGAGAATAAGAATGAAGGATATTATCTGAAGTATCAATAGGTTCCATTGCGCGTTTATATAAGGTGAGATTGTGTTTAAATCTTGTCAAAGGAAGTAAAAGAAAAAAATATTTTGTCGTAGTCAAAAAGAGGAAACCTGAGACAAAATTCCTTTGAGCGTGTTCACAGTGTACTCAAAAAACTTTTGTTGGTAGCTTAAATTAATAAAGTGTTGGTACGATTGGTTGCGGGGGTAGGATTTGAACCTACGACCTTCAGGTTATGAGCCTGACGAGCTACCAGACTGCTCCACCCCGCGATAAAGTTCAATTATATACCTATTTTATTAAAAAAACTAAATTAGATATTATTCCGCATTCTCTGGATCTTTTTTGACCTTCGTATATTTTCTGATTTTTCTCTTTTTCTTTTTTCAGAAGGTTTTTCATAGTTGCTTTTCGTTTTAAGAATTCTAAAAAACCCCTCTCTTTGAAGTTTTCTCTTCAGAATTCTTAGTGCCAGTTCAACATTATTATCTCTAACTTCTATTTTAATAACTACCTCCTAATTAAAGATGCACTAACTAACATTAATAAAAAAGATTGTCCAGATGGAATTAGAATAATGTTGTATACGGGTTTTCATGGGTTTTTTATAGTCAATCTTTGATTGTTATATTTTTGTTGTTTGTTTCTTTTTTCATTCTATTAATCCTTCGACTAGCTTTGTCCGTTGCTTTTTTTATATCAACTTGAGTACACAGATTAGAGACCACGGGATCCTTTGGTTCCAAATTGGAAGAATTCCAATATTTATTGTTTTTTATTAAATGCACTGTGTTTTTTGTGCTGCCAACAAGCTTCCCTATTTGCCCATCAGATAAATCGGGATAGTTTTTTATTAACCAAAGTGTAGCATTAGGTCTATCCTGTCTCTTAGATAATGGAATATATTTTTGTCCTTTTTTTTGTTTTTGGGACTTTATATCTAAGTCTTTTTTATTTAAAACAAGAGATCTATTATAGTCTTTAGAACAAGCTTCAATTTCTTCTCTTGTTAATTGTCCCGCCAGAATTGGATTGTAAGCTTTTATTCCTTTAGCCACATCTCCATCAGCTATACCTTTTACCTCAAGTTCGTGAAGGTCACAAAAATCAGCTATTTGCTTAAAACTTATCTTGGTGTTTTCGACTAACCACACAGCAGTCGCCTTTGGCATAAAAGGTTTATTGTCCATTATTTCTTGCTTATTGATCTAAAGTTAGTGAATTTTTTATAAAACTTGCTTACCCTGCCTTTATCTAACACTTTTTGATCTCCACCCGTCCAAGCCGAATGAGATTTTGAATCAATATCAAGTTTTAGGGTATCTCCTTCCTTGCCCCAAGTTGACTTTGTTTCAAAATCGGTTCCGTCAGTCATGATAACTTTTATTTTATGATAATCCGGATGTATTTTTTTTTTCATATAGGAATAGTTTAATATAACAAAAAAAAAAAATTAACAATAAAAAACTAACTAGTTCAAGATTTTAATCATTTCCTCATTAATATTTGAATTACTTGCCAAAATAGTTTTATTTTCAAGGTATTTGTCGCTTCCTTTAAAATCAGTAACGAATCCACCAGCCTCTTTGACAAGAATTATACCTGCGGCAATATCCCAATAACTTAAATTTCTTTGCCAGAAACCATCACATCTTCCTGCTGCAACATAAGCCATATCTAGTGAAGCACTTCCCATTTTTCTAATAGGAGTCATGACTTTTGATGAAAATTTATAATACTCACTTAATGAGAGTTGTCTGTCCTTGTCTTTTGATCTAAAAGCAGGTCCACCAGTAATAATTAAACAATCTTTTAATTTTGATCTTGACGAAACTCGCAAACGCTGATTGTTTAAATATGATCCATTACCTTTTTCGCTTAGAAACATTTCATCTTTTATTGGATCGTAAATTATTCCACAAATTATTTCTTTATTATGCTCTAAGCCTATCGATATTCCAAAATGAGGTATTCCATGAAGAAAATTTGATGTTCCGTCTATGGGGTCAATAATCCATTTAAATTCTTCGTCATTTTTTATTAATCCAATCTCCTCACTTAGAATTGAATAATTGGGTCTAGCTTTTTGCAATTCATCAATTAAAATTTTTTCAACTTTTTTATCCGAAGCTGTCACAAAGTCTCCAGGACCTTTTAGAGAAACTTGAAGTTTTTCTATTTCGCCAAAATCTCTAATCAAGGGCTTGGCTGCTTTTCTACAAGTTTTAATAAGAACATTTATATTAGGTGAATTAAGTTTCATTTATTTAACCTTTTTAATATATTCGAGCGTTCTGGTATCCAAAATAATTTTATCACCGGAATTAATAAACGGCGGAACTGTAATTTTAATTCCATTTTCCAAGGTTGCGGGTTTATATGATGAAGATGCAGTTTGTCCTTTTATTGCTGCATCGGTGACGTCTATTTTTAATTCTACATGAGATGGTAAATCAACAGACAGAGCTTGATCTTCATAAAATTGAATAGTCACTTCCATATTTTCTTTCATTAGTTTATTTTTTTTCCCTAAAACAGATTTATCGATTTCGATTTGTTCAAAATTTGTTTGGTCCATAAAGTGACATTTTTGTTGGTCTTCATACAAAAAATTAAATTTTTTTTCATCTAAAATAGCTCTCTCAACAGAATCACTAGATCTGAATCTTTCATTTAGTTTTATTCCCTTCTTTACGCTTTTTAGTTCAACTTGATTAAAAGCTCCACCCTTTCCCGGCTTGACATGTTGAGTTTTCAACACTGCCCATAGATCATTATTATGTTCAATAATCATTCCTGGTTTAATTTCATTTCCCAATATTTTCATTTTTCTTTACTTAAATTCACTTATTGCTGAAATAGGATCTAATTTTTTGTTATTCCAAATATAATTAGAGCAAGCAATAAAATTTGCTCCGTTTGATAAAATTTTTTTATAATTAGAATTGTTAATTCCACCTATTGCAACGGTCGGCATATTAATTTTTTTTTTGGCCCAACGCAATATTTTTACATTGGCTTTAAAAACTGTTTTTTTTGTTGAAGATTTAAAAAATGATCCAAAAGCAATATAATTTGCACCTTGCTTTTTTGCCTTCAGAGCCAATTTTTTTGAGTTATGACATGTTACTCCAATGATCTTATTTTTTCCCAATATTTTCCTACTCCAAATATAATCCATATCTTTTTGACCAATGTGACAGCCATCCGCACCAGCCTTTTTTGCTATAAGTGGTTTATCGTTAATAAGAAACTTTACATTGTTTTTTACAGCTATTTTTTTAATTTTCTTAGATATTATTAATAAATTTGAGTTAGATATTTTTTTCAGTCTTAGTTGGAAGTATTTTACTTTTTTAGTTCCTAGCACATTGTTAAGCTCTCTATAAAACTCAACTCCTTTTATCTTTTGAGGTGATATTAGATAAATATATCTTTTCAATTTTTGTTAGACGGTTAATTGTTTTTCTAAGTCCATACTCCACTTAGCTGAAGTGGAAAGTCCGTTCATTTTGGATCTATGATTAAAGATTTTTTGGGTGTTATTTATATCACGAATATTTTTTGCCCAGTTCTTAAGAGCACTTTGTTGTAGGGCTCTCCCATAAGAAAAACTCAATAAAAAATTTGTGTCATTAATTTTATTTATTTCATTTAAATTTTGTGTGGCTTCAATTTCTGTTTGTCCTCCTGATAAAAAAGCTATTCCAGGAACTTCATTAGGCACATTCTCTTTTAAACATTCGAGTGTCATTTTAGCAATTTCTAAAGCATTGTTTTTATCTTTTGATTTATTTCCTGGCAGAATCATATTGGGTTTTAGTATTGTTCCTTTAAGATTTACGTTATGCAATTTTAACTCTTTATAACATTCTTTCAAAACTCTGTCGGTTACTTCATAACATTTCATTATGTTATGTTCGCCATCCATTAATACTTCCGGTTCAACAATGGGAACCATTTTCGCTTCTTGAATTAGGGCCGCATATCTTGCGAGCGCGTGCGAGTTTGACTTAATAGCTAACTTGGATGGATACTCTTCAGAAATATTGTATACTGCTCTCCACTTTGCAAATCTTGCTCCTAATTTATAATATTCTGCTAGCCTCTCTCTAAGTCCATCTAATCCTTCAGTGATCTTTTCCTCGGGAGATCCAGCTAATTTTTTTGCTCCAGTATCCACTTTTATTCCTGGAATTGATCCAAAACTTCTAATTAACTCAGGTATAGTTTTTCCAGAAGATGTTTTTTGTTTTATAGTTTCGTCATAAAGTATTACTCCTCCAATGTATTTTTTTGTGCCTTCTGCGGAAAATAACGCTTCTCTAAATTTTAGTCTATTTTTTGATGTTGATTCAATATTTACACTGGATAATCTTTTTGTCATAGTTCCAGTGCTTTCATCGGCAGCTAATATACCTCTTCCCTTTGCTATCATTTGTTTTGCAATATTTTCTATTTCACTCATTTATTTCTAAAGCGTTTATACCAGGTAATTTTTTTCCTTCAAGAAATTCCAAAAAAGCTCCACCCGCGGTTGATATATAAGTGAATCCATTAGAACAACCAAACTTATTTATAGCTGCAATAGTATCACCACCACCAGCAATTGATGTGAGAATTTTTTTTTTAGTATTTTCAACTATTTTATTAGCAATTTTATTACTTCCCAATGAAAATTCTTCAATTTCAAAATAGCCTGCTGGCCCATTCCACAAAACTGTTTTTGATTCATCAATTTTTTTAAGAATATTTTCTATGGTTTTATTACCAATATCTAAGATTAAGTCATTTTCATCAATTTTATTCAGACTTTTTAACTGTCCTTTAGAGTTATAATCTTTTGAAACAATAACGTCCTCGGGTAAAATAAGATTACAGCTATTTATATCACATTGTTTTAATATGTCCTTTAGCAGTTTTTCTTGATTTTTTTCAAATAGAGATTTTCCGATATTATATCCTTTATATTTTATGAAGTTATTTGCCATCGCTCCTACAATGATAATATTTTTTATTTTTTTTATAAGATTATTAATAATTCTGATTTTGGTAGAAATTTTTGCCCCTCCAACAATACAAGTAACAGGTTTTTTTGCATTACTTGTCAGCATTTTTATTACATTAACTTCTTCAGTTAGGAGTTTACCTGCATATGAATCGATATGTTTTGTTATTTCACAGACAGATACATGAGCTCTATGTGAGCAAGAAAAGGCTTCATTTATGTAAATATCACCGATTTTAGAAAGTTCCTTTGCTAAAGATACCTCATTCAGTTCTTCTCCTTTATTAAATCTAATGTTTTCAAGTAATAATACTTCTCCGGAGTTAATTTTCTTACTTTTTTCTATCGCTGACGAACCATAGCTTTCATCAAAAAAGTGAACTTTAGAATTTAACGAAGTTTCTAAAATAGGAGCTATAACCTTTAAAGATAGTTTTTGATCAATTTTTCCTTCTGGTCTACCAAGGTGTGAAATAAGAATTATTTTAGTTTTTCTTCTTATAAATTCTTTTATTACCGGTACGATTTTATTTATTTTAGATTTGTCAGTAACTTTGCCATTTGTTATAGGTACATTTAAATCAACGCGCAAGAGAACTCGTTTGTCAGTTAAATTAAAGTTTTCATCAAGAGCCTTTAGTTTGCTCATTTTCTACTTTAGTTTTCCAGAGTAAACTGCTAGGTCGCACATTCTATTTGCAAAACCCCATTCGTTATCATACCAAGCAGATACCTTTGCCATTTTGCTATCAATAACTTTTGTCAAAGAAAGATCAACTATAGCCGAGTGAGGATTATGATTAAAATCTGAAGAAACAAGTTGATCGTTATTTGTGCTCAAAATATTTTTTAATTCTGACTTTGAAGTTTTTAAAAATGAATTATTTATTTTTTCAACAGATAAACTATTATTTGAGGAAAAAACAAATTCTACTAACGAAACATTAGACGTTGGTACTCGGATAGAAACTCCTTCAACTTTACCTTTTAGCTTTGGTATAACATTACCAAGAGATTTTGTAGTTCCTGTTGTTGTAGGTATCATAGAATTGGGGGCGCTTCTGGCTCTTCTTAAGTCCTTATGTGAATTATCTAATAATCTTTGATCGTTGGTATAAGAATGTATTGTTGTCATAAAACCTCTTTCAATTCCAAAATTATCATCTAATACCTTAGCCATCGGGGCCAAGCAATTTGTAGTGCAGGATGCCGCCGATATTACTTGATCACTGGATTTCAAAATTTTTTCATTTACTCCATAAACAATATTTATGGCACCTTTACAGGGAGCAGAAACAATAACTTTTTTTGCACCAGAATTAATATGTTGTTTTGATTTTTCATTTGTGTTAAACTTTCCAGTGCACTCGAGGACAACATCAACTTTATTTTTTTTCCAATCTATTTTTGAAATATCTGTTTCATGAGTCATGTCTATTTTTTTTTCGTCAATTATAATTGATTTATCAGAATGACTTATTTTGTTATTTAATTTTCCATGTATAGTATCGTATTTTAAAAGAAAACTACTAATTTCTGCGTTGCCCCTATTATTAATAGCAACTATTTCTAAATCTTTTCTATTATTTTCAATAACCGATCTTAATGTCATTCTTCCAATTCTGCCAAAGCCATTGATTCCAACTTTTAAAGTCATAATTATTGTTCCAACATTTTCTTTGCTATTCTAGTGACATTATTGCTAGTTAGACCGAAATTTTCGTATAGTTTTTTTAATGGAGCACTTTTTCCAAAAGATCTAATTCCTAAAGATATTCCTTCAGACCCAACATATTTCTCCCAACCAAAAATACTACCAGCTTCTATTGAAATTTTTATAGAATTTTTTTCAATAATTTTTTCTTTATACTCTTTCGATTGTTTGTCAAATAATTCTTGGCATGGCATCGAAACTACTTTTGTACTGATATTTCCGTTTTGAAGTTCTTTTTGAGCATCAATAGCAATTTGAACCTCTGAACCAGAGGCAATCAAAGTTACTTGAGAATGAGAATTGGAATTTGTCTTTTTTATTTCATAAGCACCAAGACTACTCATATTTTTTGTTTCTAATGTTTCTGAAATAAACGGAATTTTCTGTCTTGTTAAAGCTATCACGCTGGGATTAGTACTACTTTTTAAGGCAATTTCCCAACATTCAAGTGTTTCAATTGTGTCTGCAGGTCTAAAGACATTTAAATTTGGCATTGCTCTTAAATTAGCCAAATGTTCAATTGGCTGATGCGTTGGTCCATCTTCACCTAGTCCAATAGAATCGTGAGAAAATATATAAATAACTTTTAAACCCATAAACGCTGATAGTCTTAACGCTGGTTTGCAATAATCTAAAAAAATTAGAAAAGTTCCACCGTATGGAATTATGCCTCCGTGCAGAGCCATGCCATTCATGATTCCAGCCATAGCATGTTCTCGGACACCATAATGGATGTAATTTCCTTTAAAATTTGTAGGCTTGATAATATTAGAATATTTAGTTTTTGTATTGTTCGAACCACTTAAATCTGCTGAACCTCCAATTAATTCTGGCAAATTTTTTGTAATAGTTTCTATAACTGAAGCAGAAGATTGTCTTGAAGCAATATTCTGTTTTATATCAAAAAATCTTCTTTTTTCTTCTTTAATAATTTCATCAAAATTTTTTGGTAATTTTCCATTTATTGTTCTAGAAAATTCGTCTTTAAATTTATTATTTTTTTTATTGTAAATAGCATTCCATTTTTTTTCCTGCAAAATTCCTTTTTCTCCAATTTTTCGCCATTTATAAAGTATTTCTTTCGGAATTTCAAAAGGGTCATATTTCCATTTCAGTTTTCTTCTAACTAGCATAATTTCTTCATCTCCAAGCGGAGAACCATGAGAGGATGCTTTGCCAGATTTATTGGGAGAGCCGTATCCAATAATGGTCTTACATGAGATCAGGTTTGGTTTTTTTGATTTTAATGTTTTTTTAATGGCTTTCGTTATTTCTTTTTCATTGTGTCCATTTACTTCTTGGAAAAACCATCCATAGCTTTCAAATCTTTTCTTATAATTATCAGATACTGTTAAATTTGTTGAGCCGTCTATAGATATTTTGTTGTTATCAAAAAATACAATTAAATTTTTTAGTTTTAAATGTCCAGCCAAACTCATTGATTCATGACTAATGCCTTCCATAAAATCGCCATCGCTAGCAATGACATATGTTTTATGATTAATTAAATTGGAACCAAATCGTTTTTTCATTATCTCTTCTGCAATAGCTATACCAACAGCGTTTGACAAACCTTGGCCCAGTGGTCCAGTGGTAGTTTCTATTCCTGAATTTTTTTTATATTCTGGATGACCAGCACATATAGAATTTAATTGTCTGAAATTTTTTATATCTTCTATTGAGATGCTCTTGTAACCAGTTAGATAAAGAAGTGAATATAAAAGCATAGAACCATGTCCGGCTGAAAGGATAAATCTATCTCTGTTAATCCAACTAGGATTTTTTGGATTAAACCTTAGGTAGTATTGAAATAAAACTGTCGCAACATCTGCCATTCCCATTGGCAAACCTGGATGACCAGAATTAGCTTTTTGAATAGCATCAATAGATAGAAATCTCACCGCGTTTGTTAAATCTTTGAAGACTGGACTCACTATAAAACCTATATAGACTTGAACGTTTCAAATCAATAATATGATTTTGGTGCAAATCAAATGATAAATTATGAAGAAAAAGAAAAAAAGTTAGATAACGTTCTAAATGAATTGAATTCGATGACTAACAAGGTCCTAAAGATGAACAAAGATATAAGTTCTCTGAATTTAGAAAAGAATCAATTATTAAGGGAAAAAGAAGAATCGCAGAAGAACTTTGAACAATTGGCACAACAACACACGAAATTAAAGTCGGAGCTTGAAAAAATTAAAGAAGATATTGGTTGCAAATTTGACAAACAAAACGACCTTAATCAAAAAATTGATGAACTTAATCAAGAAACAGAAATTCTTATTGATGAGATTGACAAATGGCAAACGTAAATATTAAATTTAATAATAAGGATTATTTGCTTTCTTGTGACGAAGGACAAGAAGAAAACCTTAAAGATTTAGCAAGCCATTTAGACACAAAGTACGCTGAACTTAAAAAAAATCTTGGTAATATAGGAGAAAATAAACTTCTTTTGATAACGACAATTAAAATAATAGACGATTATTTTGATTTATTAAAAAAAGTAAAAAGTACTAAAAGTGATTTTCAAAAACTATCTGATAAATTTAAAGAACTAAGATCTTTGGCCATTAACTACAAAGATGAAAAAGAATTGGAGATTGGAAAATTAAAAAATGAACTTGATGAATTTAAAGCAATGGCAGAAAAGAACAAGATTTCATATGAGGAGACTTTAGAAAAAACAACAAAATCAATAGAAAAATTTATTGAAAGCACCAATCCTGAGTTAGAAAAAAACATACAATAAATGAAATTTAATAAATTTCTTTTAAGAAAGAAATTTCTTTCAAAAAGAAGAAAAAAATATTTAACTGCAAAAAAATTTAATTTTAATTTAATTTTTGGGTTGATCAGGAAACATTTTAATAAAAAAAAAATGGTTATTGGAGGTTATTTTCCTTCAGATTATGAGGTCAATATTGTAGAGTTTTTGGAAAATGTGGCAAAGAAAAAAATTAAAATCGTTTTGCCTGTTATTGAATCTTCAAACAACATGTCATTTAAATTATGGATTTATGGAGAACCGCTTTATGTAAATAATTTTGGAATTCTAGAGCCAAAAAATACAAGAATTGAAATTATTCCTGATCTTGTTTTAGTTCCTCTTGTGGCATTTGATGAAAAATTAAATCGCATAGGTTATGGCAAAGGGTATTATGATAGAAGTTTGAAAAAAATAAAAAAACACAAAAAAAATATGATTTCAGTGGGAATTGCTTATTCATTTCAAAAATGTCGGGAAATACCGATCAATAAACATGATTTTAAATTAGACTATATTTTCACTGAACAAGGTATTATAAGCTCAAAATAACAACTTATGAATATTTTGTTACTTGGCGATATCGTGGGGCCTTCAGGAAGAAAGGCTTTGACCGAAAATTTACCTGATCTAATTAAAAAAAAAAAATTAGACTTTGTTGTAGTAAATGGTGAAAATGCTGCTGATCCAGGAGTGGGTATAACAAAAAAAAATGTTGAACAATTCTTTGAAGCTGGAGTTGATGTAATCACAACAGGAAATCATGTTTGGGATCAGATGGAGGCAATGGATTTTATCTCTACAGAAAAAAGATTATTAAGACCAGAAAATCTTGTCAAAGAATCTCCAGGCAATGGATTTGGAATTTTTAATTCAAAAAATAATAAAAAAGTTGCTGTGATAAATTTAATGGGAAATATTTATATGAAAAAATGTGATGATGTTTTTCAGGCAGCGCAAAAATTTATTCAAAAAGTTCAGTTAAAAAAAAATGCAGATTTTATAGTTGTCGATTTACATGGTGAAATAACAAGTGAAAAAATGGCCATGGGTTATCTATTTGATGGTAAAGCCACGTTGGTAGTTGGGACCCATACGCATGTTCCTACGTCAGATCACAGAATAATGGAGAAGGGTACAGCTTACCAAACAGATGTAGGTATGTGTGGAGATTATAATTCAGTTATTGGAATGAACAGGGATAATTCCTTAAAAAAATTTTTTAAAGACCCTTCAGCAATTAAACATTTTCCAGCACTTGGTGAAGCTACAATTTCAGGCGCGATGGTTGTTGCTGACGATAAAACTGGTTTAGCTAATGAAATTACGCCAATCGTTTTTGGTGGCCAACTAGAAAACACAATATAAATAATGGCAGGTCATTCACATTGGGCTGGCGTTAAACATAAAAAGGGTCGTGTGGATAAACAACGTTCTAAAATCTTTTCAAAACTTTCTAAAGAGATTATTGTGGCAGCTAAATCAGGATCAAAAGATCCAGACATGAATCCAAGATTAAGATCAGCTATACAAGCAGCAAAAGTTGCTAACATGCCAAAAATCAATATTGAAAGAGCAGTCAGTAGATCTGAAAAAAACAAAGATTTAAACTATAACAATCTATTGTACGAGGGCTTTGGACCTGAAAAAGTTGCAATTATTGTAGAAACCTTAACTGATAATAAAAATAGAACCGCATCAAATGTCAGAGCAATTTTTCAAAGGTTTGGAGGAAATCTTGGAGAGTCAGGCGTAGCTTCACATCAATTTAAACAAGTTGGCGTGATTAGAATTGATAGAGATAAAATTTCAGACGATGATATTTTGGAGCTTGCAATTAATATAGGAGCGGAAGATTGTTCATCAGACGGCTTGTATCATGAAGTAATTACTAAGAAAGGTGGTCTGTACAAAGTTAAAACTACGATAGAAAAAAAAATCAAAGGGGATATTTCATCAAATATTGAATGGATACCGATAAACAAAATTTCATTAAATAAAGAAAAAACTAAATCAATGGTAAATTTTCTTGAGACATTAGAAGATGATGATGATGTTCAAAATGTATATGCAAATTTAGAAATTAATGACAATTTATTAGAAGAAAATTCAATATGATAATTTTTGGGATAGATCCTGGGGTAAGCGGCGCAATTAGCGTTTTGGAAAACAAAAAAGTTATCGAAGTATTTGATATGCCTACTATGATAGATGGGAAAAAAAATAAAAAACAGGTAAACGGCTCTCAGGTTACGAACATTATTAAAGAAAAAGTAAATAATAATGATGAAATTATTGTTGTTGTAGAACATGTTAACGCAATGCCCGGACAAGGAGTTACCAGCATGTTTAATTTTGGACAATCTTTTGGGGTAATAAAAGGTATTTGTTCAGCTTTGAGTTTACCCATATATTTTGTTAGGCCAACCAAATGGAAAAAATATTTTAACTTAATTAAAACAAACAAGGACGCCAGTAGAACGAAGGTAATTGAAATCTATCCGGAAATATCAGGTAAAATTTCTAGAAAAAAAGACTCTAATAAAGCTGATGCAATTTTAATAGCTAGGTATTTCAACGATACACAACTTTAATTCCAATGAAAAATTGGTTTTAACGCCAAATTCATGACACATTTAGATGCTCATTAAGCCTTAATGGAACAAGAAATAGCTACACAGGTTGTTGGATTGGGAGGATCAACTGATTTTTCTTTAATTCAACTTTTTTTGAGAGCCGATATTGTGGTAAAAAGTGTTATCGTAATTTTGATTGCTGCATCCGTGTATTCTTGGGCGCTGATTTTTGAAAAATATAGACTTTTTGCAAAAATTGAAAAGACCACAAAAGATTTTGAAGAAAAATTTTGGAAATCTAAATCAGCAGAAAATTTTTATAATAATCTTGCTAATAAAGAAAAAGATCCACTGGCAAATATATTTCAATCAGCAATGGTTGAATTGTTGAAAACAAGATCCAAATCAGTTTCAGTTCAATCCGCTCGAGTAAGTAGAGTACTTGAAATTTCGAGTGATAAAGAAGTTAAATTGATTGAGAAACACTTTACTTTTTTAGCCACCGTGGGTTCAACGGCTCCCTTTATAGGTTTATTTGGAACGGTCTGGGGAATAATGAATTCATTTCAGTCAATTGCTATTTCAAGAAATACCAGTCTTGCAATAGTAGCACCTGGAATAGCAGAAGCACTTTTTGCGACAGCATTAGGTTTGCTTGCAGCCGTACCTGCTGTTGTAGCGTATAATAAATTTACAAGCGACTCTGCAAAATATAACGCAAGAATAGAAAATTTTTCTAAGAGATTTATATCAATAATTTAAATTATATTTATGGGTTTTCAATTGAATCGTTCATCTAAAAAACCAATGAGCGAAATAAATGTAACTCCTTTTGTTGATGTAATGCTAGTGCTTCTAATAATATTTATGGTTACAGCTCCCTTGTTAACAGTAGGAGTGCAAGTTGACCTACCAGAATCAGCAGCCGACTCTTTGCCCGATGAACAAGAACCACTGACACTATCAATTAATTCAAAAGGCGAAGTTTTTATACAGGAACATCAAGTTGCTTTTGAAAAAATAGTACCAAAAATTTTAGCTATATCAAAGAATAGAACTGATACCAGAATATATGTCAGAGGAGATAAAACGATCAACTACGGTCGAGTCCTTGAAGTTATGGGAATGTTATCTGGGGCCGGTTTTTCTAAGGTTGCTTTAATTTCCGAACCCTACAAGAATTGAAATGACCAGAAGCATATTTTTGTCTTTGTTATTTCATTCAGTTATGATCGTTCTGACGGCATTAAGCCTACCTTTTATGAAGAGAATGCCAATTGATTTACCGCCAATAGTATCTGTAGATTTAATACAAATTTCTGATATTACCAACATTCCCTTTGCACCAAGAGCTAGAGAAGTGCTTGAAAAAATTAAAAAAAAAAAAGAAAGAGTAGTTTCAGAACAGGCTCCTCCG
>Ga0208408_1000914_pt1 | contig 17670 bp, 13 predicted proteins | sample ETNtaG_4_FD_185776 | JGI IMG/M metagenome (GOLD analysis project Ga0208408, IMG submission 185776) | Marine microbial and viral communities from oxygen minimum zone, Eastern Pacific Ocean - ETNP201406SV67 (SPAdes) (version 2) | ecosystem: Environmental > Aquatic > Marine > Oceanic ... | reverse complement strand
AAAACAACAAAGATATTGAAGAAGTTGTAGATGCAGGAGCATCGTATGTAGTTTTAGGTACATATTTTGAGGATTTATTAAAGTAAATAGGGGGTTTATCTGAATGAAAAAAATTATATTATTAGTGAATTTTATTTTAGTAAGTATTTCTTTTGGAGATAGAGTAAATCAAATTACATCTCCGGATAAGTCATTGGTTTTAGATATTACTAAAGAAAATGGTTCATTATATTATTCAATATATAAAAATAATAAATTAATTATTGAAAATTCACAGTTAGGCATTATAGCAGATAGATTTGAGTTTTCTGATAATATAATAATTGAAAATTCTAAAATTAATTATGAAAAATCAACTTGGACACAAGTTTGGGGAGAACAAAGTCAAGTATTAGATGAATATAATCAGTTAGCTCTAGCGATATTATCAAAAGAAGATCAATCTAGGTTGATTATATATTTCAGATTATTTGATGATGGCCTTGGGTTTAGATATGAATTTCCTAAGCAGAAAAATATAAATAAATTCAAAATATTAGATGAATTGACTGAGTTTAACTTTGCGGAGGATTCTCACTCATGGTGGATTCCTGCTTATGCATATAGAAGATATGAATTCCTATATGCAAATACATTGATAAGTGAGATAAATAGAGATAAATATTCAGAATTAGTTGAATATCTACATGGAGATAGAATAGGTCCTGAAGCAGTACAAACTCCATTTACAACTCAAAGAAAAGATGGTATAACTATAGCTATACATGAAGCAAATCTCACTAATTATTCTAGTATGACTCTTAAAGCAAATGGAACAAAAAAAATGGAATGTGATCTAATTCCATGGTCAGATGGTATTAAAGTATATACAAGTACTCCGATGTTATCACCGTGGAGGACTATTTTGATTGGGAATAATCCTAGTGAAGTAGCTATGTCAACATTAACTCTTAATCTTAATGAGCCAAATACAATTAAAAACACAGATTGGATTGAACCAGGAAAATATATTGGGTTATGGTGGGAAATGATTGGAACAAATCAATCTTCTTGGGGATCTGGACCATATCATGGGGCAAAAACAGAAAATGTAAAAGAATATATAGATTTTGGTTCAAAATATGGATTTGAAGGTGTATTAGTTGAGGGATGGAATATAGGTTGGGATCATAATTGGTGTTGCACTGGAGAGGGTGAGGCATTTGAATTCTATAAAACTCATCCAGAATTTGATAATAAAGAAATAGCCAGATATTCTAGAAAAAAAGGAATCAGATTGGTTGGACATCATGAGACAGGTACACAAATTAATAATTATGAATCACAGTTGGATAAAGCATTTTCATATTGTAATGAAAATGGTATCAGAGTAGTTAAAACTGGATATGTGAATGATGGAAGTCAAAATATAAAAAGAATTGATGATGATGGAAAAATTCACATGGAATGGCATCATGGGCAATATATGGTGGAACATTTTAGAAAAGTATTAGAAACTGCATCTAAATATGAGGTGAGCATTGTTGTTCATGAACCAATTAAGGATACAGGTTTAAGACGTACATATCCAAATATGCTATCTAGAGAAGGTGCAAGAGGACAAGAGTTTAATGGATTTATGCCTACTGATTATAATAATAAACCAAATCATACTACAATCTTACCATTTACTAGATTATTAAGCAGCCCTATGGATTATACTCCAGGGATATTTAATTTAAAGGAGTATAGGTACCACAGTAATGATAATAGAACAATTAATAACAATCATCAGATTCCTAGTACTATATCTAAGGAACTGGCTCTCTATGTAGTGATTTATGCTCCTGTTCAAATGGCAGCAGACTTACCAGAAAATTATGAAGGTCACCCAGCATTTCAATTTATTTTAGACGTTCCTACTGATTGGGATAAAACTATTGTATTAAATGGAGAAATAGGGAAATATATAACAACAGTTCGAAAGGATATTGAGAGCGAAGAATGGTTTTTAGGTAGTATTACAAATGAAAATAGTAGGAATTTAGATATAAATTTATCATTTTTAAATGATGGAGTATTATATAATGCTACAATTTACAAAGATCCAATTTTTGGAGGTTGGAAATCTAAACCAGAAGAAGTAGAAATTGAAAATAAAATAGTAATGAAAAATGATGCTTACAAAATAGTTCTTGAACCAGGAGGTGGCCAAGCTATACATTTTACGCCTATTAAATAATGGTTAATAATATGAACTATATTAGAAAATATATATCTACTATAATAATTTTAGTTAATTTTATTGGAGCATCTCCTAATTGGGATGCTGTTCAAATAGAGTCTGTGAAATTATTTCAAGAATATTTACGTATAGATACTAGTAATCCTCCAGGAGATGTAAGAAAGGCAGTTCATTGGCTCTCCTTACAATTTGAAGAAAATAACATTTCATATGAAACATTTACAGTAAATGAAGATCCTAGAAGAATGCATATTTTAGCTGAATTCCCTGGATCTAATAAAAGTTTAAAACCATTGCTCCTTTTAAATCATATCGATGTGGTTCCAGCTGATTATTCTTCATGGAGTGTTGATCCGTTCAAAGCAGAAATAATTGATGATGTAATATATGCAAGAGGAGCACTTGATATGAAGTGTTTGGGTATAATGCAGCTTATGAGTTTTATTTTATTAAAAAGAGAAGGCTGGAAGCCAGATCGAACAGTGAAGTTTTTAGGTGTAGCAGATGAAGAAATATTAGGGGAATATGGTGTTCAATGGATGATAGAACATCATTGGGATAAGCTTAATCCTGAATGGGTTTGGGATGAAGGGGGTATTGGTTCAGAAGATTCATTTCCTGGAATCAGCGCATTTGCTATTGCTGTTGCACAAAAAAAATCTTTTTGGGTTGATGTAGAGGTAAAAGGAAAATCAGGACATGGATCTAGACCATTTGAAAATTATCCTAATAAGGTGCTGACTAATGGTTTAAGTAAAATTGTTAATTGGGAAACTCCCATTGAAGTAAATCCTGTTATCAAAGAGATGTTTTATAGAATTGGAGTTGAAGTTGGTGGATTTCAGGGATTTGTTATGAAAAATATTGATAATACATTAGTTAAATCTTTATTAGGAAATAAAATTGCAACCACAAGTACTTCTTCAAATGCTATGTTACGAAATACAATTTCACTTACAATGATAAATTCTGGTTATAAAACAAATATTATTCCAGAATACGCAAAAGCAACTCTTGATATTAGGTTGTTGCCACATATTAATCCAGAGGATTTTATATTTGATCTTAAAAATGTTGTAAATGATGATAGCATTAGCTTTATATCTAAAAGAACTCCAACAAATAATTTTGTTTCTGATTGGGATACAGACTTTTTTAAAACTCTTTCAAATGAGTTAAATAAAGAAAAACCAGAATCTCTTGTTTTCCCTTTTATGACAATTGGAGGAACTGATTCTCAATTTTTTCAGTCTAAGGGAGTTAATTGTTATGGATTGATACCTATAATGGTTTCTGAAGACGATATACAGACCATGCACGGAATTGATGAGAGGATTTCAATTGAAAACTTTATGCTCGGGACTAGAGTTGTTTATAATACAATCAAAAAAACATGCAGCAAGCCATGATTTATTTAATTATTTTAGGAATTAATTTTTTATTCTCAGAAATGCAACATCCCTCTTGTATTGTTTTAGATGATAATAGGGATATTAATAGACAAGAATATATTTTTCCTGAGCAATTGCAAAGTGAACATTTTGTAATTCATTTTACTGTTTATAATCAGGACTTCCAAAATGTTAACGGAGAAAATTATAGTTTAGAATCAAATTTTGGTTATGCTCAATCATTAATAGATCTTGCTGAATTTTCTCTGCAAAAATTTATTAATGATGGTTGGGAATTACCACCTCCTGATTGCGATGAATCTATTGATGATATCAATTCTGCTGATCATTGTTCTAACTATGGAGGTAATTCTTTATATGATATATATATATCTAATGATGGTCCTGGGATGGTTGTCCCTGAAAGACCTTATAATGTTGAACCTTACACTGGAGGTTATTCAACATATATGAAAATATCTACTTTATCAAATAATTATACTTCTAGTCCATCATGGAATTATCATGTTTTAGCACATGAAGTACATCATGCTGTACAGCTTAGATATGGCAACGGCACATCAGGAACTCCAGGAAATTATATACATAATTTATGGTTTTTTGAGCAAACTGCATCTTATATGGAAAATGTAGTTTTTCCTAATAGTATACATTTAAGAACAATGCTTGCAAATTGTGATGTAGTTACACCTTTAACATTTCCTGAACATGGCATAGATTATCCTGCTGAACTATACCAGTATCGAAGCGCATTATGGCATAAATTTTTAGTAGAATCTCTAGAAGATTCTTCAATTGTTAGACTTATGTGGGAAGATTATGGACTTCAATACAATAATGCAGAAAATCAAATTTCTCTTTTTCCAATATATGATAATGTAATTCAAACTATTACAAATGAAGAATATTCAATATCAGATGCTTATACTGATTATTCCAAATGGCGCTATTTTACAGGAGATAGAGCCTTGCCTAATGAATATTTCAATGAAGCTTCAGCGTACTGTGAATCGACAACATATAATATAGATGATTCTTTCTCCCTTATGCCCAGCAGTGGTGGTGCATATTTTATAGACCTCCCAAATAATAATGAAAGTTTAGTGCTCACTTCTGAATATCCAGATGATATTATTGTATCTTTATTAACTACTAATGAAGTTGATGATATATTAATTGATAATATTTCACATGAAAATAATAATTTTTATTTTAACTCTTTCGATAATCAATCTAGTGTTCTCCTAGTAAATACAAACTATTATAATGAATTGAATAGTAATATATCTTTTGATATTTCTATTAATCAAGAAAATATAATTGGTGATATTAATTTAGATGGAGTTTTAAATGTTATAGATGTAATTATTATTGTTAATTTTTGTATCGGTAATACAAACCCAACTTCAAATGAGTTTTTTATTGCTGATGTAAATGGAGATAATCACATAGACGTTCTTGACATTGTTCAATTAGTAAATGCTATTTTAGCTTAATTGAAATTAATATGTGTGGAATATTTTCATATAAAGGTACAAAATTTTCAAAAGATGATTTATTAGATTCTATTGAATTAATAAGATATAGAGGCCCTGATAATTCTAAATACCAAAGTATTGATGAAGATGTTTTTTTTGCTTTCCATAGATTGTCGATTGTAGGAATAACCGAACTAGGTAATCAACCACTGAAATTAAAAGATGATAGTTCATTAACATTAATTTGCAATGGTGAAATATATAATTTTAAGAATTTAGCAAAAAAATATGGTTTTAAATTAACTACAGGGTCTGATTGTGAAATTATTCTTCATATGTTTAAGAAATTTGGTATTGATAAAACTGTGATTGAATTAGATGGTGTTTTTATGTTTGTCTTATATGATGATACTTCAAGGATTCTTTATTCTGCGCGAGATCCATATGGTGTTCGTCCTGGATTTGTAGGTTATAATAACAATGAAATATTTATTTCTTCAGAAGCAAAAACACTGGTAAACCATTGCAGTAAAATTATACCATTTAAACCTGGGTGTTGGTGGACATCAAAAAATGATAAGTTTATAAAATATCATAAGTTAAATCTTATTACTTTAAAGAAAAATTCAATTTATAATGATATTAATAATATATTGAGAAAATCTGTTAAAAAAAGATTGATGTCAGATAGAAAGATAGGATGTTTATTATCAGGTGGACTTGATTCTAGCTTGATTGCAGGTATTGTAGCAAACTATGTTGGTGATAATTTAGATACATTTTCAATTGGAATGCCAGGTAGTGTAGATCTTCATTATGCAGATAAAGTTGCTCAATTTATTTCTTCCAATCATCACCATGTAGAAATTTCTGAGAAAGATTTTTTAGATTCTATTGATAAAGTAATATATAATATTGAAAGTTTTGATATAACGACGGTAAGAGCCAGTGTGGGGAATTACTTAATCTCAAAATATATTAATGAAAACACGGACTGTAAAGTTATATTTAATGGAGATGGGAGTGATGAAGTGTGCTGCGGATATTTTTATTTAAAAAATGCTCCAAGTCCCTTATTACTGCAAGAAGAAAGTAAAAGACTTATCGATGAAATATATTTATTTGATGTATTAAGATCTGATAGAAGTATAAGTTCAAATGGATTAGAACCAAGAACTCCATTCTTAGATAAGAAATTTGTTGAATATTATTATTCTATACCACCAGAATTAAAAATGTTTGATGGTGATAAAAAAATAGAAAAGTTTATTTTAAGAAAAGCATTTGAGAATGATAATATTCTGCCTGATGATATATTGTGGAGAAACAAGTGTGCCTTTTCTGATGGTGTAAGTAATAATAATAAATCTTGGCATAATATAATAAATGATTATTTTGATGCAATTATTAAGGATTCAGAGTTTAATAGTGAGGTAGTTAAATATAACCATTGTTCTCCCATATCAAAGGAAAGTTACTATTATAGAAAAGTTTTTGAGAGATATTTTGGGGTACAAAATGATTTAATCCCACATTATTGGATGCCTAAATGGGCAAATGTTTCTGATCCTTCAGCAAGGGAAATAGATGAATATAAAGAAAATTAATATAATAATTATTTATAAATAGTTGTAAAAATTAATATTTTATTGGTTTAAGTTATGTGGTTGGTTTTTAATAAAAAGGAATACGATTAATGAGTGAAGTAAAACAAGGTACAGTTAAATGGTTTAATGATAAAAAAGGTTTTGGTTTCATCGAACCGTCTGATGGAGGAAAAGATTTGTTTGTCCATATGAGTGTGATTCAAATGGAAGGTTTTAAGACTCTAAGAGATGGACAAAGCGTTGATTATGAAGTTGGCGATAGTGATAGAGGGCCAGCTGCTAAAAATGTTGTTCCAAAATAATGTTTTAATTAGTACTGTTTAAGTAAAAAAAGCCTCTTTTATAGAGGCTTTTTTTTTATATTATAAATATGAAAAATTTAATATTTACATTATTATCTTTAACTATTCTATTATCAGATAGTTTTACAATTGCTCCAATTATTTATGTTAATCATGAATCAGCTGGCTCTACATGGAGTCCTGAAGATGAGTCTATTGCATTAGGAGGTTGGGGATTTAAAGTATTAGGAGATTTTGGAAATATCAATCTTGAACTTGATGCGTATAACAATCGTTTTTTCGGAATAAGAAATAAACCGAATTATTTTTCTTCTGAACAGGGACTTGGCTGGGAAGGACATGACCCTGATGGCGATCAATTTGATTTCGATGTTTCTAATATGAAAGTATCATATAATTACAATTCCTTAGTGATAGAATTTGGAAAATTTACTAGACATTGGGGACCAGGGAATTCATCACTTATCATATCTAATAAAGCTCCTTCTTTTATGCAATTTGGTTTTAATTGGACTTTAAATGATAACATTCATTTTGAGTATTTTCATGGCAGTTTAAGAAGTCTTATTCCTGATAATTCTAATGCAGAATATTATAATCAAGTTGGAGCAAAAATTCCAGAGTTAAATAGGTATATTGCTGCTCATCGATTAAATTGGAAATTAACAGATAAATTAACAATTGGAGCTAGTGAGGCAGTAATCTATGGAGTTAGGTCTATTGATTTGATGTATTTATTACCATTTGCTCCATTTTTATCATTGCAGCAATATCTTGGAGATCTTGATAACATACAGTGGGAATTAGATTTAGAATGGAAATTAAATCCTAAAATTAATTTATATGGTGCTTTTATTATGGATGAATGGAGACCAGGATTAACTTTTGATAAACCTAATAGAAATTGGTTTGCCTATCAATTTGGCATAAATGGAAATAATTTTTTTATTGATAATGATGGTTTTAGATTTGAATTTAATTGGACTGATCATAGAGTTTACAGACATCGTTTTTCTATTAATGACTATTATAGTCATGGGTATCCAATTGGATTTTGGGGAGGTCCTCATGCACAAGAATTATTTCTAAATTATACTTTTAATAAGTATGATTATGATTTTTCAATAACATATTCAAATGCTAAAAGAGGTGAACTTACTGAGCAAATGCTTCAAGATCAATATGCTACAATTGAATATGATAGATTTGCAAACATTAGTGAAAGTATATCTGAATTTAAAATTCTTGTTTCCAAAAATATCAGAAAAGGTTTTAATGTCCATTTCGGAATTGCTTTGATTGATTGGGAAAATGGAAACTTTGATCCATTCTATGTTCTAGATGAAGATGAAGGTCAAACAATTCAGGATTATTCTGCAACGTTAGTAGATGTTTCAAAAACTTCTATATCAATAGGATTTAGTCAGAATTTTGATATTTTCAAACAAATTGCGCGAATATCAAATGGTTCAATTAGAAAATCTTATTCATTTTAGTAATGTTTTCAATTATTATCCCCACTTTAAATGAAGAAAATAAAATTGCTCAAACGATTAAACAGTTTGATAAAGTAAAAAAAGAATTTGATTTAGAAATTATTGTAGCAGATTCTTTAAGTACTGATAATACGGTTGAAATTGCTAAAAGATATACTGATAAAGTTGTTATTTATGATAAAACAGATTCATGTAATATTTCAAAAGGTAGAAATTTTGGAGCTTTGCAAGCAACTCATGATTTGTTAGTTTTTTTAGATGCTGATATTATTATAAATGATCTTAGATTATTTTTTGAAAATTTAATTGAAATATTTAAAGATAAAAGTTTAGCCGCAACATCACCACGTATATTTGTTGACCCTAAAAAAGAAAATTTATCTGACAAGTGTATACACTCATTAATTTCAATTATAAGTAATATTGTAAACTATTTTGGTTATGGCTATTCAAGAGGTGGGTGCCAAATTGTAAGGTCAAAATTTTTTAAAGATATTCGAGGCTATAATGAACAGTATGTAGCAGGTGAAGATGTAGATTTATTTAGGCGATTAAGTAAACTAGGTAAAACAACAATTGCTAATAACACTATTGTATATGAATCACCAAGAAGATATAGAAAATTTGGTTATGTGAAGGTATTGTTTAATTGGTTTATGAATTGGGTTTTTACCTTATTTTTTAAAAAATCTTTTTCTACAAAGTGGTAGGTGCTAAATTCAAGTATTCATTTTATTAGGAGAAAAATATGAGAAAAATTATTTTATTAATATTATTCATTATTCCATTAAGCGCTCAGTTAGTTCCATTTAATGGATATATTAATTCAGATGCCCCAATTTCAGGTTCTTATCTAATTGAGGTAACAATGACTAATTCAAATAACCAAACAATATGGAGTGAGAATTTTTATAATCATGATATTGTTGATGGATATTATTCATTAGTTTTAGGCGAAAATGGAACAAGTGATCTATCTTCAATTGATTTTAACCAATCTTTATATTTAGAGGTCAATATTCCAACACTAGCATTTAATGAGTCAGACATTCCTTTATACTCAACATTTTCTTCAATTCAATCTATGAAAAACATAAGTCATATTGTTACTACTGAAGGATATACTGATATAGTACAAACTCCCCCTGGAGATTGGACAACTTTACTTGAAGTAGATATTACACTTCCTGAAGAAATGATGCTTTGTTCATTTGGGACTGTTAGTGGGCTTGGTTTTGTAGATGGATCGAGAATGTTGCAATTATCTTTGTATGATGAGAACTGGAACTGGTATGGTTTTTCAAATCCTTGGGGAGATGTGGCAGCAGCTTATCATATTCTTCCTGCAGGAACATATCTTATTCAATTATATGGGTTAAATATGAATGATGAAGAGACGCCTATGTATGATGTCGCAATCCATGCTTTTGCATTACCTCTAGATAATAGACAAGAATCAAATGTTAGGGTTGGGCCATTTAATCCACCATCTAATGCTAATTTGCCAAATCCTGAAGAGTTAATAAATAGAACTAAATGAAAAAAAAGATAGTCTTTATATTATTTGCGGTTTTATTAAGTGATAATGAAATTCCATTATCTCCTGAGGTATCTATTTCTTTTCATGGAGTAAAAGAAAATCATATATATAATTATGGAAATTTTTCTTATCAAAATCAATTAGTAAATAGAATTTTCATTCATTCTGATGCAATTTATTTTAATAATATTATTTCAAGAAAATTTAATTCTTTAATGCCTGGAGATGTAAATGGAGATGAGATTGTTAATGTCCTAGATATAGTTGTTACAATAAATTTAATATTATCAGGAAATGAGTATTTGCCAAGTGCTGATCAAAATTCTGATGGAATAGTCAATGTCCTAGATATAGTTACTTTAGTTAATCTAATCTTAGATAATTAAATGATTTTGCCTTATTTGAAACAAAATTGCAGTATAACATTAAAAGAAGGATTAGAATTTCATTATGGAGTAAATCCAACTTTTAAAGAGAATACCAAAAAAGCTCCTGTTTTTTATAACCATGATTTAGCGCACGTCTTATTTGGTCTTGATACATCTGTGCATAATGAAGCTTTGACAGATATTAGATGTATTTCTTCAACAAATTGGGGGCTTAAAAAGTATATTTTTGATTATTTTAGAGATCCTGCATCATTAGAAATAATCAAAAGTATCATGAAAGAAATTGGATTATTAAAATCTATCACACAGAGTTTTAAATCATTCCCTGATATGATTAGAGTTTATTTAGATGGTAGAAAAATGAATAAAAAATGGGAAATCGATCCAAGTGAAGAAGTATTAAATATGAAATTGGTTGATTTGCGAAAAGAATATAACATTACAGTTATAAATTAATTTTCTTCAATCTAGGTTTTACAAAAAATTACACTAATAGAATTTATATTATGTTAAATTAAATTAATATTTTTCAATTGAAAAACAATTTTTAGATGAAGGGGAAAGCATGTTATTAAGAAGATTTTTTACAATATTTTTTTTATTTAATTTTATTTTGATAAATAATTTGTATGGTTCTGATAATTTGGAAAAAAATATCAATGAATCAACAAGAGAATGTGAAGGATTAAGTCAAGATGAATGTAGAGATAATCCTGATTGTGATTGGATTGTTCAGACAACACCTAATGGAGATATCCAAGAATTTTGTTCTGAGCTGGATGGGTTTAATGATGATGGAGGTTGGAATGATGATGGTGGCTGGCTTGATGAGTGTAGTCAATTCCCAGAAGATTTATGTGAAGTTTTTGATTTTTGCACATGGGACCCTAATTTAAATGAATGTGTTAGAGCTAATGAAGATGGTGGAGATGATGGCTCTGATGAAGAAGGATGTGCTAACCTAAGTCAAGATGAGTGTGTTGATAGTCTCGAATGTGAATGGTCAATAGTAATAACTCCAAATGGTTTTTTTGAAACGTGTATTGAAATAGGTGATATGGATGATGGGGGTTGGAATGATGATGGAGGTTGGCAAAGTGAGTGTGATGGGCTTAGCTATGAAGATTGTGAATATTTAGATTATTGTGAATGGATTAGTGATAGTGATAATCCAAACAGTATGGGTTCTTGTATAGAAGCAGGTGGTCCAAATCCATGCTCTGATTTTAATCAAGAAGATTGTGAATGGTATGATGAATGTGTTTGGACAGATCAAGGTTGTCAAGATTATGATTGGAATAATGATTGTGATCCTGAAATGATATGTGGACAAGCACTTACATGTTATGATGGTTTTTATTATCCTACAACATGTGGGCCAGAAAACTGTGATGAACCATTATACCCATGTAATGATGGTGATGATGGAGGTTGGGATGATTGTGACCCTGATTTGATATGTGGAGAAGCTGTAACTTGTATTGATGGTTTACTGTATCCAACAATTTGTGGTCCAGAAAATTGCGATGAGCCAATTGGAGAATGTGATGGTAATAGTGATGGTCCTCCTGAGTGTCTTTTAGATTGTTTTGGAATTGAGAATATTAATCCAAGTGAAAATCCATATGAGGCTTGCGATTGGGTGATTTCAACATTTGGAAATGACCCTGAATTTGCATCATGTATTAATGATTGTGATGAAGAAACAATGATGGAAATTTATGAAATTGTTGAAGCCTGTTTTAATTGTTTAGGTGATGCTACTCTTGATTGCTCAAATGTTTTCAATGATGATGACTGTTCTGATTTAAGTATGGATGAATGTGCTGATACAGAAGGTTGTCAACCAAATTATGATGCTTCAGGTCAATTTGAAGGATGTGAAGAAAGTGATATTCCTAATGAAGGATGCTATGAAAATGGTGAGTTCTACTGTATTGGTTGTGAATTATTCATTAATGAATGTGATTATTATGAATGTACTTCTGGAGGATGGGAAGGTCCATTTACTGAAGATGAATGTGGTGAGGGAGATGGTGGGTGTCAAGATGGTGGAGGTTTGTTAGCTTACCTAGAACTTGAAAATGTTATTGGATATCAAGGAAATGAAGTTGTTATTCCAATGTATCTCAGATCACCTGAATCTGTTGGTGGTGTCCAGTTTAAATTATACGATAGTCCTGGTGCAGTTCCAGCAGGAATTAATTCTTTGGATGATTGTTTTACAGCAAACTATAATAATTCAGAAGAGGCGTATACTGGTATTATATTTAGCTTAGAGGGCTGCAGCTATCCTGCTAATGAAGAAATTCATATAGCAGATTTAGTGTTTGAAATATCCCCTTATGTTCCTGTTGGTGTAGATCTTGAACTTGACTTTGATTATACTATTGTAGCTGATTCTGTAGGAAATGAAGTTTTATCATGCGGTATTGGTTCAAGTATACAAATTGGTATGAGAGGGGATGTAAACAGTGATGGTGAAATTAATGTACTTGATGTTGTATCTATGGTAAGTTTTGCGCTTGAGTCTGACTATCCAAATGATATTGAATTTTGGTCATCAGATATAAATACTGATGGAATGATTAATGTATTAGATGTTGTACAACTTGTTAGTATAATATTAAATGGACAATAAAATATATTATATTAAATATTTTTTATTTTATGTTTTATTGATAGTTCCCTTGTTAGCAGAATGTGAAACAGGATACACTGAGATTAATGATTTATGCTTTCATGAAGGAGATATTAGTGTAATCCAAAAGATGATTGATAATAGTTATCAAAGTAATATTGATTTAGGTTGTGAAGATTGGGATAATTATTGCGGGTCACCTAATCCATATATGGATGCTTTAGATTCCTGGTTTTGGGTTACAGTTGATAGTGTGAATTATGAATGGACAGGAAACGATAATGGTATGGTAGAGCCATTAGAACTTGGGATTCAAGAATGGGAAAATGGACGGTTAACAAGTCTTATGTGTGGAGCATATATTTATTGCCAACTTTCTGGATCTATCCCAGTAGAAATTAATCAACTTACTGATATAAATGTACTACGACTTGAATATAATTATTTATCAGGTCCTATTCCCGAAGAAATATGTGATCTAGATATTAACAATGAAGATTATCTAGAATTTGATGTGAGCGGTAATATGCTTTGTCCTCCATATCCTGAATGTATATCAACTTCTGATTTTTGGAATCAAGATACTTCTGATTGTTTTGATTTGGGAGACTTAAATCTAGATGGAGATATTAATGTGATAGATATTGTTGAAGTTGTTGATATTATATTATCTTCATCGTATAATTATTTAGCAGATCTAAATAATGACCTTGTTATAAATGTTTCAGATATTGTAATAATGGTAAATTATATTTTGAATAATTCTACTTTACCAGATGAGTGCTATCTAGAGTATGATTCTGGGAATTGTTTTGCTGCAATACCAGCATATTACTATGATTTAGATACTAATTCATGTGAAATGTTTACATGGGGCGGCTGTGGTGGAGTTGTTCCTTTCCAAACTCTAGAAGAATGTATAAATAGTTGTGAGTAAACTTCCATGATTCCAGCAATTGTTTTATTGATTGGCTTTTTTAGTGTAAAAACAGTTGTAGATGCTGGCCAATTTAAAACAATTGAACCTCATTTTGACGGAGAGTGTGAACAAATTTATGGTTTAGAAGGTCCTGAAGATATAGTTATTTTAGATGATGGAAGAGTATTTATTTCTTCTGATCCACGTAGAAAAATATTATCAGAATCATTATCTATGTATTCTTATGAAAAAAAAGATGTGAATTCTAATCAGGGTTCAATTTTTTATTATGACATGGATAGTCAAAAACTCCAGAATTTAACATCGCATTTAGATTTCGAATTTCATCCACATGGTATTTCAACATTTTATTCTTCAGATAAAAAGTTATATTTAAATGCTGTTAATCACACCTCTGAAGGTCATTTTATAGTATCATTTATTTTTGACAAAGGTAGATTGAGTTTAAGAAAAAAAATTTCAGACCCTATGTTAGTTAGTCCAAATGATCTTGTTATGATAAATGAAAATCAATTTTATGTTACAAATGATCATGGTAGTAAAAAATTGCGAGGTAAATTAATAGAGGATTATTTGCAACTGTCAAAGTCAAATGTATTATTTTACGATGGATTAAACTTTAATGTTTCATTAGATGGATTGCAATATGCTAACGGAATTAATATTAGCGAAGATTTTAACACATTATATGTTTCTGAAACTATAGGAAAAAAAGTTACTGTATATAGTAGAGATATTATTTCAAATAATATTAATTTAATTAAAACAATTGATGTGAATAGTGGTTTGGATAATATTGAGCTTGATAAAGAAGGTAATTTATGGATTGGCTCTCATCCTAGAATGCTTGATTTTATCAAACATGCAAAAAGTGAAAATAATTCTTCATCTTCACAAGTAATTATGATATCAAATGATAACTATAAGATCACTGAAATATTTTTAAATGATGGTAGCAATCTATCTGGTTCAAGTGTTGCATCAATATATAATAAAAATTTATTAATTGGCGCGGTCTTTGAAAATCATTTTTTGCATTGTGTCTTAGATTAGTTATTCTGAATAATGTGATATAAAAGTCATTATATAGTACATTTATTTATTATATTTAAAACAGTCCATATAGGATAATTATGCTAATAATTTTATATTTATTAATATCTATCTCAACATTATATATGCAAGAACATTTTATTCTTGATATTGAAGAGACAGGTGAATCCACACTGTTTATTTTTCAGGATTCAATAACATCATTACAGATTGGAGATGAATTAGGTCTTTTTGATGATAATGGTATGCTCGATTCAAGTGGAAATATAGGTGAATTACTTGTTGGTTCAGGTGTTTGGCAAGGAAGTCAATTATCAATTGCAGCTATATCAAGTCAAGATTTATCTTTATTTGGAGGTCCTATTTTACCTGGATATACTCTAGGGAATTCAATGAAATTAAAGATATGGAATCATATTTCTAATATAGAATTAGAGTCAGATTATATACTTGGAGCAGGATCTGGAACATTTAATGGATTATTTAGCGTAATAAATAATATTGGGTGTGCTGATATCCCCGTTGGAAATTGTGATTGTGATGGAAATGTTGAAGATGGATGTGGAATATGTGATGGTCCAGGTAGTATTTATGAATGCGGCTGTGAAGATATCCCAGATGGAGATTGTGATTGTGATGGCAATGTAGAAGATTGCGCTGGTGACTGTGGTGGCTCAGCTACAACGGATGAATGTGGCGTATGTGGGGGTAATGGTATTGCAGATGGAGCATGTGATTGTAATGGTAATATAGATTTAGGTTGTGGATGTGGATTAGAGGGTCCATCAGGTTGTGATAATACATGTGGATCTAATTTAGAATATGATGAATGCGGAGAATGTGGAGGCAATGGACCAACTCCAGGTTTTGATTGTTTAGATAATTGTATTATAGGCGAAGATTGTTTTGGTGTTTGTGGTGGTTCAGCTACTTTAGATGAGTGCGGTGTTTGTGACGGTCCTGGTGCAGCATATTATTGTGATTGGCCATATTATTATTATGTATGTAGTGCAGAGGACTGCGATGGTGGTGGCACGGGAGATACAGGCGGTGGTGCTACTGGTGGATGGGATGGAGAAATTAATTATGAATCAGAAATTCAACCTATCTTTGAAACAAATTGCACAGAATGTCATTCAAGTGGTGGTGGATATTTTGGGGGGTTAGATTTAACATCATATTCGCATTTAATGGAAGGTGGAAATTCTGGAGAAACAGTTTTCCCCTACTATAGTTCAGCTAGTCTTTTAATTGAGAAGCTTAATGGAACAGCAGGTACTCAAATGCCACCAAATGCTGACCCGTTAGATAACGAAACAATTAGTTTAATTGCTGCCTGGATAGATCAAGGCGCTATAGGCCCTGATGATGATTCTGAAGGAGGTGGATGTAATCCTGGAGAAATAGAAGATTGTAATGGCGATTGTTTTGATGAAAACTTACTAGAAAATGGAGAATGTAATAATGGGATAGATGGAGGAGCAGATTTTAACTGTTCATCTTTGTATTTTGATGGAGATTGTTTGAATAATTTTGATAATTGTAGCCCCGACTGTCCTGTGGGAATATTAGAATTTGGTAATATTGATATAGGATTATCTGGGGGGTCTATAGTGGGTCAGTTAGAAATAATAATGAATTGTCAATTTGATGTATCAGAATTTGAAATTACTTTATCAGATGGTATTAATATTATAGAAATTGCTAGTGGAACAGCATTAGATAATAATTTTGAATTAAATTTTAGCGGAAATTTAGTATCTGCAATAGGAGGTGATTCTTCACTTATTTCTGGAGAACAATCAATATTAGTCTTAGATTTTAATACTACAAGTGATAGAATCTGTTTTGATGATTCTAATATAACAACTTCTATAGGGATTGAATATGCAGCTGATTTAGGTGAATGTGTCCCTCTTGGATCATATCCTTCTGGTTGGAATTGGATATCTATAAACCAATCTTTTGATGATATGTCACTTAATTCAACTTTATCTTCAATTGATGGTAATGCAGAGTTTATTAAAAATCAATCAGGATATGCTGATTATTACGATGGATTTGGTTGGTTTGGGACACTGGAGCAAATTGATAATGTCTCAATGTATAAGTTAAGAATGATTAACGATGATGCTATTGCATATAGAGGTAATATAATTAATGTTGATGATGTTGTACTCAGCACATCAAATGGATGGAATTGGATTGGTTATGTTCCTTACGAAGAATTAGATATTAATATAGCTTTAAATAATATCCCTGCAGGTAATGCAGAATTCATTAAAAGTCAATCTGGTTATGCTGATTATTATAATGATTTTGGTTGGTTTGGAACATTGGCAAATATGAAACCGCTTAACGGATATTTATTAAGAATGATTGAAGATACTGATTTCACTTATAGCTTAGGTGGTATGGCTCGTACATCTTCAACTCTAGATGTATCTTTTAATGATTTTGATTTAAACATACATAATTATGAACATAATGCAACAATGACATCAGCTTTATATATTGATGATAGTAGAGTAGATTCATATGATTATGTTTTATCTGCTTATAATGATTCTAAATGTGTTGGTTATACT
>Ga0208408_1000913_pt1 | contig 17685 bp, 24 predicted proteins | sample ETNtaG_4_FD_185776 | JGI IMG/M metagenome (GOLD analysis project Ga0208408, IMG submission 185776) | Marine microbial and viral communities from oxygen minimum zone, Eastern Pacific Ocean - ETNP201406SV67 (SPAdes) (version 2) | ecosystem: Environmental > Aquatic > Marine > Oceanic ... | reverse complement strand
ACAACTGGGGCTACACCCGTTCCAGTTCCGCCGCCCATTCCTGCGCAAACAAAAACCATATCTGAATCAGCCAAAGCGCCTTTTAATTCATGAATTTGTTCTCTTGCAGATTGCGCACCCACTTCAGGAATTCCTCCTGCTCCGAGACCTCGCGTGGTATCTTTTCCAACAAGAATCTTCTTGTCAGCTTCTCTGTGATCTAAGTGCATCTTATCAGTATTTACTGCAATAATTTCTGCACCCTCTACGCCTTTTTTATATAACCAATCTGCCATATTATTTCCAGCGCCACCACAGCCTATGACTTTTATATTTGCTTGTCCAACATTTGAGTCGACTGTCTCAGTTTGATTTTCCAAACTGTTTAATGCGTTTTGTACTATGAAATCCATTTTTCAAATAGTCAATTTCTTACGAAGTGACTTGTTTCAAAAATAAAACATTACTTAAAAAGGATTTATAGTTTTGAGACTATAGCTTGGAAAAAACAACATGAAAAACGATACGCTTGAAGGATGTAATTCTATTGTATGTTTCAAAATATAGTTTTCACTATACAATTAATCATTTAAAATGTTTTATGGTCTTTCCAAACTTTTTAATGAATTTTTCACGTGGAGTTTTCAAGGATTTGTTAACTTTTTTTCTTATTTTCACAAGATATTCATTCTTGATTAATGGAAAAATTTTGTCTGCTCGTTTTCTAGTCTTCCATTCTTCAAAAAAAGTTTGTTCATATGCAAAAGTTTGGACTTTTTTATTAAAATATTGATCAGGATACCCTATCGCTAAAATATTATGAATTTGAATTTTATCAGGTATTGATAATATTGATGCAATTCTTTTTTCGCTAAAATCACTTATCCATGCACCTTGCATACCGAACTCCTGGGTAGACAATAAAATATTTTGGGATACAGCTGCAGAATTTTGTAATGCATATTTGGAGACTTTTTTCTCATTGTATAACTTCTTTAAATTTCCTTGATCTGCACAAATTATTAATAATATTGGGGCACGTGAAATCCAATTCTGTCCAGATATTGCTGAAATTTTATTTCGAAGTGATTCCGTTTCAACAATCACAATTTTTGTTGATGGAATTTTTCCGATTGCATGTGCTGCATATCCTGCTTCAAGAATTGCGAATAATTTCTTATAAGGTATTGTTTTATTCTTGAATTTGTGTGTGGTTCTTTTTCTGAAGATTGATTCATATAAATCCATATTTAATGTAAGTATAAATAATTAATAAAACTATCTCGATTGATAATACTTATAATTAGTAATAATTAATGAAAAATATGAATTATTCTCAACTAATTAAGGTATATGAGGAATTATCTGGTACTTCTAAAAGATTAGAAAAGCGAGACATATTATCTAATTTTTTGAGATCTGTTGATAAAAAAAATTTGGAAAATGTAATTAATTTACTTCAGGGCCGTAATTTTCCTGAATGGGATTCTCGGAAAATTGGGGTTGGGAATCAAATAATTATAAAATCTCTTTCAAATACTGCAGGAATTTCTACAAAGGAAATAAATGGGTTATGGGCAGATATTGGAGACTTGGGTAAAGTTACAGAAAAAATAATGTCTAAAAAAAGGCAAGCAACACTTGTTTCTGAATCACTCACAATTAAAGGTGTTGTTATTCGTAACCAAAAATTATCTGAAATAAGTGGATCTGGAACAGTTTCGAAAAAAGTAAACATAATTTCAGAATTAATTTCTTCAACAACTCCTGTTGGAGCAAAATATTTAGTTAGAATTTTGTTGGAGGATCTTAGAACCGGAGCAGGTTTAGGCGTAATTCGAGATGCAATTTCTGATGCATTTGATATTGAAAAATCAAAAATACAAAGAAGTTATGATCTAACTACGGATCTAGCAAAGGTTGGTTTTATTGCAAAAACTGAAGGTGAATCTGGACTGGATAATTTAACAATAAATGTTGGAAATCCAATTAAAGTTATGTTATTCCAAAAATCGGAAACTTTCGATGATGCATTTGATAAAGTTGGTACTCCTGCTGCGATTGAATACAAATATGATGGATTTAGAATTCAGATACATCGAAATAAATCTGAAATAAAATTATTTACTCGGAATTTGGAAGATGTAACTAGGCAATTTCCGGATATAATTGAATTTGTTAAAAGAGATATTAACTCAAAATCATTCATTATTGATTGCGAAGTAATCGGTTATGATCAAAAAACTAAAATTTGGAGACCATTTCAAGACATATCTCAGAGAATTAAACGTAAATATGATATTGAGAAAATGGTTAAAGAAGTCCCAATTATGATTTTAGCATTTGATATTCTATTTCTAGATAGTAAAAGTTTACTAGAAACACCTTTTGTAAAACGACGAAAGAAATTAAACTCAGTAATTAAATCTGAAAAATTGGTAATTGATGTTGCAAAATCGATAGTTACTGAAGATGTAAAGACAGCTCAATCTTTTTATGAAGGTGCACTACTTGCTGGTGCTGAAGGAGTTATGGTGAAAAATTTGGAAGGAATTTACAAACCAGGTTCCAGAGTTGGATTTGGTCTAAAAATAAAACCAGTTATGGAGTCTCTTGATCTAACCATTGTTGGTGCAGAGTGGGGAACTGGAAAAAGAGCAAATTGGTTGAGTAGTTTTACTCTTGCATGTAGAGATGGAGATACTTTTCTTGAAATTGGTAAAATGGGTACTGGAATTAAAGAAAAAGAATCAGGTGGCTTGAGTTTTCCTCAATTAACAAAATTATTGAAAAATAATATCTTATCTGAAAATGGACGAAATGTTAGAATTGAGCCTGGTGTGATAATTGAAGTTGAATATGAAGAAATACAAAAATCTTCCACTTATTCCTCAGGATTTGCACTTAGATTTCCCCGTGCATTAGGATTAAGAGAAGATTTGAGTTTAGATGATGTTGATAATTTGAAAAAAATAACCTCCTTGAAGGATGGACAACGGGGACGCAAATAATTTATGAAACATAGTTTTATTTTTTAAACTGTGTTTCATTTATATGTTTCATAAATAAAATAATGTTTCTTTTTCAAAACTCTTTTATAGATCTGTTTCATTTATAGAACATGAGAATAGACTTAATGAGTAAAATATTTGATATTAAGACCGTAAAGGTAATTGAAATTTTACTTACAAGAAGAGGTAGATTCTACTTGCGAGATTTATCTCGTGAATCTGGAGTAAGTCTTGCTACAACTTATAGAATTGTTCAAAAATTGAAAGGTATTGGAATTGTTTATAAGGACGGTAAGGAAAAAATTGAGTTTTATGAATTGAATCGAAATTCGGAAAATTTTCCCGTACTTAAAGATATCTTTATGGATTCTGATCAAAAACCTGGTAAAATTATAAAACAAGAACTGCATAAACTTCATGGTCTTGAACCTCGAATTTATTATGAGAAATCCAATGAAAATAAAATTATTGTCGTGAGTTCCCTAACTGAAAAGAAGGAACTGAATAAAATAAAGGACAAATTCGGAGAGGAACTGAAAATTGTTTTGTTCTCGAATTCTCAATTTATTGAAATGAGGAAGGCTGGTTTTATTAAAAGTAAAACGTTGGCAGAGATATAACATCAATCGAAGAAATGATTATAAAGAAAAATTAGCATTACTCATCAAAGACTAATGAATTTACCATTAGTTAGTTAAACAATGTTGATTAATGAAGATTTCCTGAACCGGCTAAGACAAAGTTTTAGTTTGAATTTATATGAAGTCAAACTATGGGCTGCAATTTTATCGAGAGGAATTTCCACTGCAGGTGAATTGAGTGATATTGCTGATGTCCCTCGTTCAAGAACCTACGATGTTTTAGAAAGTCTTGAACGTAAAGGATTTGTTGTTGTAAAACCTGAAAAACCAATTAAATATATGGCACTGCCTCCCACTGAAGTATTGGATCGAGTTCAGAAAAAAATTGAAGGTGAATTAAAAACACATTCGGGAAAGGTTGAAAAAATTAGAAATTCTGAAATGATTAAAGAATTAATGAACCTCTATGAACATGGTATTGAACCTATGCAGGTCACTGATTTTTCAGGTGCATTAAAGGGAAGACATAACATTTATGATCAGTTATCTATGTTAATTAAAAATTCAAAGAAATCAATTGAGTTAGTTACAAGTGAGGATGGAATATTGAGGAAGATACGTACGTTAAAACCGCTGCTCGAAAAGGCAATGATGCGAGGTGTTAAGATAAGAATTATTATCCCTCGGGGTGAAATTGATGACTTATCTTCTGAAACAGGTCTACTGGAAGTAAAGAATGACCCTTCAGTTTATGCTAGATTTATGATCGTAGATGGAACTCAAATTGTGTTTATGCTGGCAGATGATAAAAAAATTCATCCCTCTTACGATATGGGTTTTTGGATAAATTCTGATTTTTTCTGCGGTGCATTATCTAAAATGTTTAATCAATCGTGGAATGCTGAAAACATTACGTCTGGAGAAAAACCTAACTCTGACATTGAAGAATAAGGTTATTCGAAGAATTTTTAAACAAAAATCTGAGATTCTATTTATGCAAACACTCGTAAATGTTCTTCTGAAAGAAGATAAGTTAACTAAACGTAAGACTGAGTTATTAAAAAGAAGATGGGCTAGAGAGAAAAATACAAAGATGCCTCTAAACTCAGAAATATGGAATAATTGTTCCGATTATGCTAAGGAAAAATTAAGGTATGTTTTAAATACAAAACCTACTCGAAACCTTGCGGGAGTTTCAATAATTGCAATTATGCCTAAACCAAATGGTTGTCCTGCCAGATGTACTTTTTGTCCTGAAGGTAAAAATGCTCCCAAGAGCTATACGGGTTTTGAACCTTCAACCATGCGTTCAATTAGAAATAATTTTGATTCTTATAAGACGGTATCTGAACGTATTAAATCCTTAGCAAATACTGGTCATATTACTGATAAAAATGAATTAATTATTCAAGGTGGAACTTTTCCCTCATACCCTTGGGATTACCAAAAAGATTTCGTTAAACGTGCATTTGATGGATTTAATGGTGAATTTTCTAAAACATTAAGAGAGGCAAAAAAAATAAATGAAACTACTGAACACAGATGTATTGGTTTAACGATTGAAACTCGACCTGATTGGATTTTCATAGATAAATTTCTTGAATTAGGATGTACTCGGATTGAAATGGGTCTTCAAGCGCCCTACGATGATATATTAGATGCAGTTAATCGAGGTCATAGTGTTCAACAGTTCAAAGATGCAATTAAAATTTTGAAAGAAGCAGGCTTCAAAATCCTCTATCACATGATGCCGGGATTACCAAACTCAGATCTTGATCGAGATTTAAAAGCAATTGATATTATTTTTGAGGATGAAGAATTAAAACCGGATATGTTCAAAATTTATCCTACTTTAGTAATGCCGGATACTGAACTTTATGATCAATGGAAATCCGGAGAATATGAACCAAAGGATGAGGAATATTATCAAAAAGTAATTGAATATGCTTACAGAAAAGCTCCAAAATGGACTAGATTGATGAGAGTTCAAAGGGATATTCCTGCACAGTATATTGGTGCAGGTCCAAAGAAAGGTAATCTTCGAGAAATTGTTGAAAACAAAATACTCGAAGAAAAAGTTCCTGTTAAAGAAATCAGATTTAGGGAATCTGGACAAGTCTACAAGCGGAATAAATTAATTCCTAAAAATGTTCAATTATTAGTTGAGAAATACAGAGCCAGTGATGGAGATGAGTATTTCATAAGTGCAGAAGATATCGAACAAGATATTTTACTTGGTTTCTGTAGACTTCGTTTAGGTGAACGTAAAGAAGGAATGATTCGAGAACTGCACGTATATGGTTCAGTTACCGAAATCGGAGAAGATGGAACTGATACTCAACATAAAGGTTGGGGATCAAAACTTATGAAAAAAGCTGAAGAAATTGCGAAGGAAAACGGCCGAGATGAAATGTTAGTCATATCTGGCGTCGGAGTAAGAGAATATTATAAAAATGTACACGGTTATTCCTTAAAGAACCATTACATGTGGAAAGAACTATGAAAATACTGATTTCTAAACATAAATCTTATAAATAAATCAATAGACAGTCTATCAATAGCCCTATAGTGTAGCGGTCAATCATTCGAGACTTTGGATCTTGAGACCCCGGTTCGAATCCGGGTAGGGCTACTATTTTTTAGATTTTACTTTTGCAACTACTTTCTTTTTTGGAGTTGGTGCTGCGGCTTCTTCTTCAGCAGCTTTCTTTTCTGATTCAATTAACGCTTCGGCAATTTTCTTTTCTGCTTCAATTTCTGCTAATTGTTTTCGCAAACCATCAATCCTTTCAATATCTCGATTTAACTCATGCACCTCATTCTCAAGAGATTCGATCAATTCGAAATTATTAATTTCATAAAGTGGTTTACCGTCAGTGGGAGAAATAAATCCGTTGTTCAAAGCTTCTTCATATTTGAACTTTTCACCGTTCTTGGATTCGAAGGCGTATTCTGACTCGATCTGAATTTGGTCTTTATTTTTTTTAATTAATATTTCTTTGAATTTTCGATATACATTAAGTAGACGCTTACGATTTACATGCCAAAAATAAATATACCACCATTTCTTTTCTTCATCTCTTTCTTTTGTATATTCTACAAAACCTATATTGTGTAATTTGTAAAGTGATTTTCTGGCTCCATTAATCTTAACATCGAGTTTCTCTGCAATTTCATTCTCTGATAGAATCTCAGAATTGGCAAGCATACCTAGAACTTCTACAGTTTGTTCATCGAGTTCAATTTTCATATCCTCAACAATATCGAATATTTCTTTGGCATTAAGCATTTTTGAGTAACTATACTGTACGCAGACTTATTAAATAAAGGTTTGCGTTAAGCAATCATTGGTCTGAATATACTGACCAATAACATCAGAAATGTAAGTAGAGAAAGATAAATAAAGACTCTGTTTGATGCTTTTTCTCGTTTTGTTAATGCAACCATTCCGTCTTTAATCATTTTTCCGCCATCAAGAGGTCCAAGTGGAAGAAGATTGAATAATCCTACTCCTAAACTCAAAGTTATGAAAAAATATAAAAAATCTTTAAAAATTAGAAGACTTCCTGCATACCATGCATTTTCTTTTTGTTCAGCAACGCCTTCAAAACTAAATCCGTAATGTCCATCATTTGGATCATCTGGATTTATTACAGCATCCATTGTTACTATTTCTCCTGAATCGAGAGTTAATCTCAACTCATCACCTGGTTTTTTTGATAACAGTATATCATATGCTGTGGATGATTCTGAAATTGGAACTCCGTCAATAAATGTAATTATATCTTCCTTTTCAAGTCCGGCCGAATATGCGGGAAAATTTTCAGTTACATTAATAACATTCAATCCTGTAAGATTGTAGGAAGATGTTAATAGTGGCATAACTCCGAAAATTAACAATCCGAATGCCAAAAGTGCCGTTGTAATATTTGCAAATGGTCCTGCTGCATACATTGCAATTCTTTTTGATGCACTTAATTTTTTGATTTGTTTTTCATTTGGTTTTACAAATGCAAAAGGTAAAATCGCAAGTAAACCAACTCCTGTTGATTCAACTTTGACTTTATGTACTCGTGAAATAATTCCGTGTGCACCTTCGTGAATTACTAACAATGAAAATAATGCTATAATCCCGTGCCAAAATGGAAGAAAGAAATTTGATCCAGGAATCTTTACACCCGGAATAATTGGTGAAATCGTTGCTTCAGGTGTTGGAAAAATAAATGCATTAAATAGAAAATAGAAAATGAATCCCATTCCGAGATATCCTACTGGAATCCCCGCATAAGACCATACTTTCCAAAATCTTTCGTACTTTGCAAGTCGATCCATTAATTTGATTCCTCGCGTAGTTTCGTATATAAAAATTATTCCAGCATGTCTCTGAATTTTTGATCTATTTTTGTATATAAAAATTGCCAAAATGGAATAAAATGCGATAATTGAAAATGTATTAAAATCCATGTAATTAAAACTCAAAGAATATTAATAAAACTATCCTCGTTTATACTTAGAAATTATATCAATTGTATCGATGTGTCCCATGAATAATGCTCTGCAGCATTGTCTCTTAAGACCTGCATCGTCTAGTTCTTTCTTAATATCTGACCCTTTACTTGTATTCTCTTTGAAAGTTTCCCATTTATGTGCAACGGGTTTTCCGCAAGAAAAGCATCGAATTGGAATTATCATTTTATCTGTAGGACTTTTGTCTTTTTGCTCTAGGCGAAGATTTATTTGGTTTATGTGGTTCGTTTCTTCTAACGTCTGCAACTAATAGGTGTCTATCATATCCAAGATATGCTTGTTTAAGTTCATCTGAACCTGAAAACGCTACTAGTCCTTTTGCAATTGCCAATCTTGCTGCCTCTGTTTGACCTGACTGTCCTCCTCCTTTGATATTTACATCAATATCTATTGAATCTGATAAATCTCCTGCAATTAAAATTGGTTCTTCAATTTTTTGTCGGAACATTAAAGGTAAGTACTCAGATAAGGGTATCCCGTTAATTCTAACTTTACCTTTACCTTTTCTAATATTTGCTCTAGCAACTGCTTGTTTTCTTTTACCATTTGCGATTACTATTTTATTTTCCATATTTACCTATTAATTTTGATACGTCGCCCAATCTCATATATTTTGAAGATTTTAAACGACTAACATTTGCATTTTCGATTGTTTGTAAATTTTTTCCTTCGAATTCTTTTGGTACTCCGATATAACACATAATTCTCTTTAATGCTTCTCTTCCACGTGTAACTTTATGTGGAAGCATTCTCTTAATCGAACGTCTAATCATTCGATCAGGCATTCTTGGCGTAAATGGTCCGTGAAACGGCTTACCGATATTTTTGAAATTTCCAAATTTATCCATGATGCTATCTTTTGACCCACTTAAAATTGAATTTTCGCAATTTACAATTACTATCTCTTTTCCCAATAATGCATCTTTTGCAATCTTACTGGAGAGTCTTCCAACAATCAAATTGGATGCATCATATATTATCATGAAACTAACCTCAACTTGCTGCCTTCTAATTCCTTTACTGATAAATCATGTAATGAAATTATACTGGAACCAGATGATTTTAACTTTGAAAGTACAGCTTCAGAAAATCTCCAACATGAAATTGTTAATTTCTTTTGAAGTTGTCCGCCTGCAACTAACTTGCCCGGAATAACTACGATTTCTCCGTCAGAATAATTATTAAGGCTACCTAGATTAACAGTGATTCTTTTTCTTGCTGGGACTGACAACATATCTGAAACTTTTCCCCAAAACTTAGATTTCTTTCTAAGACTAGCTATAAGAATCTTCAAGTTTACGTTTGTTGCTCCGTATATCATTTTTTTTACCTCTTATGCAAGGGACAGGACTCGAACCTGCGTAGGCACTAAGCCAATGGGACCTAAACCCACCCCGTTTGACCACTCCGGCACCCTTGCGCTTATTTGAGTTTTATTTCCTTAAGACTTGATTTTGCATCTTCAAATGCAGCATCTAACATTTCTTTAGGAGTTAGCTGACCCCAGCTCTCTACTACGAGTATGAATTTATTTGATTGGTTTTTAAGCTTTACTATTGACTCTGAGTCTATCATTTTTCGCAATTCTTCTAAACTTTCTTTTCCTTTTGCTGCTGAAGGATAACGGAAATAATATACATTTCCTGCACTCCATTTTGAGTGTTCTGATCCGGTTCCAACGATTGCTGTAGCAGTTAATTCCAATTTTTGATCTTTAGATAAAACTACGATTGGAGTATTGGGATTCAAAATCTTAACACCTTTGCCTTTAATTATTAAATCTGAAGCTCGGACTACTTTTGGTCCTTCTACATTTAAAGTAAAATGTACTTCTGGTTTCTTTAATGTAAAAATATCTTTGTTGACTCTCAGAGGTAATAATCCCAGTCTTTGTGCTAAAATTTCATCATAAAGTGCAGAGTTATTTTGAATGAATGTAACATCTTCGATTGCGAATGTTTTGATTCCAAATGAAGAAGTTCTTCTAACTAGATTCATAAATGATTCTCCTGAATCTTCAACAATTGCATGTAATTCATTATCATCTGAATAAATTTCTTTAAATTTCATACTCTTCTACCTCTTCTGCCACCTTTCTTTCTACATCCGCCATGTGGTATTGGAGTTACATCTTCGATTGACATGATTTTGATTCCATTTTTTGTTAATGTTCGGATTGTTGGTTGTGCACCTGGTCCAGGGTGTCTTGATCCATTGTGTCCGCCTTGAGCCCTGACTCTAATATGAACTTTTCTCATTCCTTTTTCTTTTAATGATTCTGCAACTCTTTTAGCTGCAACTACTGCGGTATTTGCGTGTGCTTCTAATCTTTGTTGCTTTGTTATTTGACCACCTGAAACAAGAGATAATGTTTCTGCGCCAGTCATATCAGTAACATGAATTATAGTGTTATTATAGGATGAATATATATTTGCGATCCCAACTAAATCTGTTTTTGTTGCCACTATGCTGTTACCTCTTCTGAACTTGATGCTTCACTTTCTTTAACTTCTTCTTTTGGTGCTTCAACTACAATTTTTACGAGATTTGGAGTAAATCCTGATTTAAGCGAAACTTTATCGCCGGTATTGATTAAATATGAAGGTGATGAAATAACTTTTTCATTAACTACTACCTTTCGATGTAGAATAAATTGTCTTGCTTGTTTTACTGAATTTGCAAGCCCCATCTTATAAACAACAGTTTGCAATCTTCTTTCAAGAATATCTCTTAAAGATAGATTCAAAACATCTCCAGTTGTTGAATCTTTGTTTAATAATCCTAATCGAGTTAATTTTGAAATTAATATTTTAATTGATGCTTCTTTTCTTTCACTCCTAAGACCGATAATATCTCTTGCTTGTTTTCTGAAATTTCTCAAAAGTGAACTCATCTTCCAGATTTGTTTTTTATTTGTCAATCCGTATTCTTCAATTAACTTTTTTTCTTCATCAATTCTTTCAGCTTGCCAAGGGTGATTTGGTGTATCATACTTTCTTCTGGTTTTTCTTGCCAATCCCATTATTTTTTAGTCTCCTTCTTACGTGAAGCAACTCCGCCGGTTCTTCCTGTAGCTTTAGTGCTTTGCCCTCTTACTTTTTTTGCACCTACTGCGTGTCTAACTCCTTTGTAAGATTTAATTTTTCTCATTAAACGAATATCAAATTGTTTTCTTAAATCTAGATCTGCTGAAAGTAAATGTCTGTCTTCTCCTGTTTCTCTATCTTTTCTTCGGTTAAATAACCATGAAGGAATATCATATTTTGCGGGATTTCGGATACAGTCTTCAATTTTTTCTACTTCGTTAATTGGATAATCTCCGCATCTCTTTTTTCTGTCTAAATTAAGGACTTTGCATACAGCATTGGCTAACATAAACGACATTCCTTTAGGTAAGGTCAATGCATGACCCATTGGAACTTTTCCAGGAATATCTTTGTCTCCAAGTCTTATAATTTCTCTAAAGCTTTCATCAATCATGACTTCCTATTTTTAGTGTCATTTTTAAAGCTTTTGATAAAAAATCTGGGGACGAGATTGAAGTTTTTTGTAAAATTCCTTTTAGCATAGGTTTTTCTGAACTAAATACGCCGAGGGTGGGATTTGAACCCACGATCCCGATGGGACAGGATTTCCAATCCTGCGCAATACCTGGCTATGCGACCTCGGCAATAAAAAAAAGGCGTCGATGTATGTTTATAAGCTTGTCTAAACCATCTATAGCTTTAAATAATTCCTGACCTTATGACCATTATGAAGCGAAAGATTCAAAAACACCTTCACGACGGAGAAGAAATTTTACATATTGAAATTCCTTCTTGGATGAAATATCATAAAGAAATAGCTTTAAGTCCATTGATTTTACCTTTAATTCATGCAGTTTTAAGAAAATATTCAACTCACTTAGTTATTACAAACGATCGTGTAATTGCTCGTCACGGGATTATTGGTGAACATTCCAAAGGAGTAAAATTTGATAACATCACTACAATTAAAGTTCACCAGAGCACAATGGGCGCAATTATGAATTATGGGCACATACATTTACACACTCAATCGGGCGGACATGCTGATCTTAGTTTTCATTTTATTAAAAATCCAATCACTGTTAAGAAAGCCATTGAGCGCGGTATGAGTACTAAAAATCCTTCGGAAACATAATTGGAATTCCTGAATCAATTTTAAAATTTCGAATGCATTTTTTACAGATTAAGATATTTTTATTTTTATCAAAAGTTAGATCTCCTTTATCGTCAGGGCAACATAATACTTCGATTAATTCTTTATCCATTTGGTATCAAATTTAGGAAATTGCGCACAGCAATACCTTCTTTGGAATTTTTTAATGATTTTGAGTCTGCTCTTGCAATTCCTACTCCTATTAATTCGTTCTTCCTATTAAATACCGCGATTTTTTCCTTTTCGATAATTCCCTCTGAAAATTGTAGAACTCCGTTAAAATAGATAGGTGACCCGTAAGACCAAGGTTTTAGAACTCCGTCATCTACCCAAATTTTTTTTATTTCTGAAACTGCTTTTTCCAACGGAATTAGAATCTTTCTAAAATTTTTTTCATCACTCTCTAAACATTTTCGTATTTTTTCTTCAGATATTGCATCTTTTTCAGTAAATGGTCCGCTCTTAATCCTTCTAAGTTCAAACATATGTGCTCCCGTTTTGAGATCTTCACCAATATCATGGATTAATTTTCGAATATATGTTCCGGCTTGACATTCAACATCGATTTTTGCGATTCGGTCATTGAATTCAACTAATTCTATAGCGTAAATTTCTCTTTCTCGTATTTGACGTTTAACTGCTGAAACTTTTGGTACTCTCTGCATTATTTTTCCAGTAAATTTTTTTAGAGATTTTTCTAGTTTTGCTCTATTTACGTCTTGATGAATATTCATTGTTGCTAAATATCTTTTACGTGAAAGAGATAATACTGAAGAAATTTTATTTCCTTTATTTAAAAAAACAGGGAGAACTCCAGTAGTTATTGGATCTAGTGTACCCGCATGTCCTGCTTTTCTAAATCCGAATCTTTCTCTAAGAAATTCAGTAGATTCTCTTGATTTTGGTCCTTTAGATTTATCGAGAATTAATAGCGAATATTCTTTTAGATATTTAATTGATTTTTTGGGAGTTCTTTTATTTATTTTTATTTCCGGCGACCTTACAATTATATCCATATTATTGAACTTTTAACAATTTTCTAAATACTGTGGAAAATAAAATTGATAAAAGAATATATGATCCTAGCCAACCGAGATGACCTGGCCAAAATGCCAACGGTAAAACTACAACTCCTACCATTGTTTTCTTTAACCATGAAAAAACAAGAATTAATGGTAAAAAATAATATAACATTGGTTTAAAGGACATCTTCATTTGTTTCATAGACAATTCCATCATCTTTGGTTGTATTTCTTTCATTTTGTCAATATTATTTCGATTTGCTTTCATTTCTTTTTGATATTTTTTAATTTGTTTTTTAATCTCGCGAATAACGTTTTGATCAACTGCAAATTTATTTACTACGGTAATCATTAATGATACCATCATTGCAATTAATGTAACTGTAGTTAATGGACCCATCATTCTTCGCCTCCCATCATCTTTCTCAAAGAAGGATGCATATCCATAGCATGTTCTTTAGCAATACGTTCATAAAATTGATAAATAATCATAACTGCCAACAATATACCTGTTCCTCTGCTTAGCGCGCCCATTAAATCTGCAACTGCTGCCAATAATCCCACAGTTGCTCCGCCCATTACTGTCAATCCGGGAATATATCTATTTAATATACTTTCCAGAACACGAGGGTCTCGTCTGAATCCTGGAACTTGAAGTCCTGAAGATAAAATTTGCTTTGCTTGCGATTCTGCACTCATATTTGCAGTCTTTACCCAAAGTATGGAGAAAAATGCTGAACCGATAATTAGTAGCATTGTATATATTACTGCCTGTACAATAAGTTCTCCGTTTAATCCGCCGAGAACTGCAGATTGAACAATGTTTGGTGTATTTACCCATTTAACTAATCCTGTTGCAGGAGCACCGTTCGAAAAAGTTCCAAGTAAAGGATAACCGTAATTCTCGAGCAATCTTGCCCATAATTGGACATTTGCCATTAATGCTGCAACCAAAATAACTGGGATATTTGACGTATAAAGGAATTTTAGAGGCCACCGCATTCCGTAACCTCTTACTCTTCCAAAAGATAGCGGAATTTCGACTTTCATGGCAGAACCATAAATCGACATTACAAATACTAACACTGTTGCTGCAACTGCAATCACTGACAATAATGCTCCTGTTGCATCTCCAGTCCCTAATGCTTGTATCAAATATGGAATTTTACCAACTGGAACTTCTGGATTTAGTGGACTTGGGAAAGGACTAAATGCTGCAATAAATATTTCACGAGATACTCCTGCTGCGATGAATAATGATACTCCTGAACCGAATCCCCACTTTTGAGCAACTCCATCCATAAGAACAATCATATATCCGCCGACAATTAATTGAGTAATTAATATTGCTTGCATTAAACCGTAAGATGTTGCGGTTGCTGCAGGTGATAATCCTCCCATCATAACATAGATTATTGCTTCAAATATTACGAATGCCAGAATGAATACTTTTTGTAAAGATTGGAATTTTGCTCTACCTTTAGGTTTAGTTATATCCATATTTAATATACTTGAACCAACTAAAAGTTGCAAAACAATGCTTGCTGTAACGATCGGACCGATACCCAGAGATATTAATGAACCAAAACTTGCTCCGAGAATTGTTGAAAGTGATTCAAATTGACTTAATGCATTTTGGCCCAAACCATACAACGGTATATGTAATAAAATAAAATACATCAAAAGGACCATACCTGTCCATTTCAGTTTATCGTTGAAAGATAGTTTTTTTTCTGGTCCTGAAACTTCTGGTATTAACCGAGATAGTTTGGTAGTTAGACTCATAGTATGAATTGAGTTATGAACTTATATTTCTTACTCTTGTATTTTTCCGCCAGCAGCTTCTAATTTTGCTTTTGCTTTTGCTGAATATGTTGATATAGTTACATTAATTTTTTTATTTAATTCACCGTCAGAAAGAAGTTTATCATAACCTAATTTTGATAGATCGATTGAATATGTTTCTTTTGTCTTTTTTGCATTTTCTGATTTTACCCAACCTTCAATTTTGTTTGATAAATTTAATAAATTAATTGTGTTTTTAATTAATGCATTTTTTCGAACTACTTTCATTCCGGTGTTATTATTTGCAATTTTTCCTACTGCTTTTTTACCTTGAGATAAAGGCAATGTTTTCTTTTGTGCTCCTCTCTTTCCAAGTCCAGCTCTCCCTCGTCCACCTCGGTTTCCTGCACCGCGGTGCTTCTTACCCATACCCCAACCGTGTGTTCGTTTTCCTCTTTGCTTTCTTGATTTGGATTCTTGTCTAGTTACCATTATATCATTTTTTTCACTAAGATATTCATATCTTTTCCTCTATACCCTAGTGATCCTCCTCTTGCATATGGTTTTTTTATTCCCATCCTTTCGAATCCGCCCACCGGTGGATGAAGTTTGAAAAATGTTTTAACTCCAGTCAGATCTTTCAAACTTGTTTTACCTTCAGACATCTCTTTTGAAAATGTTTTAAGGTCTGATTTTGAAACTTTTTTGATATATGATTTGGTTAAATCTTTGTTTCCAGGAAGTTTTCCTCTTTTTATGAGAATTTCTTCGATTGTTTTAGCATCAACTTCTCCAAAAGTACAATAATCTTTTACTTTATTGATCATACCTCTCATCGAAGGTGTATTTCTTGCCAAAATTAATCTATGTTTTCTATGAAGTTTCATTAGATTAAGACAATCTCGAATATCTGGGTTAATACCTACTTCTCCGCGAATTCTTACAACTGCAATTAATTTTCCTTCTGTTTCTTTCATTGTGTAATTGAACCATACTTAACTAATGGTTTTTGAACCTCTCTAATTTTTAATTCAGTTGTTTGACTTAATGCTTGCATTGTTGCATTTACTAGATTTATTTTTTGTCTTGTTTGACCTTTGGATTTGGACCAGACATCTTGTATTCCTGCCAATTTGAAAATTTTCTTTAATTCATTTTCAATTACTAATCCAGTACCTGGAGGCGCTGGCATAAACCTTACTTCGACAGATCCGCTTTTTCCTCTAACTTCGAACGGAATTGAATTTGGTTCAGAAACTTCACTTTCCCAAGATCCATTACCTCTTGCGATTTGAATGATATTTAATTTGGCATTCCTTACGGCTTTTTCTCGTGCTGGAACTGTTTCTTTAGCTCGTCCTAATCCGATTCCGACATATCCGTCTTTGTTTCCTACGACTGCCATTACTGTAAATACTGGACGATTTCCATCTTTTGTTTTCTTTTGAGTTGTTCTAAAAATTGTTCTTTTTCCGCCACCAAATTTACCTTTTCTTTGTCCGATGTTAATATAATCTGAATCTAAATTTGTAATTAATGCATCAATAATTTCAGACTCTAAAATTCTTCGTCCCATATTTAAGACTTCTTCGATACTTGTAATCTCGCCTGCTTTAACTTTTCTACCGATTTCAGTTTTTGGTTTCCAAGCTTCAATTAGCGCTGCCCTTCTATCTTCAGGACTTATTTCTTCTCGATATCGTCGTCTTGCTCGTTTTATTACCATCTTAATTTTTTTCCATTAGATTTTTTAAATCTGTTGAAATGTCTTTGGAAATGTGCTCTCCGTTTAGTCTTTCTTCCGAAGGAAATGCTTTTTCAGAATGAGGTATATTTAATCCGCCATCTACTGCTCCCTTCAAAACCGCATATATTCTGCAACCTTTTGTAGGTGTATAGGATCCCATATCAAAGATTGCGTCTTTAATTTTTGCCTTATTTGCCAGCTTAGCGATTTCTAATCCTGATAAATATGCTGCAGGAACATTTGTGCAAGAGTGTTTCCATCCCTTTTTCTTTAGTGATATTGAATTGAATTGTGCTAAAATTTTGTCTCCAACTTCATCATAATTTATTATTTGGACCGTCAAATATTTATTTGATCTCCTAACTACTAATCTAGATTTTTCTGATTTCATAAATGCCAATCTCTTTTTATAATTGGTTTTTCCTGATCGTCGTCTTCTGAATTTTACACTATAGCTTTTACCTGTTGCCATTATTTTTTACTCTCCTTTTTCAATAATTTATTTTGATCCATATACTGTAACAATTGCCTTTTGTGTTTGAAAAAACCACCCTTTGCTTTTAGATAAAGCATTTTCCAGTCACTCGGAGCCAATAAACCTCTATCTTTGAAAGATTTTAGTAATTTTCTTTGAAGTCTAATTCTATTAATCCAATCACTCTTTGAATTATTTCTGGAGTTATTTGTTCCTGATCTTTTTGCTTGTCCTCTTTGTCTACCTTTCTTTTTTGCTGAAAGTCTTGCCTTTGCTCGACCTCGTGAATTTGATTTTATCGGAGTTATTGATATTACTCCTTCCCCGAGTAAATCTCGAATATCTGCTTTAGTAATTGCTTCTTTAATTTTCTATCATC
>Ga0208408_1000909_pt1 | contig 17711 bp, 14 predicted proteins | sample ETNtaG_4_FD_185776 | JGI IMG/M metagenome (GOLD analysis project Ga0208408, IMG submission 185776) | Marine microbial and viral communities from oxygen minimum zone, Eastern Pacific Ocean - ETNP201406SV67 (SPAdes) (version 2) | ecosystem: Environmental > Aquatic > Marine > Oceanic ... | reverse complement strand
ATGAAGGTTTTGCCCATATTGTGTGGACGAGGCGTTACATGGGGCCAAACTGGTTCCTAATGCAGACCCTAAGTTACTCCACCATCGACTCAAGTTGTAGAATCGCCCCCCCTCAGGACTTACTCCCGGGGATTCCACTGTCTGATGGCAAGTATTGGGGCATTGACATGGACATAAGGGACTCCGAGATTCTTGTTTCTGGCTACCACAGGGATGTTTTCAGTGGAGGGAGCCTCAAAGACGAGACGAACATCTTCCTAATTCATTCAGAAGGTCCCCTCTCCTCGGACGACTGGACTCTGCGGACTGGAATTATCAAGGACATCGACGCGGACCCTTACCAGATTGATCCAATATCAGTCGAATTCGGGCATGATCAGGCGCATATCCTCTATCAAACGATCAGGAACGACACCACTGGCAAGGACCGCCTTGGAGTCTGGTACTCGCATGGAATGATTGACCAGGAGACGTGGGCATATCGAAAGGCGGTTGGTGACGAGTCAGCCATCCCAATGCTGACCGTGATTGAAGATGATGATGGAGATACTTTGGTTTCGCTTTGGAGAGAAGGGGACCCTCAAGACTCCGAACTGGTCGTATTCGTGACTGATTCAAATTTCATGACCAATGGCCAGATGGAAACGAGGATTCCGGCAAGAGGAATGGCGGGAATAGGCGTGGTAGAGTCTGAGAGGGGGATTCAGGTACTATTCGATCGGGTTGGGGCCAGTGGCCCCCAAGTAGAGTACGGGCTGATTGATGTCGATAGTGGTTGGATAGGCCTCTCAGACACTTTGGTCAGAGGGCAATACAAATCGATGGATAGGTCCGAAGATTCTGGAGAAACGATGATGGTCGTCTCATCATCTGACGGTTGGCAAATAAGGACCCTGATAGACGATGGTTCTTCTAGACGCGGTGGGAGCCTATCTGACCAACTAAGATCATCCCTCGGCTTGGATCAAGAGAGTTTCGAAATCCTAGTGATTGGTGTCGCATTGGCCGTTCTGATACTTGGAATGGTAACCTTAGTCGGTCTTTCCGCACAGGGAGCCAGATGGGTCGGAAGGAGAGGTTCTATTGACAAGGATGCTAGTGTGGTGATGGAGGATGACGTAGTCGACCTAGTGGGGGAAACCGATCTCTCGATTGGCTCAGACGAGATCGAAGTTGTCCAAGATGATTCTAATGATGAAACTGGCAAAAACGGACGCGATAGCAGGAGAGCAAGGAGGGATAGGAGGAATTCCGAAGAAGATGGGTTGCTAGACACAGCGGGTTCTGGAGCTATTGAGGCCGAATTGGAAATCCAGATGCCAGATTACCCCATGGCACCACCTATTTCTGGCCAGGTAACATGTCCCGGGTGCAAGAGCAGGTTCGCAACGGAACCGGGAGTCGTGTCGATGAAGTGCCCCGTTTGTGGGTCGAAAATTGGTCTCTGAGGTTAGGGAATGCCCGCAATTCTACTCGCTTCTGCCTCCGAAAGGAGAAGGGCCATTATGGCAGATTTCTCTGAAATAGATGGAATAGAGGTGCGATTCAGCGTATTGAAGGAGCCAGAGCCCGAGCCTTCGACTAATCTAGAGGTTCATTTGCAAGTCGAATCCTCCTGCATGCATAAGGCAAGATCTGCTGTCTTGGAACTTGGTAATGATGAAAACTCAGATGTAGAAATTATAGTGGTTTCTGACACGCTGGTAGAGGATCCTGACGATAGTCGGGTCGCATTGGGCAAGCCAGAGGACAAGGTTAGTGCAGCTTCGACCCTGATCAGACTCTCCGGCAGCAGGCACAAAGTTTGGTCTTCGACTGCAATCATCACTAGAAATGGGGCTGGTTTGGAAGTTGGTGCAGGTTGGCGAGCGGCGATCTGGACTGATTTCTCGATAGTGGAGTTTGATGAAATTGGGACGGATGGGATGGAGGATTTGATTGGTAGTGGATCTTGGTTTGGAAAGGCTGGCGGGTATGATCTAGCTGGGAAGGCTGGTTCTTTCTCAAGGGTAGTCGAAGGGGAGGATGTGACTGTTCTCGGTTTCTCGGCCCGTGCATTCAAAGAAATTGGAGGAATTCTTCTCTAGACGAATGTTACGCCACCGAACTTCAAGACGAAATCGCGCTGGATCTCGTCGAACCAGTCAAGCATTGACGAGGCAAAGCGGACTTTGCAGACCTCATCATCGTGCAGCAAGTCGTCTTGGATGCCCTTTAGGGTTCCCGGAGCCGCTCCACAGGAAACACATGCCCCGTCCAGATCGATGACTAGTGATAGTGCCCTATTCCCGTCACTTCTAACCTCAATTTCCCCTCTGGAAACGACAAGGGCCCCCCCATGCCCTTCCAGGGCCGCCCTAACAGGGCCAAGTCTTGCCATCAGCGCCGGGACCAATGATTTGTCTTCAGACTCGAATAATTCAAGAAGCGACAACGAAAGAAGCCTAGAAGTCTCGATTGGGTCATTTCTTTCTGATACCAGACGTTCTGCCTCGTTCTGGATGGCCTCGCTAATCTGATACCTATACTTGTCCTCTAGTTCATCTGAGACCCCAGTATAGTCATCTCCATTATTCATCAATTAATGCGGATGAGGTAGCCATTATAGGGTCACCTGAGAGAGGAAGGGATTGTATAGTCAGTTAGTTCCGGTGATTCTGAGGGTTTACGTGGTTACACCATTGCTAGAAATCAAAGGCCTGCATGCAGGCATCGACGGAAATGAAATTCTAAATGGGATTAATCTGAAAATTGGACCCGGTGAGATTCATGCTATTATGGGCAGGAACGGAAGCGGAAAAACCACCACTGCCAATGTCATAATGGGGCATCCTGAATTTGAGGTAGCAGAAGGGGATGTGATGCTAGAGGGAGAGAGCCTACTCGGAATGGAACCTTGGGAAAGGGCTCGGAAGGGAGTTTTCCTCTCATTCCAGTACCCTCAAGCAGTTCCGGGCCTCCAGGTTGGAAATTTCCTCAGGAAGTCTGTTGCTAGCATCAAAGGCGAGGAGGAGGCCAAGGGCGCTGCCTTCAGGGAAAAGTTGATAATGGCGATGGAGTCACTCGATATCCCTCGTACTTTCATGTCAAGGTATGTCAATGATGGTTTCAGCGGTGGTGAGAAGAAACGTTTTGAAATCCTACAAATGATGCTCCTAAGGCCTCGCCTTGCGGTTCTCGATGAGACTGATAGTGGATTGGACATAGATGGAATCAGGACTGTATCAGAAGGAGTCAATGCCGCTATCAGGGGGACTGATTCTGGGGCATTGATAATCACCCACTACTCTAGGATTCTAGAACATGTACAGCCAGATATGGTGCATGTCCTATTAGATGGAAAAATTGTATCTTCAGGGGGCCCTGAGCTGGCTACAAAGCTTGAAGAGATGGGCTATGAATGGCTGAAAGAAGAATGAGGTGCTGAGATGGAGGAAAACAGTGATGCGCGGGGAGCAGTGGGGGAATACAAGGCCGGATGGCATGATCCAGAAAACTCAACGATTAGATTCGACTTTGGCCTTTCAGAGGAAGTAGTTAGGGAAATATCCAGTCTGAAGAATGAGCCCCAGTGGATGACTGAGGTTCGGGTTAAGGCATTCAAACACTTCGTGAAAAGGCCTATGCCGACATGGGGCAACATGTCGATGTTGGAGGAAATTGACTTCGACAATATCTGCTACTTTCTGAGATCATCTGATTCAACCAAGAATGACTGGGATGACGTGCCGGATGACATCAGAAATACATTCGAAAGGCTTGGAATACCAGAAGCAGAGCAGAAGTGGTTGTCAGGAGTATCAGCTCAATACGAGTCAGAAACAGTATACCACAGCATCCGTGAGGACTTGGAAAGGCAAGGGGTAATTTTCCTAGACATGGACAGCGGACTGAGGGAATACCCCGAGATTGTGAAAAAGTGGTTCTGTTCGGTTGTGCCGTACTCCGATAACAAATTCTCTGCGCTAAACACCGCAGTCTGGTCAGGTGGATCGTTCATTTATGTCCCAGAAGGGGTTCATGTTGAGATGCCGGTACAGGCATACTTTCGAATAAACGCGAAGAATATGGGGCAGTTCGAGAGAACTCTGATTATTGCAGACAAAGGGAGCAGCATCCATTACGTCGAAGGATGCACCGCCCCTACCTACTCGACTGACTCTTTACACTCAGCAGTAGTGGAATTGATAGCACTTCCAGGCTCACACATTCGGTACTCTACTATCCAGAACTGGAGTTCAAATGTATTCAATCTAGTAACAAAGAGAGGGATAGCGCATGAAAAGGCGAAGATTGAGTGGGTTGATGGAAACATCGGAAGTAAACTAACCATGAAGTATCCCGCTGTGATTCTTAAGGGAGAAGGGAGCCATGCAGAAGTGATTTCGGTCGCATATTCTGGAGAGGGTCAGCATCAAGATGCAGGGGCCAAGATTCATCACCTAGCATCCAACACAACCAGCAAAATCCTCTCAAAGAGCATTAGCAAAAATGGAGGAAGGGGGTCTTACAGGGGCATGGTGACAGTTTCGCCCAAAGCGGATAACTGCAAGATTAATGTTGTCTGTGATGCGCTAATCCTGGATGAGGGGAGCAGGTCAGACACGTACCCAACAATGGAAGTAGCAAACCCAACTGCAAGATGCGAGCACGAGGCAAGCGTTTCCAAGGTTAGCGATGAGCAATTATTCTACCTTATGAGTCGTGGACACTCAGAGGAAGAGTCCCTAGCAATGATTGTCAACGGTTTCTTCGAGCCCTTCACCAGGGAACTACCCATGGAATACGCAGTAGAGCTCAATCAACTGATGGCTCTTGAGATGGAAGGAAGCATAGGTTGAGGCCGGATCATGGAGTCGTCTTCGAGGTACCTCAGTCTGGAGAAGCCAAACAAGGCAGATCATCTCTGGAGGTACACCCCCTGGAAGAAGGTCCATCCCACTGGAGACGTTTCCGAGATTCCCATACTAGGGCAACCTGAGATAAGTCTGGGCGTCATTGATGGTTCGGACCTCCCCCCTGGAATCGAGTTGAAACTAGGTGCAGCAGTGAAGCCTGATTTCTCCAGGAGTAGTGCTTTGACAAATTCATTCCTTCATGCCTCTGCAGAGTCTTCTCAATGGACGTTGGTCGTGGACAAGGGTTTCTCTTCAGAGAAACCAATCATCATCGAGGTTGATACAGGCGATTCCCCATCCATTGCACATATCTCATTGGAAATAGGGAAGGCATCGGAATTTGAGTTGATAACCAGAGTCACAGGTAGAAGTGAGTGGTTCGGACTACTTAGGACCGGTCAGATCAAAGATGGAGCAGTGGTGAATGATGTTGTTATCGGACTCCTAGAGAGGGGGACTATGCTTCGCTCCGACAGTATTGACATTTGCCGAGATGCTCAAGTAATAGCGGGTACGGTTTCTTCTGGTTCGGAGAGGACGAAGAGCGATCTGCGCTACATTATGGGAGAATCTGGTGGAAACATCAGAGTCCTGGGATCGATCCTATCTACGGATTCAATGCACTTGGATCACCATATAGAAATCCACCATGAAGCGCCGGAAACATACAGCCGACTATCGTGGCACTCTGCTTGTGGGGGGAAAAGCAGGACCATAGGGACTGGGATGCTAACCATCAGAGAAGGCTCCAGAGGGGCAGATGCAGCACAGATTTTTCACAACCTACTGCTTTCCAAATCGGCAGAGGCAGATTCTATCCCAGAACTGGAGGTGATGGAGAATGACGTCGTTGGTTGTGGGCATGGCACGGCAAATGGGCCCATAGACGAAGAGCAGATGTTTTACCTCAAGACCAGGGGATTCGATGAGGATGATGCAAAGAGATCATTGATTGCGGCATTCCTCAATTCAACTCTCTCGGAGATGGGAGGGGAGACCCTACACGGATGGCTCGTAGGCGAGTTAACTCTACAACTGGAAGCCCTCGACGCGTGAGAAGAGGAAATTAATTTAGCCCGATGTCAGGCGATTTAGGCATGGATAGTGATCATTGCAAGGATTTTCTCTGCCTATGTGGTTTCAGAGGGGATGCCATTCCAATGCGGCAGCACATGGAGTGTCCTCGTTGCTTCAGAGTGGTTGAGGCGTGTTGCGAAGGGGTTCCCGAATATTGCTAACCTTACAAACGAGTTTGTATCGTTTTTACTGATGGTGAATTAGTGAAATCTAAGAAGGCAGTCTTTTCAGGGCCAATTGGGAAACAAATGCTTCTGAAAAATGGATTGCAGGACAGGAGGCACGAGGAGAGGGTCTCCAGGATTCTAGGCGGAGTCGCATTTGGATACCTTGCATTATGCTTCATTGCTCCCTATTTTCTTCCCTCTGATTCAGTGCCAGAGCTCTCAGGAAGGGCAAATGCTATCGATTATGCATTCGAAAACAGTTGGGGGAATGATGAGCATGAAGAGGGAAGGGCAGTTGGCCATGACCAGTCGCTTCACGGTGGCAAATTTGTGTGGAGTGATTTGAATCCAATTTGGGCACTGGCATATGGTTTTGGAGATTTGAATTGTCATCAGAAACACGAGAGATCGTGGGAGATAAATGGCAATCAGATGCCAGTATGTGCAAGGGACATAGGAATATTCCTAGGATTCTCCCTGGGTTGCCTTTTCTTCTTATTGAGGGGTGTCAACAGATGGACTGTTAGGGATACGTTCCTTTCAGTTTTCCCTGACAAATGGCTATTCGAGATTTACGAGAGGGACAGACGGATGATTGTGATGCTATCGATAATGGGCATGGGGTTGGTTCCAATGGGGATTGATGGTTTCACTCAATTGCTTCTCGACTCATACGAGTCAAACAATTCGCTCAGGATCATCACAGGATTAGGTGCAGGATTCGTTGGTGGTTGGTGGTTTTGTTCGGCATTCTCAGCTAGACCCAAATTCTTCCAAGAATCTTCCAACGTCACGCTTCCCGCTGGTTCCAGACTAGTGGTAAAGTGATTTCACTTTCCTAGCCACCAATCGACCAAGGATTCGATATTCTCGGGGGCTGGCCTTCCCTCTATCCCGCTGCCTAATATCGACAATCTGCTGATTGTTTCCATCAATGCACGTTCATGCCTTCCCGATTTGACGATCTGCCCCAAGGAGAAGCGGATGTGCGTGCCCGGATTGAGAGACTGCCATTTACTGATTTCCTTACGAAGGGGCCAAATTGCTAGGACAAGCCGTCCAAATGGGAAGAATTCCTCTCTTAACTGTGATTTTGGAGCCTCGCGCCCGATTAGATTCTTCCTCCTGGAGACCCACCTCAATTCTTTGAGGAACCTGATTATCCTCTGTGTGTGCCTCTTAGAAACACATCGAACTGGCCCCATGGAAGATCTGAGTTCGGAGATCTCAGCCGAATTGATGAGAGAAAGGGTACCACATACAGAGGACATTGAGTGGTTTAGGATGTTTTTTGGATAATTGTGGTGTTCTTTTTCCATTGAGGAAATAGACTTTTTATGGCTCTCCTGGGCTGATTTGAGAACTTTCCATGGTGAGTCCCCATCCAGCCATCCCAACTTTGCCTTCGTTGGTGTGATCCCAATATCTGGAAGTGTGCTTTGATTTTGTGATTCCCTCACAATAGCCCTAATCTGTAATTGGTCAACTTGTTCCATTTCGACATTGATTGGAGTTGGTCTGCTGTTCATAAATGAGCGAATTGCCCCCCTCAGAGAGTTACGAAGTTGATTCTGAGTACCTTCATTTGAAATCGGCCCCATTATTGCGCCCATGTCGAATGGGGTTGGCATTTCCATTTCGCCTGAGAGTAGCTGCCTATATCCATCTCTGATCCGAATCTGTAATTCTGATGTCTCGAAGTACTCTTCCTTGCTAGAGAGGTCGCGGAGTGTTCCCTTTGAGATTCTCTCCAAGGCGATTTCTGGATCGCAATCCACCCAGATACAAAGATCCGGTATTAATGCGGCCGAATTAATCTGAGCGGTCCTCTCTAGTCCGATTCCGCCAACAATTCCCTGATACACGAGAGAAGAGTGGACATTCCGCCCACTTACTACTGCCCTGCCTTCTTGAAGGCGTGGGAGAATCCATCCATGGGAGTGATCTAACCTATCTGCCGCGAAAAGTCCCGCCTCCTGATCAGGCGATAGTGTCTGCTTCCTCACTGAATCTATTGCCAGCCTTCCTAATGCATGATCCCTCCTAGGTTCAGCTGTTACCTCTACAGATCTGAAGCAGAACTCGGATTGTAGAACCTCGTGCACAATCTGTGTGGCTAGACCCTTGCCACTGCCATCCCCGCCTTCAATTGAGAACAGATACATGAGACTCTCCTGATGCCTAACGGCGGCTACCAGAAAACTGTTCCTTAGACAATGTCACCAGCCCCATGCCAATCAAAATTAGTAAAGGGCCGATGAAAATCATCCCCCTGCTCCATAGACCTAGGAAGGAAAGCCACCACGATCTTCTGTAGCTATTGCCACGATAAGCCTCGACGCCGCCATAGACCCCCATTAGTCCCAGAAGCACGGTCATCAAGGCAATAGCAGTGGCAATGGAGACCGAATTGGACTGGTAACTCTCGCCACGTCGGTCAATAACATTCTCGCCATTTCCCTCAGACATGGTGATGACTATCTGGGCTTCGTCACCGGGAACGAAAAACAACTTAGTCGTATTATTCCCGCTATGCGTAAACGATAGCAGAGCAGGCTCTCTACGGACTTCAGGCATAGTAAATCTACCGTCTGAATCTGTAAATGTCTCCTTTCCGGCAGTTGCACCCTCTACAGAGAGAAGCCGCACCCTCACCCCTTCAACGGGTTCTCCGCCCGAGGCATTCCCAGTCCTTTCGGAGATTACGATGCCGGATACGTCAGAATATTCCTCGGATGAGTCTAGAGTATCTGAGAGAATCTCATCCGGATTTCCTGAGACGAGTAGAATCCCCAACCACACGCCGAGAAGGCTACCGATGATGATTAAAATCGCCCCTGCAACCCTCGTTGATGGCTCTTCGGAAATGTCTTCCATGAAATACTCGAGATCGATGCCTCCCACGACATCTTCGTCGGCCATGACACGCCCTAACGATGGGAGTCCTTGAAGTTGGGCGTTTCCGGATCTTTCTCCTTGGGGATTATTCTGAATAAGAAAAGTGTCGAAGCAATAGTTGCTACAAATATCGCCATCAATGTGAACAAATGTGAGTCCCCATCAGCACCCAATTTCTCTTCTGGGACTGTGAAATTGATCAAGTACATCTGCGTCCAGTTCTTCCCAGTAATCCAGAAACCCCCGGAGTTCCGATCAAATGCTATGCCATTCAATACCTCTTCATTGCTATTCCCCTGAATGGAAGTGACAACCAATGGGGATGAGAAAAAGTCCACCTCACCCGAAGTAGATGAAATCCGAAGGATTGTCTCCTCCATCCAAATGTTTGCATATATTTTGTCATCTACACATTCCAATTCATTTAGGTTTGAAACGGGAACTCCATCCCAAGTTACCACTGTGGTGAAATCTATTTCAAAGGTATCTGGATCTCTGAATGAAAGATCGGACGTCCCATTGGATGTAACAATGTGCTCCCCATTGTAGCAGATCCCCCAACCCTCGCCTTCGAAACTGAAGTTTCCAATTATACTAAAATTTGAGATGTCAAATTCCAATGCCACTCCTGCCCTCCAAGTCAGCATAATGATTGATTGGCCCTTTACGGTAATCCCTTCTCCGAAGTAAGAGTCGTCAATCCTAGTCTGTCTGATAATCTCTCCATTTTGTGAGTCGATCTCGCTAATTCTCGAATGGCCATAAAGGCCCGAACTCTCGAAAATTGAGTTTTCCAGTACTTCCAGTCCTTGTGTGAACGAAGATGAGTCGTGAGGCAGTGTTCGCAATATCTCAACATCCCTCTCTTCGGCCGTATGATTGCCTACCTCGGCCACTGACAACTGTGAAAGTAGGATGAGGAGCATTACGATGGGAACGATTGATGGCCCCGTCCCCCTGCCCATGTACGAACGATGCTCCATCGATGTTAAAATACGTCCTCGAGCAGTTTGGAGCAGATTGGGAAACGAGGTGCTAATGATGGGTGGTGGTTCGGGAATCTACTCTTCTAGGAAAGCTGTGCTGACAGTAGTTTCGCTACTAGTAGTTTTCATTGCCCCTATTTTTTCCTCTGAAGGGCTAGCAAGCACCGGGGGACAGCCAAGAAACTGCCTGAATACGTGGTCGGTAGACGATACGGACAACATGACGACCAATGACGGAACCTTTGCAGTAACTGTGGAGAAAATCTCCACCAACGCAGCGATTTTCGTAGAAGACGGTCAAATCGTTTCGTCTACTGTTCTGAATGACATTGTGTCAAACTGGGAATCCATAATTTTCCCTTCCACTACCAACTACTTCGGGACACCTCCGGACATTGACGACAATTGTCAGATAGAAATTGCCATCCTGTCAATAGATGGGCCTGGTGGGGAAGAGGGTTATTTTGAATCTGGAGTTTCATCGTTGCGTGAGGCATTATTCCTAGATATCGATGATCTGTCAGAAAGAAACCGGGTGATGGCGCACGAGTTTGGGCAATTGATTCATCACGAGAATGACCCTTTCGAATATATCTGGATTGATGAGGGGGCAGCGGGACTTTCTGAGTTCATTAGTTACGGGGAGTCAGTGGATCTAGAAGAGGAGGTAAACTCATGGACGCTGAACTCGAGTACAAGTCTGAGATGGTGGGACGGAAGAAATTCTGATTTCGGTTCAAGTTTCCTATTCTTGACGTATTTGGCAGACAAATTAGGCGGACCTGCTGCCATCAGAGAGTTGGTGTCTAATCCTTCCCTAGGTGGAACTGGGGTTGAGAGCCTATCCAGAAACCCTGGCCCGGGATCGACCCCAATAGGGACTTCAATGAGTGAAATCTTTGCAAACTTCAGCGCAGCAGTTACTCTGGATAGCGCACAGGGCGCGTTTGGTTTCTCCGATCTTGACTTAGTCGATGATTGCTCAAACGGTGGCTTCTGCAAGGGATTAATCAGTGCAGAGAACGATCAGTGGTCAGAGGCGTGGCAATCGTCTGGACACTCAGTAGAGGGATGGGGGCTCAAATCATTCAGATTCACACAAGGTGATGGTTTTCCCTTGAGCATCATGGTTCAACCGGACAGATTCGGTTTCGAAGGAGCCGTTCTTTCGAAAGAGGAGGATTCTGGGACTTGGACTATGGACAAACTGAGGATTGATTCGAGCGATGGTAGGGGAACTGGACTAGTTCACGGTTTTGGAAATGCCACCTCCGAGGTTCTACTCCTAGTCTGGTACAACTCCCTTATTGATGACTGTGATTACGACTTTGCAAATTGTGGCGTACTTTCTGGAGGAAATTACCCCGTCGGGTCATTTTCCGTAAGTGTCAGTCAGGTCACGAGCCCTGCTGAGGTGTCGATAGGATCGAAAGAAGGTTTTGATCGGGACGGGGACTTCCTTGATGATAGCGTGGAAATTGGCATTGACGTCAGTTCGAGTGCATTTTCAGAGTCTCTGTCTGTAGAATTCTCGGCCTTCACCAATAATTCACTACATGATTCTGCAGATTTAATGGTCACAGTAGGAAACTCTGAACCGGAAATAATCTCAGTTTGGTTTACTCCCCCATTTACCAGTGATTGGACTTTTACAGTTGAGGTCAGAGACATTACTGGGGAACTGCAGGACTTAGCTCAGTCACTCCCTCAACAGATATTCAACATGAAACCAATTGGGTCGGGGACAATCTCATCCAATGAAACGCAGACATGGACTCAAACGTACATCTTTGGAGGTGGTTACGACTCTTGGGGATTCGGGTTCCAAAACGGTTCTTTTGGGCACAATGAGACTCCGCAATCGTACATCTGGGACCTGGGTGATGGCAATTCTTCAAGTTTGAAGAATCCTGTTCATTCGTTCACGGGGGAAGGGGAATACGTGATCACCCTTCTAGTCAGGGATCATGGGGGTTTCTTTTCTGAAACAATTTCATGGGAAATCTCGGTAAATGATACCTCTGAGCCGATTCCTGAGATTTCTGTAGATGGTTTGGCTATCCAAGAGGAATTGACGGTTCAGACGAATCAGAGAATACAATTTTCGGCCTTCGGGACGTCTGACAACGTTCCCGTGGACAAATTATTTTTCTCATGGAACTGGGGCGATGGCTCTGGTGACTCTGGCACAGGAATCTTCGAAATTGGCCATTCGTGGATAGATGGCAGTAGCGATGGCACCGTATACTCATTGGAGTTGTTGGTCAGTGATGGCCACCAATCGGCACAGAAGTCCCTTCTAGTCACGGTTCTAAACCGGGCACCTTACCAGATTTTCTCGGAAGATCTGGAGGGTTTTTCGGTCACTCCACTGGAGATGCCGGATGTTTTCGAGGACGAAGATGGGATAATTGCCGAATTCAGATGGACTTTCGAAGGAGGCGTCAACTTGGGAGGGATGGGCGTCTCACTTGCATCTGATTTCACCGAAACAAGTTCATTCGAAGCTAATCCTATCGTCAGTTGGAAAGAACCGGGGGTGAAAAATGTAACACTAGAGGTGGCTGATGATGATGGAAATACCTCCATCGCTTACTTGGAAGTAGAAATCCTGAATCAACGACCAGTTGCACTTTTCGAGCGTCCTTCTGACGGAGAAATCGGCGATGCTTACATTTTCAGTAGCTCATCATTCGACCCTGACGGGGATTCGTCCGCATTATCCCACTACTGGAATTTCTCAGACCGGGACTCCCCCATTGAGAATACCACTTCCGTGAGTAGGACTTTTTCAAACCCGGGACTTCACAGTGTTTCACTAGTAGTCGTCGACGAGAGGGGCTTAGAGTCTGCTCCGAAGACTTTCCTACTGTACATCGGAAACCCATTGCCGGTACCAATAATGTCATTCATCTGCCCTAGTGATGAAGGTGGATTATTGTTTGAACTTCCTGATGATGTGGGAGAGGGGGTTACCTGGAAGGTTCCTAGGACAGCGGAAGGGGGGGCCTTTGTTGCCCCTGGAAACCTCATCAGATTCGATGGCAGCGGGAGTTTCGACGCTGACCCGGAATTCGAAGGAATGACATCCTCGGACGTCAACAGCCCGGATTGGAATGGGATTGTGGATTGGATATGGGACTTCGGAGACGCTAGTCCCCCTTCCTCTGGGCCTCAAGTTTGGCATAGTTACGAGAGATCGGGGGAATATACAGTCAGACTTACTGTAGTTGATGGTTTTGGAGGCGGGGACTCCAACACCACAGAGATGAAAGTGATAGTCTCTTCAGCTCCTCGAATCGAGACTTCAAAACCCATCAGCACCGAGTACGTTGTCGTCGGAGAATTGGTCAATCTGTCCGGTGCTGCCTCCGACTTCGACTTGGAGGCTGGAATAGTTGCATGGATGGACAATGATGCGTTTTTCGACAGCGATGGTGATGGCGATCCTAGCAACGATAGAGACCTGAATCTTACAGAGAATCTAGAGTTTGACTGGGACATCAATGTATTTGTGGATGAAGACTGCATGACTCTATCGGGGTGTGATGGCGATTCTAGGAACGACTGGATAATGCCAAATCAAACCTGGGCCATTCCCGGTGAAGTACGAATTTCAATGACGGTCTGCGATGGCTTGGGTGTCTGTGAATCTAAAGACTTCGTGATTACAGTGCTCTCCGTTCAGGATACTGCACCGCCGAAGACTCTGTCTGACTTGACCATGGAAGACATTGTTCCAGGTAGAGAAAGCGCAGGCTTACTTGCTCTTGTTGCGCTAGTTGCAATACTAGGGTGGATGGTACTCAGAGAAAGGGATGATGATGAGATGGATGCCCTGGATAATGTCAAGAAATACGATGTCGATGAGGTCGAGGCAGAGGGAGGTCTGCCTGGGATGGACCAACACAGCCCCCCTCCACAACCAAAATACCTTACTGCTGACGAGCGCACCAACAAAGAGTCAGGGTACGTGCGACCGATTAGAACGAGGCGAAAGAAGTGAGGATGAAAACTGCCGGAGGTTTTGGCGTAAATCTCCTATTGGCGGGAGTTCTCTGCTCAATTATTCTGATTCCTCCACCCGCCAGTTCCCAATCAGTGGCCTGCGATGTTGCTCCCAGTAGTGATTGGAATGCGACAGAAGACCCCCGAGAATACCTATCGGTCGAGGTTCCTGGATCAATCGAAGCATTTGGTTTTGGCGAGGACTCTGAGCTGAAACCCCTAGACAAAGACATCAGTACCGAATGGTCTGATGGAGCATGGGACAGTTTTCCAGGAATACACGTTGAGAATGAGTCTGCAACGACTATCGAACTAGTACTGGAACCGGGCTATAGATACACATTCTGTATCGACTTCAGCGCCAAGGGGGATGTCTATCTCCTGACTGGCTCGAACCTGGATATGTACACAGTAGACTTCTACTGCGACGAAGAGGGTTGGGATTTGATTTGCGATACGGAAGGCCTAAATTCCGTCCCGGTTGAGTACAGGGACCTGTTTACATGGGTGCCATTCAGGGATGCTCATGCTTACGAGTCGGTTTCCTATCAGGAGTTCTCAGTAGCAATAGACTCTTCTGGGTCTGCTTGGTCTTTTGCTGGTTTTGGAAGCTCTGAAGGGCAAGTTCTGCACTTGGTCCTGGATGGGTGGGACAATAGCCGGGAGGGGGATCATCCGGCCTCTGGAAATATGAGCGTGGAGGTTCTAATCGATGTAGAAGAGAGGTTCACGCTTCCGAAGACCGCAGCATACGTCCTAATCGGTGCACTTCCTCTTTCGTGCATAATTATCCCACTAATTATCCACTGGAAATATCACTCATCTGCATTGGGCGCGAGAGATGAGGGGGAGTTGGTGGAGGTCCCCCTCCTTAGGGAGGGTGCCTAGGAGTACTCCAACACTTCCCATGCAGTTCTCAGGTCCGAGGCGTTGATCTTCCCCTGCTGAGCCAAATGCCAACCGGACTCAGTAGTTGCAAAGACTAGTTCCTGGTCCAGCGCCGGCGCGTGTATTCTTGACCAATCGCCACCGGGACCTAGTCCCATCAATGAGTAGTTCGCACCGGAAGACTTCAGTTGCAAAGCAGACTCAAAAATCCGTAGTGCATCTTTTCGATCCTTAGTGTGAAAACAAGCCTTTACCAAATCTCCCATCTCCTGGGCATCCATCACATCCTGAGCGATCTCAGACGCTGAAGGGACCAACTCCAATGAATGTAGAGATGCGATGACCCTGGTTCCATTTCCTGCTAGTTTGACCAGCTCTTCCCTCTTAGGGGGGTCGATGTCAACTTCAAGGTCAATCCAATCCGGCTTACTTGCTATTGCTGCTTTGAGGACTGAAATCCTATCATCCTCACTTCCGGGATAGTGTCCTCCCTGACTCTGTGGCCTGCAAGTAAACAATAGTGGAGTTTCTATTGTGGAAGAAATGGCCTTGATTGAATCCTCCACATCAATAGCATCCAATTCTAGTTGATTCACAATTATCTCGATGCTCTCTTTTTCGCCCTCTTCGGATTTCTTGGCGGGGGTTGTCTTTTCTTCTGTGGACCACAGAAGATCTAGTCGAGCTTCCACCAAATCTGCTCCCAATTTCACTGCCTTTGGAGCATCGTTGCACATTTCTTCAACGGTCCTCCCCCTCAGTGTAACGCATACCAAGGGCTTTTGCATGTGAAAGGCCGAATTAAGTGGCCTGTTTAATCATGTCGAGAGTGTGTGGACAAGAATCGATCCCAATTCAGCGTTTTTTTCTCAATATTGCTAGTTATTTGATCTACAATAGGAGAGGGTTATAGGCCTCGACTTCCTAAGATTAGTTATATTGCTTGAGGGTTCCCTTAGGGAACCCTCAATTAGAGAACGATAATATGGCTGATGAATATAGTGCAGAAAGCATTCAGGTCCTAGAAGGATTGGAAGCCGTAAGAAAGAGGCCGGGGATGTACCTTGGCGACCCTCATGACGGTTCGGCACTTCACCACTGTATTTGGGAAGTGGTGGATAACTCAGTCGATGAACACCTTGCAGGACACACAGATTCAATTGAAATTACACTCAATCCAGATGACTCACTCTCGGTCAGAGATTATGGGAGGGGCATCCCCGTGGGCATCCACGAGGAATTCGGAGTCTCGGCGGCTGAAGTAATAATGACTAAATTACACGCTGGTGGGAAGTTCGATAATAGTTCATACAAGGTTTCTGGGGGCCTTCACGGAGTTGGAGTGTCTGCAGTAAACGCGGTTTCTGAATGGATGGAGATGACTATCCATCGGGATGGAGCTATCTATTTCCAACGCTATGAAGCGGGTGTTCCTCTTGAGGCATTGAAGGAAATCGGCAAATGCAAGGATACAGGTACGATGATTTCATTCAAGCCAGATTTATCGATTTTTACCGAAATTGTCGAGTTTGATTTTGAAGAGGTCGATACCAGAGTGGGGGAAACTGCCTTCCTAAATGCGGGACTGAGAATTTCAATCGTTGATCTTAGAGGTTCTGAACCACACACATCAGAACACCGGTACGAAGGTGGACTTTCCGAATATGTGAGTCAACTCAATGAAAGGAGAGAAGTGTTGCATGAGGAAGTCATCAAGATCAAAGGCGAAAAAGAGATTGAGAAGGGCGAAGTCGAAGTCGAGTTAGCGCTGCAATGGTCCGATGCATTCAGCGAGTCGATTCGTTGCTATACCAACATCATAAGAAACAAAGATGGGGGTACCCATATGTCCGGTTTGCGAACGGCACTCACCAGTTCGGTGAACTCGTATGCAAAGAAGAAGAAGCTGCTCAAAGGAGATTCCTTGTCAGGTGATGACGTACGAGAGGGGTTGGCAGCAGTAGTAAGCGTCAAGCACCCTGATCCTTCGTTCTCCTCCCAAACCAAAGATAAACTTGTGAGCAGTGAAGTTACAGGAATAGTTCAGACGATTGTTTATGACAAACTCGGCGAGTTCTTCGAAGAAAACCCATCAGTCGCGAAACAGATCGTTGAGAAGGCACTACTTGCATCCAAAGCCAGGGAGGCGGCTCGAAAGGCCAGGGACCTCACTCGGAGAAAGGGAGTTCTAGAAGGAGGGGGGCTACCAGGCAAACTTGCCGACTGTCAATCACGAGACCCGAGTGAGTGTGAGGTTTACCTCGTTGAGGGCGATTCTGCAGGTGGGTCGGCAAAAACGGGGAGGGATCGGAGGATCCAAGCGATTCTGCCCCTTAGAGGGAAAATCCTCAATGTGGAAAGACAGAAGCATAATGCTGCAAAAGTGTTCCAAAACCAAGAGATTCAGACCATGATTCGTGCGCTAGGTGCTGGTGTCGGCAATAACGAAGAAGAGGAGGGGGCCTTCGATACGAGTAAACTTCGATATTCAAAGATAATAATAATGTGCGACGCGGATATTGATGGCGCTCACATTAGGACACTAATGTTGACGTTTCTCTGGAGATTCATGAGACCTGCAATAGAGGAGGGGCACGTATTCATCGCTCAGCCCCCGCTTTATCAATTGACGAAAGGAAGAGTAAGCAAATACGTTTTCTCTGATGAAGAAAGAGATTCGGTTACTCTGGAATTGCAAGGAGACAATCCAAATGCAAAAATAGGCATCCAGAGATACAAGGGCCTCGGAGAGATGAATCCAGAGCAACTATGGGATACTACGATGAATC
>Ga0208408_1000906_pt1 | contig 17717 bp, 9 predicted proteins | sample ETNtaG_4_FD_185776 | JGI IMG/M metagenome (GOLD analysis project Ga0208408, IMG submission 185776) | Marine microbial and viral communities from oxygen minimum zone, Eastern Pacific Ocean - ETNP201406SV67 (SPAdes) (version 2) | ecosystem: Environmental > Aquatic > Marine > Oceanic ... | reverse complement strand
TCGTTTCCTCGGTGCCGTCATGTAGTATTAACACCCCATCATCCTGCGTGAATTCAATCTGACTGAGGAAACTCATTCCTAGGAGCGCATCAGCATTTCCTATATCCATGTCTGGCAGTACCCCCCCACTTACTCCCGTTGTGACTTCAATATCTCCAATTCTAACAGAATGGAGGGTTCCAGACCAAGATTCAGTCGGCCCTCCCGCAGTGTGAGATGTCGTCTTTTTCCAATTCCTCCAATCCAAGCCAATTGCATCGGCCTTCTCATCAGTCATCGAGCATCGATTAGCTCCGGTATCCACCACAAATCTAACTGGTTCGTTATTGATGTGCCCATCGACGATGTACTGCCCTTGCCTGTTAAGCTCGATCACTACTTCCCTTCTCACATTAGACCCCCCTATCCGTTTGTTTCTGTGATTTGATTTGAACCTTGACGAGGGGATTTTCAGACATGGAAGCCATCACTCGTACCCCTAACTTCTCCTGTTCGGACCAATTCCTTCAGGTGGGAAAGGGCCTGATCCTCGGCTAGAGCCGGATTGGCCCCGGGGGCATCCGAGTATGCGGAACTGGCAATCTCTCGAAGGGTCGAGCATCCGGATCTCACTGCTTCCAGGACCTTGGCGTGCCTGTCCTTCCTATGCTCTATGTACTGGGTCAGCGTCCTCTCCGGGTTTGGAATCAGGGGTCCATGACCTGCGAAGAGCGTATGCGGACCAAGGTCCCTCAGCCTTTCCAGGCCTGAGATGTAGGCCCCCATGTCCCCGTCGCTCGATGGCACCAGTATGGTGCCCACCATTGTGCAGTTGTCCGCCGCCACGACTCCCGGCTCACCCACCAGGCAGATCTGACCAGGGCAGTGGCCGGGGGTCTCCAGAACCTCCCAGTCCGACCTCCCACTGGGACCGTCTACGGACACTATGTCGCCCTCGCTGAGTTTCCTAGTTCCCGGAATCTCTGGGAGGGCCGAAAGCGTCTCCTCGCTAGCCCAAACTGGAGCTTGGTAAATCTGGGATATCAGATCCATGTCCCCCAGGTGGTCTTGGTGTCTGTGGGTGAAGATGGTGCACAGGATGGTACTCCCATCGCCCCTGATCTCCTCCACCTTGTCCATTAGCAGATTGAAACCCTCTTCGTCTCTGATAGCTGGGTCAACTATCACCCTCTGACCGCCCCTCTCACCGAGGACAAAGCAGTTTGTGTGTGTGGACGGAGGCAGGGTATTCGTAGGTATCAGGATGCACTCCACCCCAGGACCATACTCGAATCTATGAGGCCCTGACGGGGGGTCTTTTGCCATCTCCGCACAGGCAGAGAGCAGGTCCCCGTCTTCCATTAACTCGATCAAATCTCTGAATATAGTGACTATCGGAGGAGGGATATGCAGTTCATTATTCTCCCACGAGGTGATGACCTCTTCCGGCCTCCACCAGCGAAACTCATCGAACTCACTTCTACCTGGTGGAAAAGATGGCTCCACCCCTGAGTCACCTAGAGCAACGTGAAAGAACAGGTTGTGGAATCTTGTTGGAGACTGAGGCGGGGTAATCCTCTCAGTGATTACTTGACACTCGAAACCAGAGGTGGAGATGCCGCCAGACTCTGCTACCTCCGACCAACCTGACTTGTCTCTGCAAACAATCCCTCTAACCTCATCATCCACCTCTACAAAGCTACCCTCACCATCCGGCGAGATTCCTACTTCCTCTACCATCTCTCTCAGGAGGGTGAATACTGAAAGCCTGTTTTCTCCCATTTCGGACAACCACTCTGGATGGCTTTCTGCACATTTCCTATCGACCCTACTAACTCCCCCCCCTGGGAAGGACCAGAGGTCTGGGAATGCTGGAAGCTCTGAACTCCTGTGCCCCATTAGGACTTGGAAACTGCCCTCACTCGTCCTACTCAGCATCACGGATGCCGAAGGGATATGGGCCCGAGCCTCGAACGAGGGCAGCGAGAACCCCTCCGGCAACTCGTCCATGGGCGCTCGAAGGGATTCAATGCTTCAACCTCGCTACGATAACGATTGAATAATCATGCTAGACTTCGCAACGCATGTGCTTTCGCACCAAGAGGCAATCCGCAGTTTCCGGATCGATCCTAACGGGGGAAGTGAGGGGATGAGGGCCCCCGAGACAATTGAAGAGGAGTTAGAGATAATCGCCCAGGCTCTTGATGCTGGAATTGACCCTTTCCCACCGAAGAAGAAACCCACTAGGATTGCAAAACTAGCTTTGGGTTGGTTCATGATCGTAATGATGGTTAGCTGGGTCTCCCAACTTCTCTACCAGTACGTCTAGAGGTCTCAATTGGTAGTCCCTCCCGGATTCGAACCAGGGTCATGGCATCCAGAGTGCCATATGATGGACCGCTACACCAAGGGACTGGTGTGACACGGACAAGGACCGGATATTTCAAGAAAACCGAGCAATAAGAAATGCTCGCTTACGACCTGAACCCAGCATTCACCTTATCGAGACTGTCCTTGCTAGGTCGAAGTAATTCTTCGGAAAGGTCGACCAGAGGTGTGTCGCTCAATCCCAGTGTGTCCGTGGCCGTCGGCACGTTCTCGTTGTAGTAGAGCAGACCAGTAACATGACTTTCCGCCTTCTCCGACTCGTGGATGGCACTCAATGCTGATACGGCATCGGTGTAATCGTGATCCGCCGCTACAGTCTCAAGCCTCAAGGTGGAGCCATCGAACAGATTCACTTCCCTGAACTCTCCCTCTGGGACCTCTACCTCCTCCAGTGGAGAGAAGTGTGGGATGTAGTCTAGGATGTGGAGGACCTCGTCATTCGCCTTTACGTAGTTGTAAGACCTGTAAGACTCGTCGTTGTTGGCGAAGGTAACGCAAGGGGAGATTACGTCAATGAATGCCATCCCGCGATGACTCATCGCTGCTCTCATCAGTGCAGTCAACTGCTTCTTGCTACCTGAGAATGACCGCGCAACGAAACTGCAACCCAGATTGATCGCCATTGCACAAAGGTCAATCGGAGCTTGTTGGTTGACAGCTCCTTTCTTCTTCTTCGAACCCTTCTCGACAGTTGCGCTGTACTGTCCCTTTGTTAGGCCGTAGACCCCATTGTTTTCTACGATGTAGACCATATCCAGGTTTCTTCTAATCGCGTGGATGAACTGTCCTATGCCTATGCTAGCAGTATCTCCATCGCCAGACACGGCCAAGAAGCTCAGGTCCTTGTTGACCATGTTCGCTCCCGTAGTTACCGATGGCATTCTCCCATGAACTGTATTGAATCCATGGCTCTTCCCAAGGAAGTAGGCAGGAGTCTTGGAGGAGCATCCAATCCCGCTCATCTTAGCAATCTTCTCTGGATGTATGCCATTCTCCCAAGCTGCTTGGATTATATTATTGGATATCTGGTCATGGCCACATCCTGGACACAAAGAGGATTTACCTCCGGTGTACTCGGATTTTTCCATCTCTATTACGTTCAACTTCACCATCATGCACCCTCCTTCAGAACTTCGAGAATCATATCGGAATAAACCCTGGCCCTTGGTGGCATTCCATCGCTGTACGAGACACTATGGATCTTTGGTATCAATTCAGATGGGAATTCCTTACGGATGATTCCGAATAGCTGGCCATCTCGATTGATTTCGAGTACAATGGTACTTTCATGCCTTCTAACGAAATCCTCCACATCAGGGTGCAATGGTAGAGCTCTTACTCTGCAAGTGCTCACCGAAAGTCCAGACTCTTCTAGCATATCGTCAATCTCCACAATGGTGTTCTCCATGGAGCCATAGAAAATCACCCCCAGTTCCTTGTCCTCTTCCTCTCTAATCATTGGTTCCGGTAGGTGAACCCTAGCACCATCGATCTTCATCTTCAGTCTCTTCATTGTATTATGATAAACTTGAGGATCTTCAGAGTAGGTCCCATCCTCGTCATGACCAGTTCCTCTGTACAGTATTGGATCTAGTCCACTACCCGGCAATGTTCTGTATGCTATCCCGTCGCCATCGACATCCCGGTACCTACCGTAATTTTCAATGGAATCTAACTCATCTTGGCTTCTGATGACCTTGCCCCTGTCCATGGGCTCGTCTGGGTACTGGAAGCCAGATGTCACCCAGCGATTCATCCCCAAGTCTAGATCGTTAAATCCGAATACCATGGTTTGGAACCTCTCAGCATAGTCGAAGGCCCTCCAACCGAATTCGAAGCACTCGTCAACTGTCCCAGGAATCAGTACGATGTGCTGGGTATCCCCGTGGCTCGCTTCATAGAGCATCGAAAGGTCGCCCTGTTGGGTCCTGGTTGGTAACCCAGTAGAAGGGCCCACTCTGTTCACATCCCAAATTACTCCAGGGACCTCAGAGAAGTAGAAGAGACCGATGAATTCCGACATTAGAGAGATTCCTGGACCACTGGTGCACGTCATGCCCCTGCCCCCGGCCCATCCAGCACCAAGAACCATGCCTGCTGCGGCGAGCTCGTCTTCAGCCTGGATGACGGCACAAGTACTCCCTCCCTCATCATCACTACGGAGTTCTGGCAACCATGCGATTATCGATTCCGCGACAGAGGAAGAAGGTGTTATCGGGTACCAGGATAGCATACTGACTCCTCCGTAAATGGAACCAAGCGCAATCGCCTCATTGCCCTCAATTAGGAAAGAGTCAGGGTTCTTCTCCCTGCTTTCAACGCAGAATTGACTCTCGAATTCCCAGTTCTCCTCTGCGAAAGACCTACCCTCAGAGATTGCCCTAATGTTCAACTCCACGGCTTTCTCCTTTCCTTTGAATTGAGCCTGAACAGCCTTCCCAATTGCATCCTCATCTATTCCGAGGAGGTGAGCGACCGCCCCAACATAGTACATGTTCGCAATCAGCCTGCCGAGCTTGGGGTTGATTTTCCTCGCCATTTTTGTCATTGGCATCCCTAGAAGGACACAGTCCTCCCGATCAACTGGGAGTTTGACATCCTCGTTGTAGACCACAATTGTCCCTGGATCAAGACTCTCAAGGTCCTTCATCCAAGTGTCCTTGTTCATCAGAACTTGAATGTTGGTAACATCTCCAGGAGCTTGGTAACCCTGGTCGCTCACTCTGATTATGAACCAAGTCGGCAAACCCGAAATGTTGCTTGGGAAGAGATTCTTTCCACTTACTGGAATCCCCATCTCGAACATTGAGTGAAGAATGATTAGATTGGATGATTGAGACCCCGTTCCGTTGGCTGTTGCGACGTTTATGACGAAATCATTGACGATTTTTCCCATTGTTTTCTTGATCCCCAGCGCTTCCAGTTACGATTGCTCGCAGTGCGTCGGCGAAGTCTCAGGGTCTTATGCATTACCATCGAAAAATCAACCAAATCAGAACATTCCCTCTTCCGTTGCAGTTTTCAATGAGAGGGCTGTCGCGAGCCCGTGCCAATTCCATCACAACTGCAGAAGGCTTGGGACGAAGCCGCTGAGTTATCAGGTGAAAAGAATGACCCTGAAGGGGCATTGGAGGCACTTAGATCAGCTTGGAGCAGCATAGAGAATGAGGCTCAGCGAGCCAAGACGCTAACTCTGGCCGCAGATGCCGGCACAGAGTTGGGAGTCGCTGATCAAAGGAACCAGAAGTCACACTGGCAGAAGGCATACAGGAATTACAACAAGGCCCTTTCGATAGATCCCAAGAACAAGGAAACTCGCAGGAACATGAACAAGCTTGCATCAATGATGGACGAGGAGTCAATTTCTCTAGGTCTCGGAATTCAGATGTTCGACCAGGGGAACCCGACTCCCATAGGTCTGCTTGTCATGGTACTTTCATTAGCAGCGTTCCTCGTTTCGATAAAAATCGTTTCTGAGTTCCTGGAAGATGATGCAAACCCTCTAGTTTCTCTCGAAGTCCAATACGTTCTCGACGGACAAACAGTCATCGGAGAGATTCAGATTGAACTCTATGCGGATGAAGCGCCAAAGCACGTTGAGAGTTTCCTGACTCACACAAGGAACTTCCAGTATGATGGAGTTGAGTTCCACAGGGTAATCAATGACTTCATGATTCAAGGAGGGGATATCGAGAATAGAGGTGGTTCTGGTGGCTATGCAGCTCGCTACTACGGCTTTTGTAACGGGGAGATGGTACCAGAGGAGCAGTGCCAGAATAAGGAGGATTTCACCATCCCATACGAACATGAGAATGGCCTCAAGCACACATCAGGAGCCCTAGCTGCAGCTCACGCAGGACTCAATACTGATGGAAGCCAATTCTACATCGTACCTTCCGACGGTAGTGCAGGACATCTGGATTGGGGAGAAGGAAAGGACTGTACTGCGTCTGGAAACAGCTGTCACACTGTTTTCGGATACGTAACCTCGGGAATTGAGCATGTCGATGCAATCAGCCATGTTGAGACAGTCAATCCAAGTCAGAACGACAACCGTCCAGTGGACCCAGTTAGAATTGTCTCGGCTCGTGTACTGTGATCTAATCCGAATTACAAGGAGAACTTCATGTACTCCTCATGAGAGGAAATAAATGGTGAGAAGATGAGAGTGGACAATCCATTCAACGCTCAATCAGAGTTCCAAAGATCCGATGGATCATTCGGACGCTTCATGGATTTGCATTCATTGGAGAATTCAGGCCATTGCAACTTGTCAGAGATTCCATTCTCAATCAGAATTCTCCTAGAGTCAGCTTTGAGGAAATGCGATGGATTCTTGGTTAGCGAGGACGATGTAAGGAGGATCGCGGCTTGGTCTCCAGAGATGAATCCCGAGGAGATCCCATTTTGTCCAAGCCGAGTCATATTGCAAGATTTCACTGGAGTCCCCGCCATTGTAGACATCGCTGCACTGAGAGATGCGATGAAAGGACTAGGCGGCGATCCTAGCGTGGTTAATCCCCAAGTTCCCGTGGATTTGGTCATTGACCACTCTGTACAGGTCGACGTCTCTGGATTATTTCCAGATGCACGCGAGAGAAATCTGGAAATCGAGTATGAACGGAACTTTGAGAGGTACAAATTCCTGAAATGGGGGCAGCTTAGTCTGGATAACTTCCGCGCAGTACCGCCAGGAAGGGGGATCGTTCACCAGGTCAATCTCGAGTGGATTGCAAGTGTAGCCAGGGAAGAGGACGGGCTGTGGATCCCCGACTCCCTTGTTGGAACTGACTCTCACACCACCATGATCAATGGTTTAGGAGTCCTTGGATGGGGGGTTGGAGGTATCGAGGCTGAGGCTGTCATGCTAGGACAACCCATCTACATGCTTCTTCCTGAGGTCGTGGGCTTCGAACTAATCGGCTCCTTGCAACCAGGTGTTACCGCTACCGACATGACACTTCGGATAGTAGAGATCCTTAGAGAACACGGATGCGTGGGAAAATTCGTCGAGTTCTACGGAGAAGGACTGTCAAACCTCAGCCTTCCAGACAGGGCGACAATTGCAAACATGGCGCCGGAGTACGGGGCTACTTGCGGATTTTTCCCCGTTGACCAGACCACTCTCGATTATATGCTCCTCTCGGGTAGAGAACCTAGTCACGTGGAGGATGTGAAGAGATATATGGGGGCTCAAGGACTCCTATACCAGGACTCCACACCAACTCCAAAGTTTACTTCAAATCTCAATCTAGACCTGTCAACTGTTGAACCCTCCTTATCAGGGCCAAAGAGACCCCAGGACAGAGTTCCTCTTTCCGAGATGAAGGCCCACTGGAGAACTAGTCTAAATGAGCCCACAGGGCATCAAGGGCATGGCGTAGATGTCAGCAGAAATGATGACAGATCCGAAATAAATGGCCGTGATTGTGATCTGAAACACGGAGATGTAGTCATTGCAGCAATTACAAGCTGCACTAATACCAGCAATCCTAGTGTGATGATAGCTGCCGGTTTGTTGGCTAGGAACGCCAGATCCCATGGGCTGGCGATCAAACCTTGGGTCAAACCTAGTCTGGCTCCTGGAAGCAGAGTGGTGAAGGAGTACTATGACGCTTCAGGTCTTTCAGAGGAGCTCGACTCGCTCGGCTTCAGTGTAGTTGGATACGGGTGCACAACCTGCATAGGGAACTCCGGACCCCTTGATTCTGAGATTGAGGGGGCAATCGATAACGCCGATCTTATTGTCGGGAGCGTCCTTTCTGGGAATAGGAATTTCGAGGGAAGAATACATCAGAAAATCAAGGCAAACTACCTTGCAAGCCCCCCACTGGTGGTTGCTTACGCAATTGCTGGTACATTGGACGTAGATTTCTCGAATGACCCCCTTGGGCATGACAAATCCGGGAAACCAATAATGCTGGCAGATATCTGGCCTAGTGATGAAGAAATTAGAAGTACAGTAGATGCAGCAATCGACCCGGAAATGTTCGTCAGGAGGTATTCAGATGCTTTGAGTGAACCAAGGTGGGACGCAATCCCAAGCCAGGCTAGCGAACTCTTCCCATGGGATGAGGATTCAACATACGTAAGACTCCCATCATTCTTCGAGGGAATTCAGCAAGAGCCTGCGCCTATCGAGCCAATAGTGGATGCTAGGGTGCTTGTCAAAGTAGGGGACTCGGTCACCACTGATCACATCAGTCCAGCAGGGGCATTTCCAAGCTCAGGCCCCGCAGGTAAGTATCTGGTTAGCAAGGGTGTTCAACCAAGAGACTTCAATTCGTTCGGAAGTCGAAGAGGAAATCACGAGGTGATGGTCAGAGGAACCTTCGCAAACATTAGGATGAGGAATCAAACTGCCCCAGGAACTGAGGGTGGTTACACAAATCACTTCCCTACTGGAGAGGTTCTTTCCATTCACGATGCTAGCGAGAGGTACATCGACTCCTCAACCCAGCTGATAGTTCTTGCAGGTGCACAGTACGGATCTGGAAGCAGCAGGGATTGGGCGGCCAAGGGCACCCACCTACTAGGAATCAAAGCGGTAATTGCCAAATCATACGAGAGGATCCACAGATCAAACTTGGTTGGGATGGGTGTCCTGCCTCTTGTATTCTCCAATGGGCATGATGCCGACTCCTTGGGACTCGATGGTTCCGAGATCTTCAATATCCCTGCTTCAGGGGATTTGGAACCTTTCTCGGAGATTAAAGTATCTGCAAGGAGGTCCGACGGGTCTGAAATTGATTTCCATACCATTGTCAGACTTGAGACACCAGTTGAGGTTGAATACTACAGAAATGGCGGAATTCTTCAGACTGTACTCAGAAATCTAGCAAAAAATGAATAATATTGGCCAATCAAACAAGGAGAGAGAGAATGGAAGAAGATGAGGCAGATTCTGAAGGTCTTCCAGGACCCCCTCCGGATCCTTCGAGCATTCCATCGATAGTAAGGAAAGTTGGAGATCTGGATTTGGAATCAGAGGCAGATGAACATGGCATGTCAAAGAAGTCAGATCCAGATTTACGAGCCATAATGTCATTTTTGGACGAAATCGAGGACCTAGAGCCCTTGAGCAATAATCTGTCTGGAGACCCAATGGCCGAGTCATGGCTACAGATTCTCCTAACCCTTATCGTTAGAGAACATGGGCACTCCTCATTAGATGTCGGAACCATTGAGCTACTTGTAGGTGAGAGGATGAACAGGGAGCGGATAGACTTGGAAATTTTCCTTGATAGGCTTTGGCTGATGGGGAGGCTGGAGAAGATTTACGGAGGGGCAGAAGTGAGCTATTCTCCAAACCCCAGCTGGCTCGAGATGAAGTGATTGAACCCTCGATCATACTATGCAAGAAAAAAACACGTTTCGGCAATGCATAAGAGTGGTCGGAAAGTCCGAACAGCCATGATGAACGAAAGTATGACTGGAAACCATGAGTATGGAAAGAGCAGGAGGGCAATAGGACTAGTGTTCCTAATGCTAACTTCACTCTTCGTTTCGATAGTCCCATATGCCTCGGCATCCCACACAACACAGTATGCCGTTCAGAGAGATCCATTGCATATCACAATCGGAGATCTGGACTGTGATGGTGACAATGACATCGGCTCCGGAAGTGGATTTGGTCACTTCATAAGCTTCCTTTACAATGACGGAGACGGCGGATTTGCCGACAGGCAAGACGTCCAAATCTCAAACAATGACTCATTCAGGGCCGGATTCCGAGATGTAGCAGACGGAAACAGAGTCGAGATCGCAGACGTAGACGGCGACGAGGTAAACGATGTAATCTACTATCAGCAGAATGTGAGATTCGTCGGAGAGTCTTTCATTAGGCCCGCCAATCTAACTGTTCTCAAGGGAGATTGCGATCTGAGAGTGAATGAGTGGGAGGAGATGTTTGAGACAATCACCGTCATCAACCCCTACCTAGCAGATTTCGATGTCGGGGATATTAACGACGATGGTTTCGCCGACGTGGCCTTCTCATCCACCGATTCTACGTTTGCAAACCAGTTTATTCAGATTTACAAGGGGCCTGACTACAGCATACCTGCGAATCAGCATGCTCCGATTTCAGTCCCACTCACCAGCGGCTATTACGAGTACCTTAAACTGGGTAATTGGGGAGAAGATTTGCAGACGATTCCCGACCCCACAAATCCACAAGAAGAAATCCTGGCTCCCGGCGAATGTGAAGACCTTGACATCTGGCTTCTAAGAACCCCGCCATATAATGCTGGAGTAGGTTATTCATCTGGGACATATGACAACATGACTGTTCTTGAGTACGATTGCGTCACGGGCCAATTCCCAAATCCAATGGATCCAACAGGTACGGGAACAACTCACGAATTCACACTTGGGGCAGAACATGACTTCCCCATGTATGGGCTAGACATAGCGGACTCAAACCCTGATGACGATGTCAACGAGATTGACATTATCGCAGTAGTAGACGGAATAACCGGCAACGTATCCTATGCCACCAAGACCCCCTCTGGTTGGGACAAGCAGAACTACATCGACTTCGGAGACTTCCTCGGCGCTTCGGTAACTATTGCAGATGTCAATCAAGATGGCGAACTAGACTTCTTTGTACCTACTTCTCTGACTCTTCTGGACACTCAGGAATCAACCGTACAGAATCAGACATTCCTCCTAAGGCCGAACCTGCGTGCTCTGAACACAGTACAGATACTACTCGCCGATCCGGATAGCGATGGATACCTGCCACCTCTATCTTTTGATGTCGGGAGGAGGCCAACAATGGCCGTCCCAGGGCAACTTCAGGGTGCCGATGACAGCGCTCTAGAAGTGGTAATAGGTCAGGAGGACTACACTTACAGATTCTCTAACAACGCCATGTGGTTGGATACTCAGGGATACGCTGGTCAGGGCGACTACCTATCCGTCCTTGTCCTAGACAACTTCGACTTGGGAATCACTAGAGTAGAAATAGAACCTTCAGTAACCGATCCAGCCACTTTCCAGAGCATAGTTGGAGAGGGAAATCGCTGGGTAAACGTGACCGTCAAAAACACGGGTCTGATGCCAATATCTGGTGGCAGCCTCGACGTAGATTTGGAGGTTAGAGAGGTTCTTGGCGGAACCGACACTATAGTCTACTTCAATGACTTCGAATCCTCCTCTCCGGATATCAACACCGGTGGTGCCACCTTCAATAAGTACTCATACACGGGCGAGTATGAGGCGGGAAACTCCTCTTGGCACATCAATGAGGACAGATACTGGGTCAGCAGCACGGACTACGAAGAGTATGACGTCGTACACTACAACAACAGTGACTACCAGTGCATGCCTAATGGGACAGACAAATGCTTTGCCTCAGATGGAAACCCTGAGGAGAACAATGAATCTTGGGACGGACCGGTATCATACCCATATTGGGAGGCAGAGGTAAACCCGACTAACTATTTCTGGTCAGGTGTTGAGTATACCTATGAGTTCGATGACGGAAACTCAACCGAGGATACGGGATACTACAACCATATGGACGAGGCACTGATTCTGGAGGGCATTGATCTCACTGGGGCCGATGCTGCGTTCATGGACATGGATGCCATATGCAGTGCTGGATTCTTCCAGTTGTTCTTGTCTGAGCCATATGACGTCATCGAGAGATGGCTATACGAGGACTCCTGCAGCATTGAAGTTTGGAGCGATGGTAGCGGATGGGAGACCGTCTGGAGGTATGGCGGTTGGGATAACGAGAGAAAGTATCGAATCGAGGAGAGGGTCTCCAGTGCACCCGACCCGGAGTACAACGATTACAATGGTGATTTCTTCGGGGATTGGCACTCAACGATGTGGAATAACTACACCGAAGCAGGGGGGATAAGAGACTCATGCTCCTTACTCTATGGATGCTGGGAAGACGGCGGATTCGACCAGAAGGCCAACTCGATTGATCTAACCCCATATGCCGATCAGGTAATAGACATACGATTCCGCTTCCGAAGCGGCCTGGAGGGAACGGTAGGTCCCGATGGCTCCACTGACTATGTTGGCTTGGATGGATTCGCTATTGACAACATTTCCATCAGAACGAGAGACGTAACCTTCGGAGAATCCACTGTGGAGAGCCAGGAACTGACCAATCTCGACCTAGTTGCAGGGGAGTCACTCCAAGTCCAGCTCACTGCAGATTTTGTAGACAACACCACTTACTACATCTCAACGGAGTTGTCCAACTTCAACCTTGGAGGGGGGCAGGGCGATCAAGATAGTACCAACGACCAGACTAGGTTCCAGCTAACTGTTAGGAATCTGTATGATCCAGGATTGTTCGAAGAGCCTTGGCTAGACCTTCTGAATGGTGAACGCTATGCATCAGGGGAGATGCCGATAACAGTAGGCGTGAAGAATTGGGGTAATACATTCGTTGATTTCGATGTCGAGGCAAAGATTAGCAATGCATTACCGGAGCTAATAGCAGCAGAGGACTTCTCGGGATTCCAGCCAATCTGGGAGGATGATGGTAACGAAAACGGTAGTAGACTGGACGACTCATCGGGTTCTAACGAAATGCTACCTCAGAACCAAGGTGTGTTCAAGAATCAGGCCTACTGGTTGGGTCACCCGTCGGATGGTTACGGTGACAGCTGGAACGAGACACTGACTCTAGAGCCAATCCAGTTAACAGACAACGGCGCAGATTTCACATTCCTGACCTTCGACTACTTTGCCGAGGGCGACCACATCGCAGACAGGAACGGAAACGTTCAGTCAGTCAGAGACTTTTCCTACCTAGAAGCCTCCTGGGTAAGAGAGGGAGAGGTATACCAGGGAATCATCTACGGAAGTTGGACAGATCTCAACGAAAACGGCCTTAGGTACGCTTACAACCCATTCACTGAAAGCATATACAACTACTGTGAGGACTTCGATCAGAATGGCCTATATGAGGAAGTAGAGTATGCAGGCGATCACTCTGGAGGTATCGGAGAGGACGGGTTCGTATCATGGTTCGATTCAGACAACCTAGTTAATACTGCTAGGATTGATCTCACGCACATTCATATTCTCAATCAGACTGCTGAGGACTCTTTCGCATGGACTGATGAGTGCACTTCTCTGGCTGGTGCCGATGTAACCTTCACCTGGAGATTCTACTCAAATGACGACGGAGTCAATGGGAACGCCGGATATGCCGGATTCGCAATTGACAACATTAGAGTGGATGACTACACCTTCACCGATGATGGCACATACAACCAGACTGTCACTGGAATGGATGCTGCTCAGAAGCGAGTGGTTGAGATGGGGGTCCATGACTTCGAGAGTGGCCTATACAGAATCGATCTGATGACCCTCTTCGACAACACGGACAACACATCGAATTGGTTCGACAAGCCCGAGATTAGCCAGGCCAACAACGTCTCGACGATCCTCTTCGAGATAGCAAACGCGGACATCACACTTCTCCAGCCAGATGTCCTTGACTGTGTAGCAGATGCAATCTACTCGTGCGTATATGCCACGAATCCACAGGGACAGAAATCTCACAATTTCGCGGTGCCGATGCTAAATGGGGTTATCGAGGGGGTGTATGAAGTAACAATGAAGATTGTCGATGAGGAAACAGGACAGATGGTCTATGACCAGACTTCTGATAACGGCCCATTTGTGCTCGATCCACATCAGAGATCACAAGCTAACTGGACTGCTCCCTACGATTTATGGTTTGACGCACACACGTACAACATCAGCTTCCAGTCAACTCTTATCGATACTGGTGAATTCTCAGGAAACGAGCGATATTTCGATATTGAGTTCCTTGACAACATCGATGTCGCCATCTTCTCGAACCCAACTGATCAGAACAGGCTGCAGAGAGTGAAGCAGGACCTATCTGCGATGAACAAGACATACACACAGCTAGGTGTAGAGGACTGGAACGTTTACGGGACCGAGGACTGGATAGAGCACTACTCGAAGGTTCTTCTACCATGGCAGACCGACTATAGCGTTGAGTACGGAGACTACTACGAACTAATGGGGACTCCTAACCCAGACAATGCTGAAATTACCCTAACAGAGACCCTAGTCGAGTTCATGAGGGGTGGAGGAACTCTCCAGGTTCATCTCGGTCCATATTACTCCGATTATGATGACATCCAGAACCCGAATGCTCCAGATAGGCTGCCATTCGGAATGAATGTGGTCATGAGGGATCACTTCAACTCGACAGTCGATCACAGAATACTATCCGATAACGTGAGTCTGATCGATCCGTTCCACCCCCTGATGTCGGGAATCAACCCAACCGCTCTTGCTGGGATCAACGGTGGCACTCACGTGGCACTCTCCGCATTGGACCTCAACCAGGTCAAATCTGAGAACATCCCCCAGGTTTGCAGCGATGGCGCTATTGGAGGTACAGAAGGCGGGAAGATAAGTGATGGCGGAACATTCCATACCATCATCAGAGACTCAGAAAACCCAAGCCAGTCTCTCCTTTCCACATGCAACTACCACCAGGGTGGCATGATTATTACAACCATGGATGTTGAGAACCCAGCCGTATCGCAACCATTCGGAGATTCCAACTTCCCAATGTTGGCAAACCTACTGGACTTCCACCTGTCGCCATATCCAGACGGATTCGAAATAGCCGGCGAGGGCTTTGAACTCACAATCGACGGAGTAACCCAGTCGATTGATGTTCTATCAGGGGCCTATGCAAGGAAGGCAATCAAGAGCTCGGCAGAGCTTGACTTCGGCTTCCAGGCCGATGTTACTGGCATCCACGCAGACTGGCTGATCGAATCAGCAAACGGGGATGCGGTAACTGGATGGGACGGTCAGGCGCTAGGGGAGAACAACAACCACGCGCATCGAAACGACTCCTCCGAATCCGTCACTGCGACTTTCTGTGTATCTGACGAGAATGCTGATTTGGGCTGCAAGATAGACGCTGAGTGGAGAATCTGGTTATTCCTTCATGATTCTAATGGCAACACTAGGATTACGAACATCTCGGTCTACACAAACGACATCAATGCCGATAGCACCCCGCCAGAGGCACACATAGAAATCGTAGAGAACTCAGTGTTCGCAGATTTCGTCGAGTTTGCAGGCTATCAGCAGACTCCTACGGGTAAGCAGGATGCAGATGGGAACTGGATAATGATAGATTCTCCGAAGTACCGTGTCCGCCTGTCCGACACTGGAGACACTAGCATCACCTTCTCCTCCTCCAACAGCAGTGACGTTGGGACTGGGATAGGGAAGTTCAGTTGGTCGGTGAATGGCGATGGGGACAATGTGCATGTCTACGAGTTGCCAGATAGCCAGTCCGAGTGGACTTACACCTTCAGGAACCTAACAGCCGGGCAGAACACCATTATGGTCGAGTTGACGGTCTATGACAAGAGGGACCAGCGTAACGAGGATCCGACCAGAGTCTTCTTCGAGGTTGTTGGGGAGATGTTTGGAGACTCCGAACCAGATGTTGAATTCGACAGCATATCCACTGCGGACGGAGACTCCTTCTCTGCATTGGAGTCCGATATCGTAAACATCACCGGAACCGTAGTTGACAACGATGCCAGTGCTGATTGCGACGTCAAGGTCGAAGCATCCCTTGACGACACCCTGATTTTCGACAAGAGCGACGGAATAAAGACTGCCCAGAAATCTCTGGGACGATTCGATTGGCAGGATGGACTATGCGATGGCGACCAGTACTTGCTGTCTTTGAACATCTCTCACCTCTATATGGAACTCGATGGCAATGCAGGCATAATCTACATCAGAGTAACAGAGGGATCGTATGTGGTCGATGAACAGATCCAATTGTACACTGTCCCCAGATCAGACGAAGAAACCGGAGACGGTCAAGAGAGCAGTGGAGATACATCGACACTTATTGTCGCAGGAATCGGCGCAGTCCTCCTTCTAGCAGTTCTAGCAATCACCATGATCTTCATGAGAAGAGGCGGGGGATCCAAAGGCCAACAGGATTCGGTCGAGTCGTTCGGAGGTGTTGAGCAGATGGACCCAGTTGAGGCCTACGTCCAGCAACTAGTGGCACAAGGATACGAAGAGCAGATGGCGCGTCAGTACGCTACGCAGTACTATGCCCAGTACTACTCGCAGCAGAAAGGCGGCGGTGGATGATCACAAATCTGGGATTTGGAGTGTCCACTTACTAGGGAGTGGTTCGCTAGACTCCTGGATAGCCACCAACCTCTCCTGGAATGACGGGGTTCTCCTTCCGACTACGTGAGAGTATAGTTTAGATCCCCTGATATCACTGGGAACGCATACCTTCCCGCTCGAAGTCTCAATGTCGATAGCTCTGTTAAGGAATGATTCTGGCCTATTCAGTTTGAGCAAAAGCCTCCTGGAAAGACGAGCAATTGAGAAGTACATCGCGATAATCAACAGCATCACAATCGCAGTACTATAGGGAAAACCTGCAAAAACCATCATCGCCGCTGAACCAAGCAAGAAAACAATGGGCATCACGAACATGAGCAGGAAGTAAGTCTCAGTAATCGGCTTCTTCTTCCTCATTCTGCTGATTAATCCCCAGGATTCGTCTTTGCTATTCTGAGGCTTGAAACTAAGATCCTCTTCCATCGAGCTCTGCTCTTCGAAGATCCCCCTTAGCCTCCTTGCTCTAGCTTCAAGTGATTTGCTGGGTTGAGATTCAATTATCCTATCGAGAACATCAAGATACTCCTCTGCACGGTCGAAATAACCCAGCCTAATCAGTATGGAAACCTGCTCGAAATAAGGGTAAACCTCTGTCGGCGCAAAATCCTTCCGCGACTCCCACCATTCGAGTCCATGTTCCAGCATTCCCAGATGGCCAATCATGATTTCTCCTCCAATCCTCCATGCATGCTCATTATGAGGGTCAATATCGATCACCTTCCTGATTGCAGCCATAGATTTTGATGCCTGAATCATATTGGGCATTTTCTGCTTACCCCTTGCATCAATAGGTAGCGTCCATTGAGCAACTGCAAACCAAGCATCTGAATGGCCCTCATCTAGTGAAACAACCTCTTCTGCTAGTTTCAAGGCTGTAACTCTGTCTCCCTCATCATTAGCTTCTATTGCATCTAGCCAAATCAGCTCAGCTCCCTTCGTCACAAAACACGCAGAATGAGGCGGATGAAGAATGCTCGGGTGGGTCAACTCCTCCTGTTTCCCCTTCCGTTCTTGCCTGAATCCCTTCTACGACTAGAATTTCCCCCTTTACGACTGGAGCTGTTCGAACTCCTGCCCCGGTGCCCGCCACCCTTGTTGTCACGGTAGCTTCGGCCGCCTTGACCGCTCGAAGGGCCCCTGCCCCGGTGCCCGCC
>Ga0208408_1000898_pt1 | contig 17813 bp, 32 predicted proteins | sample ETNtaG_4_FD_185776 | JGI IMG/M metagenome (GOLD analysis project Ga0208408, IMG submission 185776) | Marine microbial and viral communities from oxygen minimum zone, Eastern Pacific Ocean - ETNP201406SV67 (SPAdes) (version 2) | ecosystem: Environmental > Aquatic > Marine > Oceanic ... | reverse complement strand
ATGTAACTGGGCATGTTGTAAAAGGCTTATCACAAAAATTCTCAAAACAAACTGAAATAATAAAAATATTTTCAAATTGGTATGGATTGAATAAATCTTATGAATACTATAGAAGACCTCTGTAAGCTTACATTTTTTTACTTATAATAAATCAAATATTTTTATATTATATATATTATGTTTTCACTAATTATATTACTTTTATTTTCAAATATATTTTCTTTAACTCTACAAGAGGCATATGATAGTGCCCAGCCTCAGGGAGAATATGATAAATATATAATTTTAGAAGAAAATTCTATTTATACTGGTGGTCTTGGTATTTTTGAAGGAGATATATTTATTGATTGCAATAGTTCTATCATTGATTTAGAAGAAGGTAATGGAATATGGGTATATGCTGATGCTAACTATCCAGCTAGTTTAGAAATAGAATATTGTACAATAACAAATAGTTTATATTACGGCCTAAGTTTTGGAGGTAATTCTGAAGGTTTTGTAAAAAATTGCAATCTGATTAATACAAATTTTGGTATAAAATTATTTGATGAATCAAATGTTCAAATAATAAATTCTATATTCAATTCTAATAATACTGTAGGAATTGGTGTCTATACTGAAATTCCCACACTATATACTTCTCATTGCTTATTTTGGGAGAATGAAGATGATTGTATGGAAAATTGCCCTGGATGAGGAAGCATATGGACTCAGTTAGAGTTATTACCAGGAACAGGGATTATATATGATAATCCACTTTTTATAAATGATACTACATGGGATTTTAATTTACTAGATACATCTCCATGCATTAATTCTGGTTCACCTGATTTTACAGACAACGATGATTCCATTTCTGATATTGGTGCTATTCCTTACAATATTCAAAATTGTTCTATAACTGGAGATTTAAATTATGACAATGTTATTAATGTTATAGATATAGTTGACTTAGTTAATTGTATTTTATATGAAACAGACTGCTCAATTTGTTATGATATAAATATCGATGATGAATATAATGTATTAGATGTGCTTGGTATTGTTAATATAATTATAGGATAATACTAAACAGATAAATTTATATTAGGAACCAAAGATCCACCTTTAAATATTTTACTTATTTTAATATTTGATGAATCATGCCAATATGGAATTTCACTCAAATCATGGACATCCCATAAAACTATATCAGCTTTATAATTTTCATTAATCAACCCTATTTCATCACTTTTCAATAATGATTTAGCTGCATTATAAGTCACGCCTAAAAAAGCTTCATCTAAAGTTAGACCACAATTTTGCATTGATAAAAACATAATATTTGATAATGACCGTATAGTACATGTCCCAGGATTAAAATCAGATGCAATAGCTACATTACAATTATTATCTATTAATTGTCTTCCATTTGCATATTTTTTTTTATTTAAAAAAAATGTTGTCCCTGGTAATAAAGTTGCTATAACATTCGAAGAAGACAATGCTTGTATTCCTTCTTCATTTATTTCCATTAAATGATCAGCAGATGCAGCATCTACATCAACAGCTAATTTAGATGCACCAAAATATTTAAATTCATCAGCATGAATTCTCGGGATTAAGCCAAAAGACTTAGCAGTATTTAAAATTTTCTTACTTTGTTTAATATTGAAATATCCATCTTCACAAAAGACATCACAAAAAATTGCTAATTTTTTTTCAGAAACTTGGGGAATCATTTCATTGCATATGATATCTACATATTTATCAGCAGAATATTCATTTGGAACGGCATGAGCTCCTAAAAATGTAGGAAGTATTTCAATATCTAAATTATTATTAATCTTTTTTATTACTTTTAAAGACTTAATTTCATCTTTCAGTGTTAAACCGTATCCTGATTTAGCTTCTAGAGTTGTTGTTCCATAATTAATGAAAGGTTTTATATTTTCTATTGATGAAACATACAACTCATCAAATGTAGCTGCCCTAACATTCTTAATTGATGAAAGGATTCCACCACCTGAATTTTTTATTTCTTCATAACTCTTACCATTTAATCTCATATTAAATTCATTAGCTCTATTACCTTTAAAAATAGGGTGAGTATGAGAATCTATAAAACCAGGTGTAGCAATACAATTTCTTCCATCAATTATATCATCTGCTTTATCTACAATATCAGAACCAATCTTTATAATTTTATTATTTTTAATTAAAATTTGTTGATTTAATTTTTGATTTATACAATTGTTATTAACATCCCAACTATAAATCTTAGATAGATTAATGATTTTTTTTAACAATGTATTATGTGGGAATTTTTAATTTTTTGACTTTAGCAACTTTCTTTGCTATACTATAACCAGCATCAAGATGTCTTGCAACACCTAAACCAGGATCATTAGTAAGCACCCTATTTAATCTTTTATCCATTTCTTTTGTCCCATCTGCTACAATAACTAAACCTGCATGTATAGAAAGGCCTAGACCAACACCTCCTCCATGATGCACAGAAGTCCAGCTTGCTCCTCCTGCTGTACTTAATAAAGCATTAAGAATTGGCCAATCAGCAACTGCATCTGAGCCATCTTTCATAGCTTCTGTTTCTCTATTTGGAGATGCAACAGAACCGCAGTCTAAATGATCTCTTCCTATAACAATTGGCGCATCAAGATTTCCATCTCTAACCATTTTATTTATAGCTTCAGCAAAAACATTTCTTTCTCTATAACCTAACCAACATATTCTTGAAGGAAGACCCTGAAATTCAACTTTCTTTTGAGCCATAGATATCCATCTTTTTAATGCATAATCTTTAGGGAACAACTCTAATACCTTTTTATCTGTTTTATATATATCATCAGGGTTACCTGATAATGCAACCCATCTAAAAGGACCCTTCCCTTCACAAAACAAAGGTCTTATATATTCAGGAACAAAACCAGGAAAATTAAAAGCATCATAGACATTACTATTTTGCTTAGCTTGCCCTCTTATATTATTACCATAATCAAAAACTATTGCACCTTTCTTTTGCAATTCAAGCATTGCTCTGCAATGTTCCCCTATTGTTCTATAGGATTCAAGGATGTACTTTTCAGGATCATTTTTTCTAAGGCTTATTGCATCTTCAAAAGTCATTTGATTAGGGTAATATCCATTGAGCTCATCATGAGCAGAAGTTTGGTCAGTAAGAATATCTGGGATAAAATTATTTTTAATAAATTTCGGAAGTAAATCAGCAATATTACCTAATAACCCAATCGATAAAGGTTCTTTATTATTTTTTGCTTTAAGAGCTAATTTCACTGCTTCATCAAAGCTTTTAGACTTTTTATCTAGATATTTATTATTTATTCTACGATCAATTTTTCCTTCATCAATTTCAACTGTAATATTAACACCCTCATTCATCGTAACAGCTAGAGGTTGTGCAGCCCCCATACCACCTAACCCTGCAGTTAAAGTAATAGTTCCCTTTAGAGAACCATTAAAATGTCTTCTTGCAACTTCAGCAAGAGTTTCATAAGTACCCTGTAATATTCCCTGAGTACCAATATAAATCCAACTACCTGCCGTCATTTGACCATACATCATCAAACCTTTTTTATCTAATTTTCTAAAGTGCTCCCAATTTGCCCAATTAGGAACTAACATAGAATTTGAGATTAATACTCGTGGAGAGTATTTATGTGTTTTAAAAATTGCAACAGGCTTACCTGATTGTATTAGAAGTGTTTCATCATCATCTAATTTTTTTAAGTTTGATAATATTTTATTAAATGATTCCCAATTTCTTGCAGCTTTACCTAAACCGCCATAAACAATCAAATCATCAGGATTTTCAGCTACATCAGGATCTAAATTATTTTGAAGCATTCTATAAGCAGCTTCTTGGTGCCAGCCTTTACAATTTAGTTTTAATCCAATTGGTGATTTAATATTCTTCACAATATTATTCTATATAAAAATCTAAAGTTTCATATATTGGCTCATACCAATTCAATGTATCTTTGGTCAAATTATATGGGAACAATGTAAAATTGTTATAACCATCTAATCTAGAATACATTATTTTGTTTGATACCGAGCTTTGAGGCTGATTAAAAACAGAAATACCAATATTTATTTTATCTTTATTTTTCACATCGCGACTTATTATATTATTAATTGAATTGAATTTATTAAAATCAGTATAATAATTCATAATAACACAAAAATCTAAGATATCTTCATCTAACCATGATACCCAATCCTGATACCACCTATATTTTGCTTCTGAAATATCAGGTTTTACAGCAGCACTAAGATCTAAATCTAATGAATCCTTAATAATAGAATATTTTATTGATCTAATAAATTCAGTGATTTTATCAATTTTAAACTGACTCCATTGATTTTTCATAGAATCTACATACGATTGTTCATATCCAAATCTTGTTGAAATAATCCCTCTCTTAATATCTATTGGATTAATAGAAAACTTATCTTCAAATTCTGAAATTCCATATTTATTATACCCATAAAAGTTATCTTGATATCTAACATAATCTAAATGCAAACCATCAATATTATAATTATTTATCAACTCTAATAATACATCTAGAAGATAATTATTAACTTTCGGATTAAGGGGAGAAAGGAATACACCTTCCCAATCTAATGAATGAAATTTATTTAACATAACTGATTTATCTGATTTTCCATTTAGATCTACTTCAAAACAATCTTCACAATTATAATATATATGATTATTGTTCACTGGAGGGTTATCAGAAGACCATAAGATATAGGTATTAAACCATGCATGAATTTCTATTTCCATATTATTTGTCTGACTTAATACATAATTTAAAGGATCAAACAAAGAATCTAATTTTTCATGTTTTGCAACTAACTGTGAATTATATAGAGCATCTCCACGTGACCTGACTTGATAAAATAATTTATCAATATCATTTTCTAAGGTAAAATTGATTATTGAATCAACACTAGCTGTATCTAAAATGCTTTCTGCCTTAACCCACAAACAATTAGAATTGATTTTTGGAAATAATGAAGAATTATATGATAATGAAATAAGTAAAAAAAATAAAAAAAAATTAATTGATTTATTTATTATATCTAACAAATTTATTCAGATTTTTTTTCTGTATCAGTATTATCATTTTCATCATTTTTTGAATTATCCTGATCAGAAGATTTCAAATCAACAAATTCAATAATTGATAATTTAGCATTATCATTTTTTCTATTATTAAGTTTTATAATCCTAGTATAACCACCAGATTTATTTTCATAGTTAGGAGCAATATCATGAATCAATATATTTGAAATCTCTTTTTTAAGATTACCCTTTATTTTTTTCATTATAAGGCGTCTTCCATGAACATCACCCTTTTTAGCATAAGTAACTAATCGTTCAACAAATTTTCTTAATTCTTTTGCTTTAGGCAATGTTGTAACAATTTGCTTATGTTTAACTAATGAACATGATAGATTACTAAGTAAAGCATGTCGATGACTTGCAGTTCTATTTAATTTTCTACCATCTTTTAAATGTCGCATAAAATTCCCTTTTAATCTTCAAGATATTGACTAATATCCATCCCAAATTTAAGACCTAGTTCACTTAATTTTTCATTTAATTCTGTTAATGATTTTCTACCAAAATTTTTAAACTTTAGCATTTCAGTTTCTTCTTTATTTACAAGTTCAGAAATTTTCTCAATTCCAGCTGCTTGTAAACAATTATGACTTCTAACTGATAATTCCATTTCATCTATACTTTTTAACAAAGTCGATTTTATTTCTAATGCTTCATTTAACTCAGCACTATCGATCGCTTTAATATCTTTTGCATCATTGAACATAAAAAATGATAAATGCTGAGTAATAATTTTTGCTGCATGATTAATACAATCTTTTGATTTAGTAGATCCATCAGTATCAACATCAAGAATTAATTTTTCATGACCTTCAGTTGATGCAGGAATTGGTATAACATCCCAAGCCACATTTAATACTGGATTAAAAATTGAATCAATAGAAATTGTTCCTAATGAATCATCTGTTCTTTTATTTTTATCAGCAGTTAAATAACCTTTTCCTCTTGAAACTCTAACTTCCATATCTAAAGTTAATTTTTTATTTATAGTAGCTAACTTTAGGGTTTTGTTAATCACTGTAAAATCATTTAAATAATTATTTAATTCTCCTGCTTTAATTTCACCAGATGAATCAAATTCAAGTTTTAAATTAATTAATTCGCTTGACGCTTCATCATTCATTTTAAATCTAACTTTCTTTAAATTTAAAATTATATCTGATACATCTTCTGATATACCATCAATTGTTGAAAATTCATGAGACACTCCTTCAATTTTAATTGAAGTAACAGCTGCTCCAGGCAAAGCTGTTAATAAAGTTCTACGTAATGCATTACCAATTGTAACTGCATACCCTCTTTCAAATGGTTCTACAGAAACTTTTGATGAATTATTAGTATCCTCTTTAAAACTAATATTAAGATCATTAAAATATTTTATTGACATAATTTATTTCCCTTTTATTTTGAATACAACTCAACAACTAATTGTTCATTTAATGGCTCTATTATCTCTTCACGTTCTGGTATTTTATCAAATACTCCAGTTAATTTACTTTTATCTAAAGTCAACCAAGGCATTGGGTTATCACTCTTTATTCTTCTCATAGAATCCAAAAAAATATTATTTTTCTTACTTTTATCTCTAACTTGGATCACATCACCTTCTTTTAAACTATATGAAGGAATATTCACAATTTTATTATTAACTAAGAAATGTTTATGTGTGACCAATTGTCTTGCAGAATTTCTTGTAGATGCTAATCCTAATCTATAAACCGTATTATCTAATCTAGATTCTAAACTAATTAATAAATTATTACCTGTAGCACCTTCTTTAGATGAAGCTTTTTTAAAATAGTTTCTAAATTGTTTTTCTAAAACTCCATATAAATATTTAATTCTTTGTTTCTCTCTTAACTGTACACCATAATTTGAAAGCTTTCTTCTTCTTGATTGTCCATGTTGTCCTGGAGGATAATTTTTTCTTAATGAAGAAAATTTAGATGATTCAAAAACTGGATATTCCAGTCTTCTACAAATTCTAGCTCTTGGTCCTGTATATCTTGCCATAATATATTCCTTTACACTCTTCTTTTTTTAGAAGGCCTACAACCATTATGAGGGATAGGAGTTAAATCCATAATAGTTGTCACTTTTAAGCCTGATGACATCAATGCTCTTACAGCTGCTTCCCTACCTGCTCCTGGGCCTTTTATTCTAACTTCAATATTACTTAATCCTCGTGATATAGCTTCCTCAGCAGCCTTTTCAGCTGCTTGAGCAGCAGCAAAAGGAGTATTTTTTCTTGAGCCTTTAAATCCAACCATTCCAGAGCTTGCCCATGAAATTGTATTTCCATATTTATCAGTTAATGTTACCACTGTATTATTGAATGTTGATTTAATAAATCCTATACCTTCAGGATCAACTTTAGTTTTTTTCTTTTTAATATTGTTTGCCATTAAAAACCTCTTTTAGATTGCTTTTTTCTTATTTGCAACAGTTCTTTTTCTACCTTTTCTTGTCCTTGAATTATTTTTAGTATTTTGACCATTAACAGGTAAACCTTTTTTATGTCTCAACCCTTTATACGTCCCAATATCTATCAATCTTTTTATATTTCTTCCTACAACACTTCTTAACTCTCCTTCAACAATATAATTATCAGATAATTCATTCCGGATATCTAAAATTTGTTCCTCAGTTAATTCACCAGTTCTAATATTAGGATCAATATTAATTGATTCTAAAATTGCATTCGATTTTGTTAACCCAATCCCATATATATATGTTAAAGAAATTAATATTTTTTTATTAGCTGGTAAATCAACACCTGAAATTCTTGCCATATTATATACCTAATCTTATCCTTGTCTTTGTTTATGTTTAGGGTTTTCACAAATAACTCTAACAACCCTATTACGTTTTATTACTTTACATTTAATACATATTTTTTTTACTGATGATCTAACTTTCATATTCCCTCTTTTAATATCTAAAAATTATTCTTCCCTTTGACAAATCATAAGGTGACATCTCAATTTTTACTTTATCTCCAGGTAACAATTTAATATAATGCATCCTCATTTTACCTGAAACATGTGCTAAAATAACATGATCATTATCTAATCTAACTCTAAAAGTAGCATTAGGTAATGTTTCCTGTATTTCTCCATCAACTTCTATTGGTTTTTCTTTTGCCATAAATTTTATACCGTTAAAATCTTTACTTCATTATCTACAAATGCTATAGAATGTTCAAAATGTGCAGATGGTTTACCATCTACAGTGCACATAGTCCATTTATCATCCTTGGTATAAACATTATAATCACCCATATTTATCATAGGTTCTATAGCTAAACATAATCCCTCTTCAATAATAGGCCCAGTTCCTTTAGTTCCAAAATTAGGAACTTGTGGTTCTTCATGTAATTTTCTACCAATTCCATGTCCTACTAAATCTCTAACTACCCCATAACCATGAGCCTCAGCATATTGTTGTATAGAGTAACCTATATCACCAATCCTATTACCAGATTTCACCTGTTCAATACCAATCATTAAACATTCTTTAGTTACATCTAATAATTTTTTCTTTTTATCAGATGTATTTTCTACAATAAACGTCTTTGCATGATCACCATAAAAATCTTTATAAATCGAACCCACATCAACACTAACTATCTCGCCTTTTTTCAAAGATCTTTCTTTTGGTATTCCATGTACTACTTCGTCATCAATAGATATACAAAGTGTTCCAGGAAAACCATACAAACCTTTAAAGCCAGGAACTGCATTTTTTGATTTGATAAAATTTTCTGCAATTTTATCAAGCTCTAGTGTGCTAACACCTGGTTCTATATATTCTTCAATTAGGAGCAATGTTTCTTTAACAATTTGCCCCGCAGAATACAATTTTTCAATCTCAGATTTATTCTTAAGATAAATCATTAGATTAATATCTTCTAGAACGTCCTCTTATTTTACCTTTATTCAAAAAACCATCATAGTTTCTCATTAACATATGAGATTCTATTTGTTGCAATGTATCAAGTGCAACACCAACAATAATTAATAAACTTGTTCCACCATAAAAACTAGCAAGAGAATAGCTAATATTTTCACCAAATGCTTTAAATAAAATAACAGGAAAAACAGCAATAAATGCTAGAAAAAATGATGATGGCAATGTTACTCTTGTTAAAATTCTATCTATATAATCAGACGTAGCTTTACCTGGTCTTACCCCAGGAATAAAACCACCATTTCTTTTCATATTATCAGCTACATCAATAGGGTTAAAAGAAATTGCTGTATAAAAATATGTAAATACAATAATTAATAATGCAAAAAATATTGAATAAATAAAATGCGTTGGTGCAAAATAATTTCTCAACGCATCTCCAAATCCACTATCAGGCATAAATGATGCCATAGTATTTGGTAAAAACATTAAAGCTTGTGCAAAAATTATTGGCATAACTCCAGCAGTTAAAATTCTTAAAGGAATATGAGATGCTTGACCACCATATACTTTTCTACCAACAACTCTCTTCGCATATTGAACAGGAATTTTTCTAACACCAGTAGTAACTAAAACAACTATAAATGTAATTAAAAACATAAGTACAGCTAAAAATATATATCTATATGGTGATTGAGTTATATTAAACCATTCAGCTTGAAAAACAAATGGAGCTTGCGCTAAAATACCACACATAATAATTAATGATATTCCATTTCCTAAACCATAGTCAGATATTTGTTCACCAAGCCACATAATAAAAATTGTACCAGTAACTAATGTTATAATTGTTACAAAATAAAAATAAAAACTTCCATCAGGAACTACAGATGCTCCATTATTTAATTTTATACTAGATAAATAAACAGATACACCAATTGATTGCATACTAGCTATCAAAACAGTACCATATCTTGTTAATTGAATAATCTTTTTCCTTCCCAACTCACCCTCTTTTTGAAGTTTTTGAAAATAAGGAACAACAGAACCTAAAAGTTGAATGATGATTGAGGCTGAAATATATGGCATAATTCCTAATGTAAATATAGATGCCTGAGAAAAGAAACCTCCTACAAAAGTATCATACAAACCTAATAAAGAATTTTGTTGTGTTGCCTGCTCCATAAAACTTTTCAAAACACCTTTATCAACACCTGGAACAGGTACCTTTCCACCCAATCTATAAACTAAAAGCATAGATCCAGTAAAAGCTAATTTTTTTCTCAAATCACTAATTTTAAATATATTAAGAAATTTTTTCATTATACAAAAATAGCCTTTCCTCCAGAATTCTCAATTTTTTTAATGGCCTCTTTACTAAAATAATGTGCAGAAATTTCAAATGATTTTGATAATTCACCTTTAGATAAAACTTTTAAAGGCAAATTATCATATTTAACAAAATTATTTTTATATAAATAATCTAAATCAATCTTTGTTGATTTTAATTCAGAGATTTTTTCTAAATTGATTATTTGATAGTAATTTTTATACCTATAAGATTTAGAAAATATTTTCATCCCTCGTTTGGGTAATCTTCTCATAAGAGGGGTCTGGCCACCTTCAAAATGGAATCTAGCCTTAGTGCCTGATCTTGCCTTATATCCATTATGCCCTTTTCCTGCAGTTCTTCCCCATCCAGAAGCATTACCTCTTCCAATTCTTTTTTTGGTTGATATTGATCCAGTTTTATATTTTAGATTAAAAGACATAATTATAATTCCTTAATAACTACTAAATGTTTCACTTTATCAATCATTCCCCTATGAGATGCATTGTCATTAACTACTATTGAATTATTTATTTTTTTTATACCTAATGCTACTAAAGTAGCTTTAGTTTTTTTATTATATCCAATAGCACTCTTTATTTGAGTTATTTCTATCTTTTTTGACATTTTAATTAAATATCTCTTTCATTGTTATTCCACGTTGCTTAGAAACTTTTAAAGGATCTCTTAATTCCTTTAAAGCTTTTTCTACAGCCCTAACAACATTTATAGCATTTGTAGAACCAGTATTCTTTGTTAATATATTTGTTACACCAACTTGTTCTAATACTGCCCTAACTGGACCACCAGCAATAATACCTGTACCAGGAGAAGCTGGTTTTAACATTAGCTTAACTGAACCATATTTAATATCAATTCTATGAGGGATTGTTCCTTTTATAAGAGGAGCTTTAAAAATATTTTTCTTTGCTACTTCCTTTGCCTTATTTACAGCTGAAGCGACTTCATTAGCTTTTCCAAGTCCAATGCCCACATGACCATTGCCATCACCTACCACTACTATACAATTAAATCTCATTCTACGCCCACCTGTAGTAGCTTTTGAAACTCTTTTAATTTGCACAACAGTCTCATCTTTTAACTGTAAATCTGTAGGGCTTACTATATTATCATTCATCATAATTAAATATCCAAATAGTTAAATAGTTATACCTTTTTCTTTAATAGCCTCTGCTATTGCTTTAACTCTACCATGAAATCTATATCCATTTCTATCAAAAATAATTTTTTTAATTTTTTTCTCTTTAATTTTTTCAGCTAATCCATAACCAACATACTTACTACTTTCTACCTTACTCTTTATTTTTATATCCTTCATATCCATAGAATTATCTTGTGTTGAATATGATAATAATGTTTCTTTTTTAATATCATCAACTAATTGACCATAAATATGCTTATTTGACTTAAAAATGACTAATCTATAATGATTACCAAGAACACCCAAAGCTTTTTTTGTCCTTGCTTTTTTCTTTAACCAATTTTTTCTTTTTATATTCATTTTAGACATAAATTAAAACTCCAATTATTAAGCTGCTCCACCAACGACTTTTCCAGCTTTTCTTCTAATAAACTCATTAGAATATTTAATACCCTTCCCCTTGTAAGGCTCTGGTTTTCTAATAGAACGAATTTTTGCAGCCATATCTCCTACATTTTGTTTACTATAACCATTAATTATTATAGTTGTTGAATCTGGGATTTCTACTGTAATACCTTTAGGGATTTGAAAATAAATAGGATGAGAAAATCCTACATGTATTAAGATAAAATCACTTTTTTTCTCGCAAGTATAACCTACTCCTACTAAATTTAATTCTTTTTTAAATCCAACAGTTACACCATCAACCATGTTATTTATTAATGCCCTATAAAGACCATGTAATTCTCTATCTTTTCTTTTATTAGTTTCCCTTGTAACAGTTAATAAATTATTTTGATTAGAAATTTTAATTCTTGTATCAAAATCAAGAGTTAATTCTCCAAGTTTCCCTTTAACTGAAATAGAAGATCCTTTAATAACAACTTCTGTATTATCAGGTATTTGTATTGGCTGTTTTCCTATATTAGACATAATTCAATAATACATTACCAAACATGGCAAAGTACTTCTCCTCCTATTTTTAAAAGTTTAGCTTTTTTATTAGATATAACGCCTTTAGATGTAGCAAGTATCGAAATACCCATTCCATTTAATACGCGTGGGATTCTATCAACAGGAACATAATTTCTACAACCAGGCTTACTAATTCTTGTTATACCATGAATTACAGATTTATTGTTATAATCATATTTCAAATAAACTCTCAAAATACCTTGTTTTTCATCTGTTATTTTAACATAATCTCTTATAAAATGCTCTTCTTTAAGTATATATAAAATTCTAATTTTTTGATTAGAACATGGAATATCTACCCAAGGTTTTGAAACCATACTAGCATTTCTTATACGTGTTAATAAATCTGAAATCGGATCATTCATACTCATAAATATTTTCCTTTACCAGCTTGCTTTTTTAACTCCAGGAACTCTTCCTTTAGAAGCAAGTTCTCTAAGAGCTATTCTTGATAAACCAAATTTTCTATAATATCCTCTTGGTCTACCTGTTAAATTACATCTATTTCTAATTCTAATTGGATTTGCATCTCTTGGCAATTTTTCAATTTTCATATAAGCCAATCTCTTATCATCAATTGATGTTTTTGGGTCTTTAATAATTGATAATAAATCAGCTCGTTTCTTTGCATATAATTCAACAAGTCTCTGTCTTTGTAAATTTTTAACTACTTTTGATTTTTTTGCCATAATACCTACTTATTTTTTAATTCTTTAATTGGAAAACCGAAACTCAATAAAAGCTCATGTGCATACTTATCTTCATCAGTAGATGTCACAAGTGTAATGTTCATACCTCTTATAGAATTGACTTTATCATAATCTATCTCTGGAAAAACAATCTGCTCTGTTATTCCAAAATTGTAATTTCCTCTACCATCAAAACCCTTTGATGAGAAACCTCTAAAATCTCTTATCCTTGGAGAAGAGATAGATATGAATCTATCAAAAAATTCATACATTTTAACTCCTCTTAAAGTAACCTTAATACCTACGGGATCTCCAATACGAACTTTAAAATTAGAAATTGCATTTTTTGCTTTAGTTATAATAGGCTTTTGACCAGTAATTATAGATAATTCATCAATAGCCTGAGACAAACTATTTTTATTATCTCTGGCATCACCCATACCCATATTAATAACTATTTTTTGAAGTTTAGGTAATTGCATAATATTATCAATTCCTAACTTTTCCTTTAATAAAGGTTGAATATCTTTTTTATAAACTTCAAATAATCTGGGACTATAATTTTCCATTAATCTATTGTATTTCCATTAACTTTATTTATTCTAATTTTTTTACCATCATCCAAGGATTTAAAGCCAACTTTAACTCTTTTACCTTTATACACCAAAGATAGATTTGATAAATGAACTGATAACTCCTTTTCAATAATACCACCCTGAGGATTGTCTTGAGAAGGTCTCATATGTTTTTTTGCTTTATTAATTCCTTCAACAAGAGCTCTAGTCTTATCAGTATAAATTTTAATAACTCTGCCCTGTTGACCTTTATATGCGCCAGTAATAATTTCTACAGTATCTTCTTTTTTTATTTTATTCATCTATATAACCTCAGGTGCAAGTGATAATATTTTCATAAATTTCTTTTCTCTTAGCTCTCTAGCAATTGGACCAAAAACTCTAGTCCCAGTAGGCTCTTCTTGATTATCAATGATAACAACTGCATTATCATCAAATCTTATATAAGACCCATCTTTTCTTTTATATTCTTTATTTGTTCTAACAACAACCGCCTTGCAAACTTCACCTTTTTTAACATTAGAATTAGGTATCGTTTTTTTTACTGTAATTACTATTAAATCACCTACTTTAGCATATCTTTTACGTGAGCCACCTAATACTTTAATACAAAGAACTTGTTTTGCTCCTGTATTATCAGCTACATTTAATTTTGTCTCTTGTTGAATCATTATATCTTAACAACTTTCTTAGTTATTTCTTTAACTGTCCATCTTTTTAACTTACTTAAAGGCTTAAATTCTTCAATAAGGATTGTATCACCTTTTTCACATTTATTATTCTCATCATGAGCATAATATTTTTTTGAATTTTTAACATATTTTTTATATACAGGATGTGGAAATCTTCTTGTTACACTAATAACTACTGTTTTATTCATACTATCTGAGACAACCACACCACTTAATTGTTTTCTATTATTCATATTTGTTTTTTCAACCCTAACTCAAATTGTCTTATAAATGTCTTAACCCTAGCAATATTTTTTCTATTTTGGCTTATTATTTGCTGATCTTCTAATTGCTGCAATGATTTTTGAAATCTAAAATTTAACATTGAATCATTCAAATCATTCAACTCTTTTTCAAGTTCTTCAATAGACATATCTCTAATATTTTTTTTCTTTGCCATTATAAATCTCTTCTATACACTAACTTAGTTTTAACTGGTAATTTATGAGAGCAAGCTTTAAAAGCTTCTTTAGCTTGCTCCTCATCAAGACCATCAATTTCATATATTACTCTTCCTGGTTTAATAACTGACACCCAATCTTCAGGAGAACCTTTACCTTTACCCATTCTAGTTTCTGCTGGTTTTTTTGTTATCGATTTATGTGGAAAAATTCTTATCCATAGTCTTCCAACTTTTCTTACTCTTTTAGATAATGATATTCTTCCAGCCTCAATTTGTCTATTTGTAATCCATCCAGGCTCTAACGCTTTTAAACCATATGTACCATAACAAACATAATTTCCTGAATTTGACATCCCTTTAAGATTACCTTTGTGAGGCTTACGATATTTAACTCTTTTTGGAGATAACATTATATGCTCATCCTATTAATCATTATAAATCCAAACTTTAACACCAATTATTCCATATGTAGTATTTGCTTCTACATGCTCATAATCAATTTTAGCACGTAAAGTATGAAGAGGGACTTGGCCATCTCTAAATGTTTCTTGCCTAGCAATTTCAGCTCCATTGAGTCGTCCTGCAACTCTAACTCTTATTCCTTTAGCTCCCATACTTATAGTACTTTGAATTGCTTTTTTAACAGCACGTCGATAATTAACTTTTTTCTCTATTTGCTGAGCTATGGTTTCCCCAACAAGACAAGCAACTAATGCAGGTCTCTTGACTTCATTAACATTAACAACAACTTCATATCCAATTAATTTTTTTAATTCTTTCTTCAAACTATCAACTTCAGAACCACTTTTCCCAATAATAAGACCAGGCCTTGCAGTATGTAATGTTAACACAACTCTTGTTGATGTCCTTGAAATCATTACTTTACTTAAACTAGCAGTTTTATATTTTTTTAAAATATATCTTCTTAAAATAATATCTTCTTTTAATCGAATTGAAAAATTTTTTTCATCAAACCATGTTGATTCCCATTCTCGATTAATACCTAAACGTAAACCTATTGGATTTGCTTTTTGTCCCAAAATTATCCCTTTTTATTAGAAATTGTTATTGTTAGATGACTAGTTCTTTTTAAAATCTGAGAAGCTCTACCCATTGCTCTTGGTCTAAACCTTTTTAATGTTGGGCCACTATCAACAAAAGCATTTGAAACAACTAAATTATTTCGATTATAATCTGAATTATTATTTTCTAAATTTGACAACCCTGACTTTATAGCTTTTAAAATAAAATTTGATGCTTTTTTATTATTCTTACCTAATTTATTCATAACCAAATCAACATCCATCCCTTTGATTTCATTAACGACAAACCTAACTTTAGTAGGCGATTGTTTTATATGTTTTACTTTAACAGTTGTTTCCATAATAATTATTTCATTTTCCTATCACCAGAATGTCCTCTGAAAATTCTTGTTGGAGCAAACTCTCCTAATTTATGACCTACCATATTCTCAGTAATAAATATTGGGATAAACTTATTCCCATTATGTACTGCAATTGTATGACCAACGAACAAAGGAGATATCATAGATCTTCTAGCCCATGTTTTAACAACTTGTTTTTTATTATCAGAGTTCATCTTTACAATTTTATTCTCTAATTTAAAATCAATGTATGGACCTTTTTTTAATGATCTAGACATTATTTTTTTCTCCTTGATACAATATAATTATTTGACTGTTTATTTTTCTTTCTAGTTCTAAATCCTTTTGCTGGTGTACCCCACGGTGAAACAGGGTGTCTTCCTCCAGAAGTTTTTCCCTCACCACCGCCATGAGGATGATCAACAGGGTTCATTGCTACACCTCTAACTTTTGGTCTTTTCCCCAACCATCTAGACCTTCCAGCTTTACCAATCTTAATATTTTCATGAGTTTTATTTCCAACACTTCCAATTGTAGCTAAACATGTATCTAAAACCATTCTTACCTCACCTGATGGTAATTTCAAAGAAACTAAATTATTCTCTTTTGCCATAATTCTAGCATAAGAACCTGCGCTCCTTACCATCTGTGCACCTTTTCCAGGCTTAAGTTCAACATTGTGGATAAGCATTCCTTCAGGAATATTTCTTAAAATCAAACAATTTCCTGTTTTAAATGGGACCATATTATTCTTTGAAGATATTACTGCATCATCTACCTTCAATCCATCAGGAGCAATAATATATCTTTTTTCCTGATCTTGATAAGATATTAAAGCTATTCTTGATGATCTATTTGGATCATATTCAATGGATACAACTTTACCTTCAACATCAAACTTATTTCTTTTAAAATCAATTATTCTATATCTCCTCTTGTGACCACCACCTCTTCTTCTAGAAGTAATTCTACCTAAATTATTTCTTCCTCCTGATTTCTTTAAAGGAGCAGTCAACTTTCTCTCAGGATATTTCTTTGTTATCTCTTCAAAGGTAGATACAGACATATATCTTCTACTAGGAGTATCTGGTTTAAGCTTTCTAATTGCCATCTAGAATTCTCCTTCAATTAGATTTATTTTATCACCTTCATTTAAAGAGATAATTGCTTTTTTCCATGATTCTCTATAGCCCGAAGTTCTTATGACATGTCCACCACTTTTCACAGTAGTATTTTTTGATTTACCTTTAACTAAAATAGTAGATATTTTAGTGATTTTTACATCAAACCTTTTTTCTAAAGCTTTCTTAATTTGCAATTTATTAGCATTAAGATTAACTTTAAATACATATTTATTAAATTGCTCAGTCAATGAATTACTTTTTTCAGTTAACATAGGGCTAAGGATAATATCAGACATATGAACACTCATAAAATTAAATTAATACCTCGTTTAAATATTCAACAGCACTCTTATCAATTAATAAATAATTGCTATTCATA
>Ga0208408_1000894_pt1 | contig 17872 bp, 25 predicted proteins | sample ETNtaG_4_FD_185776 | JGI IMG/M metagenome (GOLD analysis project Ga0208408, IMG submission 185776) | Marine microbial and viral communities from oxygen minimum zone, Eastern Pacific Ocean - ETNP201406SV67 (SPAdes) (version 2) | ecosystem: Environmental > Aquatic > Marine > Oceanic ... | reverse complement strand
ATGGTGCCGGCATATCTCCTGTATGGATGTCATTCTTCCAATTTTGGCCAACAAGATAACACATTTCGCGGCTTAAACCTGCTGCACCTTCAGCAAGAACAATTCTAATACTTTCGCCCGGTGCTAAGGTATAGGGACCAAAGCCAATTCCTTGAGACGTTCCACCAGGATTTGAACCAGCTCTTGGATCTGCAAATTGATTGGCATAGCCCGTTCCAACCACTTCTGCCTGCGATTGCTCTGGATCACCAACCGTCATGTAATTTGTGTATTCCCGAGTCATTCTAGTTTCATTAAATTGATCACTGCCAGCATCCGTCACCGGATCATCAGACGTAATAAACCAGGTGGTGCTGGGCTGATTGATATCATCACTATTATCCGATGGGCTCGTATCTGCGTGTAGTGTCACAACCCCAACAAACTGGGCAGCCCCGAGATGACCTTCACCGGGTGCATTAGGTCCGCCTATATTATCAAAACTGGCATCTGAGTGATAACCGTGCCAGGAAAACAAGCCCCGAATAATTTCACCATCATCATAAAACTGGTCATTGACCGAAGGGGCATCGGGGTGCTCACCAATGACATCATTCATTGTGTTATGTCCCCAACGTGCACTACCGGGTAGCCAATTACCGTCATACACCATACCCTCCTTGCTTATTGCATACCTGTATTGTAAATATACCTGGAAACCTTCTAGGGTTTGCTCGTAGCTGGTATTGCAGTCTTTATCAAAACAGCCATTATTGGTAAAAACATATTCCTGGATATGATAGTTCTGGTGCTCAGGATGTGCAAAGGCATAGATGGTACGTTTCATATGAACGCCTATTGATGTTTGTACTCTATTTACAAGAACGCGATCACAACAAAGATTGGGATCCACCAAATCAACTTCATCCATATAATCAAGATTTGATGCTGGATCACTATCAACATAAACTTTTGAATGATCATATTTACCATACATTCTAAATTCAATGGGTATTGTCTCATTTTCTACATCTAATACTCTTGGTCCTGCATGTACAACTTTATGTTCGTAAACTAAATTGGTAATAGGATCATAGAAGTTTACAGCACCCAACCACAGTCCTTTTGCTGCCTGATTATCTTGTGATCGATAAAAAGCTGGCCAACGCATTCCATCCTGCGAAGAAGATATTCTTCCAACTTCAATCTCACAGCCAGCAGCAGAGTACCAATTATGAAGATCGCCTATGGCCATCCATTTTGTAGCTTGGGAAAATATTATAGACAAAGGAAGAAAAAATAATAATAGCCAGACCATAGTTGAATCACACTATAATGCACAAAATCGCACTAAAATGAATGATAAGCACCGTTTCATTCCCAAATCTACCCATCATCTATACAAACAAAAAACTCCACGAGTGTGAGGCTTGATGTTGTGAATAATGTTTCTAATTATGGTTTTAATCAGTATTAGATTGATTTAATGTATCTACGATATCTGATAAATATTTTATCATTTCTCCATCTTTAATCTCAGTACCATTTTCATTAAAAAACTTCCAGTGACCATCTTTTTTACCATTTTTATACATACCTTCAACCAACAATTGTCCATTGTCACCATCATACATATGCCAATTACCATCTTTTATGTCATTTTTATAATTCCCACTCTCTAACAATATACCTTTCTCATCCCAAATTTTGTATGGACCAATATACTTACCATTGCCACAAGTATATTCACTTCGTTTAATTCCATTATCGTAGTAATCTATCTCAATTGCATAATTAATGGTAATCTCATTTCCAGCATCAAACATAGCCTCATATTGCTTCTCATCATTTTCATTCCATGTTTTTCCATTGTCATACCACATCGTCCATTTTCCAACTTTTATCCCATTCTTGTAGATTCCTTCCCATAATTTGTGTCCTTCCCCATCCATACAAGTCCACAATCCATCTCTTTTACCTTTTTTGCGAGTTCCTTTATAACTTCTATTTTTATTTTGTTTCACTTTTAAATCTACACACCATCCCACAAACAAAAAACCCCACGAAAGTGAGGTTGCTGTCACGCATTTATTTGCGGCGGTGCAATTATCAGATCAACAGACGGGCTACGAAGAGCGAGAATCCTGGCTCAAAGCTATTTCTTACCGTATTACCGTTAACTTCTTGTTCATATATTGTTATTGAATCATTTTCTGCTTCGCATTCCACACTGAATAAAATTTCTGAGAACGTGTTATTGTTATTAGAATAGTTTGTTATAATAAGATTGTTTGGCGCACAGTCACTTCGTGATATATCCACATTATAATTGCGATAATACCATTCTAAATCCGGTGGACCCATGATTGAATCAGAAACTGCATATGCGCCCAAATGATTTTCATTTACATATTGGCATGAATTATTATCTATATCAGCATTAATATCATAATTAGTTGCATTACAATCGGTACACCCATCTTTTGTGACACACGATGTTCCCCATATAAATATTCCAGCAAATAATAATAGCTGATAAAAATATTTCATTTCCGAATTACCACTTTGGGAAAGAGTCCATTATTTTGCTTTGTTGATTATTATTTTATTGTATAACCATAAATGACAGGGCTTGAATCAGCACCCCATTTATTAGCTTTATAATAATCGCTCGATGCTTCTACGCCAACAGCAATATGTATGGATTGTCCTTTTTGTAATATGGGGACTCCATTCGCAGTCGATAAAAAACCTTTTAATTCAACACGCATTTCAACTTCTGATCCATCAGGGGATAGTGCAATATTAATGTCTTCACTTGATCCTTCCGTATAATCATGTGTAATAGATCGAATTCCATCTCTATGAACATATTCCACCTTATAGCGATTACGTTTTTTATTATTTTTATCTTTAGATGAATAAAATGATGGACCCAACATTAGGTCTCCATCTAGAACTTCTTTTTCAGCACCTATACCTGTAAAACCAAAAAAAGTTTTTATAAATTTATTCCCAATAAACTCAAATTGTGCTTCACTATCATCACCAATGTCTATCCCAAAATAGCAATTATCATCTCTCGTTGGAGGATAACCGGTTTTTGAATTCATATCTACATCAATATATGTATACCAATAATATCGCCCTTTCTCTCCTGTTCGGCCATGAGCACCAACGACACGAGAATAAAAATATAAATATGTATCATCGTTTGTCACTTTAAAATCTAATAAATCCGTATCTGGGTTTGGGAATAAATAAGAAATATAATCACCTTCAGGATCACTCATACCTTTTGTATTGCGCCAGTCCATAAAATCACCATCTAAATTAATTTTGTTTATTTGCACTTCTTCAGCGATCTTGTTTAAACCTGTATCTACTGTGAGAAAAAGTTTATCGCCTTTAATTTTTATAGCTTCGGTAAATGAACCTTCAAATTCAAAAGAAATCGTATTTCCTGATTCCAGTTGTGTCGCCCCTGCGATTAATTCTGGCTGATATCCATCACGTTTATTGGTGATTGTTGATTTGTTTAATCTGCTTCTTGCGATCTCAATTACATTGCTTCCAATTTTATAAAAAAGAGATATCGTCCTATCTCCGCTATTATATGAAATGTCATATTGCCCTGAATGAACCAAAGACTCTGATTTAGAATAAAGTTCTAAAGGAAGAAAAGATTTAGAATTCTCTTCAATTCGATTATTTTGACTAGGCTGAATCTGTAATAACTTTTTTTCAAATGGGTCAAATACAATGTGTTTATCTGGAATATCTAAAACAGGGAATTCCTTTGACGCACTATTGTTTTCAATTCGAGTAAAATGACCTTTTTCATCAATCACCCCAACAGGTTGTTCATTATATTTTGATGAATATCCACCTAAAATAAATTCATTATTGCTCTTATAAACTCTCCCATCCCAAATTTGCTCGGAACGATTTATAGATTCATACTTTTTATTATGTTTAAGATAGAAGTCTAAATTTAAAGGTTTAGCAGATAGCTTTGGCAATTCCTTTCCAAATGCTACCAAATCATTTTTTGAAAAACTTACAGAAAAATAGGGTGTGAGTTTTATTGTTGTATTTTGTTTACTGATACCATGATCTTCTAAAAATATTTTATGAGATGGCTTATTGTTCGAGTCTAAATAATTCGATTGAATAGAATCAAACTCCTCTGAGAATAATGGAACTAATATTGTTAGCCATATAATTACCTGTTTTATTTTCATTGATTACTTAATCCATTCCAATTCCATACTATAACCTATACTATATTCCCCATTTTATACTATTTCATTTAATCCTATACGAAATGTATGTAGTGGTATAAAAACACATAGGTGAAAAATGACCATCGAAGTTTATGAGGGTGGAGTGATTCAATCATTAATGTAATAAAAAACGGAAAACCGAATCATCTTCGGTTTATTTGGGATTGGACTAATCTACCATTAGAACTAAGTAGTCTTATACGATATGGGTATATATATGTTCAGGCGAACAACTTTAATCTTTAATTCTTTTCTTATAGGTGAATGGGAATAGTTCTTTTATGAGGAATTAAAAGACCTTAACAAACCTTAACATTTGAATGTCAGGTTTTGACAGGTTCAAATACACAACCAAACCTTAACATTCCTTAACAACCTCCCAAAAACAAAAAACCCCACGAGTGTGGGGCTATCTTTTTTTAGGCCAATTTGCTCTCCATGGTTTAATAAACTTTTTTGCTACATCTTCTGTTATCTCATAGCCTCCTGTTTCAAGACCCATAAAATATTTAAAAACATTATTTGATTCGAACCAAGGGCGCGCAGAGTTACATATTTCATATTTATGTATTAATGGGTCTTTACATTTTGTAAATCGTGCCACAGACGATGGTGAGTCTGGTGTATCTACCATACCATAGATGGCAAGATATTGTACTTCTACATTAGCCATGCTTGAATTTAATAATTTGACCTTATTATTTAATTGTCAACCATCTACCCATCCTCTCACAAACAAAAAACCCCCTCCCAAAAAATGCCGAGCCCCTAAAGCGCCCCAATAAGCGCCAAAATCTTCAAATCGACATCAACCACCAGCCAAAAAACTAAAATTTTAACTAATTGACCGGACACAAGTGGACAAAACCAGACAACATTGGACATAATGGAGCATTCTCGACCCCAGGTTTTACCGATTTCCAAAAAGTTGCGCCCTCCTGCAACTGATTTCCGATGTTCCATCTCCGCAACTTTCTAACGATGCTTCTCAAGGAAAATATGGTATAAGAAGTTATATAAGACAGTCTTATTGACTGATCCATTTAACAAATAGAAAAGGAGCTTAACATGTTAGGAAAAATAAAAACCATCGCAAACATCGGTTCAGTTATTATGAGTGCGATACTGGTGGGCTTTCAAGTAGTTGGTTTGGTGAAGAATGGTAAAAGTAATCCGGTGGATACTGATGGCGTCGAACCAGCAGAAGGCTAAACTGCCAAAGGAATCTGAAGATCACGTGATCGAGGTATCTCTCCGTCACGTGATTCTTCTCTTTGGGTCACTGGCCCTGGGGACGCTGGTTGTAGGCAGTTCATTAATAATCGTCAAGGACTACTCTAAAACCAAAAGGCAGCAGGCCTTCTTTGACAGCACACGAGAACTTTTAAAACTAATTCAGAAAGGAGACACACGTGAAAACAACAGATGAAGGGATTTTTATCTCATATAAAGAGATTGAAGATGTTTCCAGGACAGTCGGGTACCTTGCTCTGACCGTACTGGCGGCAAGGCTTATAGGATATATGCTCACACCTGCAATCATTAAGGTAGAATTATGAAGTACACAAAACTGAAAGCAACCGTGAATAGCCAGGCGCTGGTAAAAATCGGAGAGCTTTTATCCAACTCTGTCATGCTTGGAGCAAATGTATTTCTCATTGGCTCTTCCGTATCTAACGCAATCAGATCCCGCAGGCAGGAGCAGATCAGGACCAATCTTCAGCTCTCATGTGAAGTGGCCAGTGCGGTGGCCGGTCTTTCGAAAGTGATTATGGAGCATTTGGACCATGGCACGGGAAATTCGGACGTACGGGCCTGAAGAGCGCACTTACCTTGAAAATGGGCTTTACTGCAGCCAGTGCGGCAACACGCACATGTGGACGATTGATCTGCGACTCAAACACAAGGTCGAAAATATGAGTTCAGGTCTGTCTGTTTCTCTGGATGAACTTCAGACAAGGAAGATCCTGGTTGCTATTCAAGGCAACTTGGTGGATATGGTAGAAAAGTCCGTCAATGAAGACAAGACCATCTTTCAATGTGCAAACTGCGAAAACTCCTGGATAGACTTTCAGGAGAGCATCGTGGAATGCTGTCTATGGAGTGGCTGCTACGGGTGTTTTCATTGCGGTCAGTGGATAGGCGAAGATGAGCTACTTGAGATATGTACGGATTGTATTACAGAAAAGAAAGGCGATATAGACGAAGACTACTGCAGTTCAGGATGCTGTCCAGCCTCAGACTTTGGACTCAATGAAGTGATGTATCATTACGGAACATCTTTAAAGGGAATCAAGGAGTCTCTTGGGTGGTTTTAAGATAAGTCGCTAAAACTAGAGTACGCGAAAGGGTCGGCATTTGCCGGCCCTTTTTCATTTCAAGATAATTAAACGGAGGAATTTAATGAGGCTACTTTGTGTAGAGTGTGGAAACTATACCTATTTCGAATGTGATATTCAGATATATAAGTCGATAAAACCCACTAGCGAAGGCTTGTTGTTGGAAGATGCTGTGTTTGATGACTTCAACTGGTCCGATAGCAATGTGCGAGACGAATTGCAGGATAATGTAGACTATGTACTGCGAGCCTGTGATGAAGTGCTGCAGCTCAACATGGATACGGGCCACTATGAGAACACTTTAATCACCTGCGCAAGATGCGGCAGCAAAACAGTGACCCCGCCCTACAGCGAATGGCGTCCAAAAAAGAATCATAAATCTCTTGAGAAGGAGCTTATGGAAAACAGAGAAGAATTTAAACAATTACGAAAGGAGAAATATTACCATGCAGATAAAGTGCGACTCTTGCTCAAACCATAGGGACTTTGTGATACCCCTGTGGGTCAGAGCCACCTTTAAAATTAATGAAGACGGAACCTTGAGTATCCTTCACACAAAACAGCTTGAATCCATTGAAGAGAAACTCTCCGATCAGGGTAAAACAAGCTACGCGCTTACTTGTCAGGAATGTTCCGGAGATGCAGAAGTCGTGTTTAATGAGTATGCAAAACTGGATACGGCAGCACATGAAAAACTAGCTCTGGAGGGATTATGAGTGAATACAGAAAAGCCATTACAGAACGGATTAAAGAGTCTGTAAACAACTGGATTGAGACGCTTAAAAAAGAGCAACCAGAACTGCTCTTAACAAAACAGTGGCAGGTGATATTTCCTAAAGGATTTAATGAAGGCTACAATATTCTATCCGTGGTAACGGGCAGTAAAAAAGGAAAGCATCTGGTAGCTCAGGTCGAGTTCGTTCTGCCAAGAGATCTGGAGCTCGACTTTGATGATCTTGAGTTAGTGGTAAAGAACGAGCCATTTAAAGAGCCTAAACAAAAGGCTGAAAAGAAGGCCGAGCCGGTGCCTATTGATGAGCCCATTGATGTTTTAAATAATATGATCACCGGGGTGAACAGTTTCTTGAGCTCACTCAATATCAATACCCCTTCCACACCAACCTTTACCGGATTTAATCAACTTACCGAAACGCAGCAGCCTCCAGTCAAAGTGGCACCCTTGTTATCCACAACTATACAAAAGCCCATGGAGGCTGCCCCGCCCATAAGCGACAGCCTGGTGGAGAATGTGAAGAACGAGATGTTTAAAAGTGAGCATTTGCCGGACTGGCTTAAAACGATCGAGAGTCGTGAAGTCTTTGAGACACTTATGACCAAGCTGTCTGAAGGATTTATTCACTATCAGAAGACACTGGGACATGCTGTGGATTTAAAAGAGTATTTCAGGATGTACGAAGACCATCTAAAGGAGCAAGGCAAGCTCCATTACTACTGCAAGTATAAGGGAAAGCCAGTAAAACACGACACCAATGAGTGGTGCCAGGAAGCCTACTGCAGCAAGAAGCCGTACAAATCAAAGTGCAGCTATTCAACACTGAAGTTTGGCAGGCCAGCTGATTAAAAAAAGGAGGATAAAATGAGTGAAAAAAACGTTGTCATTGATATCCCTGATCGGATAGACCAGGATATTGAAGACTTCAAACTCGACGCCATTGACGATGAGAAGAACTACACGGCAAGCAGAATAAAGCTCTGCAGGGACCCTGAAAACGAAAAGCCCATACTATTCTATAGTCAGGAACTATCCCGCAACTTCAAGAACCCCAATGACCCCTTCAGTAAAAGGCACATCATCAAGACCTTTACGCCCGAAAACATTGAAGCAGTTGCAGACGTAACTGTAGAGCACAAGTTTAAGGATACTCTTTTGGCGCATAAGGATTTTGTCTGGGATTACAATCCCCTTTCAGATATCCACAGCGGATCAATGAATCTATTCATGGATGAAGACACTGCCGGTTTTATGGAAGATGTGGGTATCAGAACAGATGGGATGGCTGAAGACTTCCAATCACTTGAGAGTGTAGAAGCAACACCTTTCATGGAAGATATTTCCCTGGATGCCACACGGCTAAAAAACGATCTGAAAGATTTTCAGGGAAGAATGTGGATCATAAAAGACCAAATGAGTGATGAGTTTTCAGATTGGATTGAACCAAAGACACTCACAGATGACGAGTTTGATGAGAAACTGGTTAACGAGAAGGTATCTGAAGGACTCGTTCAAACATATCTCTCTTTGAAGGAGCAGATTGGAGATCTGAAAGCCAAGCTCGGCGAAGTCAACATGAGTGTCTTTAGCGAGACAAAATCAAAAATCAAATTACCCAAAATCATAGAAGAAAGGAGTTTAGATGAGCTATTTGAAGTATGATTTACCTGGCTTGTATTTCCATATATACAGAGAGGTTTTATTCGCAAATGAAAAGATGGAGAAAGATAAACTGGATAAAGGGCAGCTGCGGGAAGTAACTACAAGCATCTTTATTGCAAGCACTCAACGAGGCATTACACGGCCCTACTCGTACAGCAAGTTCCAAGTGGCTCTACTGGAGCTTACCAAAGGTCTTTACCGTGAATCTGAACAAAAGAAGGTTTACAACGCTGTTAGGGAGATACTAAACAAGAAGGAGAAAACAAATGGACACATTAACACTGGATAGAATCTCTGATTCACAGCTCGATAAGGAGTACCGTAAAAGGTTCTTCTTAAAGAGCGGTGATAAGCTCCAAAATGCAGAAGATGCTGCGAAACACTTCAACATATTGTTTGGTGAAGACCCTGCAAGAGAACATTTTGGGATTATCTATCTGAATGGCGCTAACAAGGTGATTAATAGTGAAATATTGTTTACCGGCAGCTTAACTACTTCCGCGGTGTATCCAAGGGAGGTCATTAAACGGGCTCTTGAAGAGAATGCTGCGGCTATCCTTTGTGGACATAATCACCCTTCAGGGAATAGGAATCCCAGCCAGGATGACTTGTCTATTACGAAGAAGATTAAGGCGGCTTGTGATACTGTGGATGTTACGCTTCATGACCATGTAATCGTTACGAGTGAAGGATACTACTCCTTCGCTGATAAAGGAGTTTTATGATGCCATTGTATGAATACCGCTGTGCCAAACGGAAGTGCAGTCATTTATTTGAAGAACTCTCCCGGATGAATGGTGATATTCCAAACTGCCCACGGTGCAAGGGTCCTACAGTGAAACTGGTAAGTGCTCCATCATTCAAGTTTAAAGGACACGGGTTTCATTTGACAGATTATACGAAAACAGGACCAAAAAGGAGTTGAAAATGGCAATAAGATCAAAGGACTATCCGAAAATCTACAGAAAGGAAAGCGGCCAATAGACCGCTTTTCTTTTTTACCAAAAAAATATTTTGGCAGCGTTTTCCATATCGCAAATATTGAAACCTTTTTGGATCGGTTAATCTACCTGATATTTTCCAGGGGGGTGTGGTATGGAACCTAAATCCTTGCTAGCGAGTTTGGATTAAGTTACTTCAAAACCACCAGGCACTTTTTCAACAGAAAATTCTGAACCTGCACCAGAAGGCACCCCTTCGTCAGACGGAGCGTCTTTAGGTATTACGCCGTAGCATTTCATTCCTCATGTTAGTTTTTTCATTGCTGGGCCTTTCTTTTTAAAGCCCAGCTGCTTCAGCGTCTTTTTCTTCTTCTTTTTTGGCATATTTCTTCCTCAAATACTGTATGTTATTATATAACACCCCATTTTTAGCGGTGTTTCTTAGACCTATATATACAAAATAGACCTTTTTGAGTCTTGTTTATTGCTTTGATACCTGACCATTCATAGAAATGTTACGGTTGTTACACTTGTTACCCTTTTTAAGTCAGATTTATAAAAAAGTATTTACTAACTAACTCAAAAACATTTTTTTGTATTCTAAGTTTTAAACCGTAACAAGTGTAACATTCTTCTAACTGCATATATTACTTAACCTGACGGGTATTTTACCCGTAACATTTCCGTCACAACAGTAACATTTTAGCGCCAATTGATGGAAATACCCTTATAAGTAAGATTTCCATCCCTTATTGTCTTTACTTTAGGCAAATATCCTCTGGAAAAATTCCTAAAGCTCGCCAAATTGATCTTTTTATGTGTAATTGCGCAATAAATTGTATGTAATTCATTCATGCGAATGCCTTTTCTGGTATGTAATCCACTTAAAATAACCTGTGCATCAGAGTGCAGATCCTGTTCCCACAAATAATGAGTCGTAGAACTAATACTATCATTCAACCAATCCACATCCCCGCGTAATACAGCATCAAAGAAATCTTCTGCTGTTGTGACAGACATAGCCTGTAAAGCTTGTTTAGGTTCGTTGTCAATGACTGTGGCTATTTTTGTCTCATCTACCTCATATTGTTTCATGTGCCAGACAAAATCCTGGATTTCTTCAGCAATACACTTCTTAAGTTGATTATAACCAGGCCACCAATTCGTATTGGCAATCTTAATCTCCTGTCTGGGAGCAACATTAAATCGTCGATCTCCCTTGCTTAAAATCAACCCATGTCTTCTGTTAGTTGCGAACATGAAGGAGCAGACGTTCTTTCCGTTAAATCTGTCCTTATTTTTACCCTCGATCTGAATGTGTTCATCTGTTATTGCGATCTTCATCTTTTCGATGGTGCTCAAGTTCTGGTAATCACTAGCAGCAAAATTACCGGATACTTCATTCACCAAAACGAACACATTATCCGTTAAGAACGAGTTAAACTTCCCATCAAAGGCATCCTGATCTGTCTGACTGCAATATTGTTTTCCAAAAATCTCCTGAATGACAAGAGACATTAAAACCCCTTTTCCAGTCCCCTCGGTACCTTGAAGCAAATAAGCTGTGGTCATTTTCTGACGATTTTGAATAAAATAGGCAAAATTATTTAGAAAATAATTTATAACAACCTTATCATGAGCAAACACATGGTCAATTAAAAGTCCAATATACTTTGGTAGCAATCCTTCATGATCATTAGGAATCGGGTTAATCAACACTTTTGGTGGTATGTATTTATTGACGTATCCATTCTCATAATCCAATATTTTATCACTGTTAAAAACTAGCTCGTATCTTGCCCTTGGATAAGCTTTGGGTTTGGGTAAATCGTGGAATTCTCTAAACTGATCAACATGGTCCAGTGTTTTAAGGTCACGATTCACATGTTCATCAAGCCCAGGCTCTTTACAGCCACCATAATACCTACTGTTCAATGTATCAATAAAAACAAAGGCATTCATTTGCTCTGTTTTTATTTTATAAGCATCGTCCGGATGTAGATTATACACACCGGATCCACTGACACCCATATTTCTAGAGTCACAGCTGGAGCAATAAATGAACGGAACACACTCATTATTGGTCAATTTCACTGCGTTGTGTGTTTGATTTCTCCTGAAATCAGCATCTCCACAAACTGGGCAAAATATGGGTGTTCCCTCCCGTAAATCACCTATTTTTTGTACATTCCTATCCATGGCTTTGACAATATCATCTAATCGAAATGTTTGTTTTAATAATTCAGATGTACTAGGGCGTCCTTTTTTAACTTGTTGATAAAGGTTTGGGATATTCTTTCAATTCATCCCACCCCTATTATCTACATAGTTGGAAACATCCGTTGTACCATGAGCGAAATAACGCGTTTTCCCCATAAACGTTTTATCAATCATTACTTCTCCGTCTCTAGTGTAATGCTTGATAACAGCCTGCTCAAACGCCGCCCTGTCAAACTCATTTGTTATTGGTTCAAGTAATGGAATCAGGACCCTTAAGCGGTCACATGCTGGCTCTATTTTCCCACTGGATTTTACTTTGGGTTTCATATGGTTTTGACTGGAGTAGACATAACTGTCGTACTGCCACTTTTGCTGCATTTCCAGCAGTTCCTCCTTTGTTGGAGATCCCCTGTCAAAATCCAGCATGATTGAGTGTGTGGCCATTCAGTGGTTACCATCCCTTTCTCCTTTATCGTACTCGTTGCCGCTGACGCCATATTGCGTTGACAGTTTGATTATAGATTTTTCTTTCCAGTCTATCTCTTTCAGTTCCCATCCTTTGGAAACTTTATCATTATTGTAGTCCTTCCCCTTGGTAGCATCGTACTTGCTACAAGTACTTATTTTAATATTCATAGTAAATAATTGGTTAGTTATTAATAATTATACAGCAAGGATTTTAGTTTCCTGATCTGATCCTTGTAGACCATTGGGTCCACGGATGCCCTATTTCAGAAATATCTATCAATATGCTGCCGTAATGTATCGGAGTCTTCAAATACAAACTCCATCTGGCTGGAATAAGGTCCAACCCTTCGAATATCTTTTATGTCCTGCCCGCTTATCGTTAAAAAGCAGGATAAGTAGAAATCCGTTGTTGTATAGTCTATTTTCATTTCTTTTTTTCTCGATTTATTGTTTAAGGGAGGGAAATTCGGTTGGAATCTTCATTTAATATTAATCTCTAGGGATTCCAAGTCCCTCTATTTATAGAGTAAGCTATATGTGGTCAGAAGTCAAGTTGATATTGAATAAAATTTCCGAAAAACTCCGGGCTATCCATATGACTGCGCACCCATTCACCTGAAATTTGTCCATTCCTGGCAGTTTCTGGCTGCTCCTATCCAGCCCTGTTCTATCAGATCAGAAAAAATGCGGTGATTTAAGCGAGGTGGGTATGTCTCTGAATATGAAAATTTTCGGGGCTTTATCGGCCATTTTACTAGGGGGAGGATTTTGCTGGCTTAAAACAGATTACAAGAAAGAATACTAAACAGTTCATTTACTGTCATCTATCATCTAATCATTGTAGGATTGATATAATTGAGTAATTTTTATCTTATGTGCAAAAATAATAATAAGTTCGAAACAAGCCTTACCTGAAAAGAACTTTAATCAACTTGGAAGTACATGGATGGAGAAAAATATAGATAAAAGGATCGAAAGATTGGTTAAGGCCGAGCCAGGAAAGGACATCTTTGACAAGAACAGTTTTTATTTCTGGTTAGTAAATGAACTGATAAATGGAGTATTAAATCACAAAGTAAAGATAGGATTGATGAATAATCAAGGTTGGTATTACAATTTTTCAGTGGAATTATTTCCTTCAGTAATTCCAAGCTTAATTAATAAGACATTTGGTTTTAGACAAAATCAAATCACTACAGAAATAGCCATTAGCTCAGTTAACCCCAAAACAGTTAAAGTAAGTTTCCCCAAAGGTGATGAAAAAAAGATATCTGAACAAATTTTCATTGAATACGGATCTTTATTTTGTTTGTTTTTACCCGTTGGTACAAGTTTACGTGGAATAAAAATAAACCCGTCTCCCGTACCCTGTTTCTACTTTCAACCATTAAGTGCATATGTTTTTATTAATTTGACAAAATATAAAGCTTTTAGCATCCAGGGATATCTGCATGATGCTAAAATTGGCACATCCGTTATCCAAGAGATCAATACACGAGATTGGAATAAAATCCTGGCAAATTACCTTGACACTGTTGCCTCCGAACACTGGGCTACTCGGGTAAACAAGGCAATTAACATTTCTGATGAAGATTTTCTATTAAAGAAAATATTAGGAATAGATTTAATTAATTATTACCAGGAGCTTGGGAAAGATACATTTTTCCTGACATCGTTTAATTTTCATAAATCATTTGATGGTGAACTAGATAGATTTTTTCAATGTAAAACTGTTGTAAACAAGGATTTTCGCAAATGTGTTGTGCAGCAGTTTGACAAGATAGGTGAATTAACCAGTGAGAAGCTGCCCGATGATTTTGACCATGAAAGTCTTCTAGTGTCATTAGAAAGCAGGGTTGGAGTATTTGATGATGCCCTAGTTTCCTTATTGGGCCAGACGAAAAAACCATATATCCCTGCTGATAAAAAGAAATCTGCAATCCTGGATAAGGTTAGTGATTCCAAACCTATTGTACCTCCCATATTTGATATAAAAGAACTTTCCTTTTACCCCAAAAGCAATAAAGTAGATTTCATAACTCAAGATAATGGTACAATCGGTATTCAATACACAGCACCAAAGTTCTGGATGTTTTGGTTTCTTGCAAAAGAATACCAATCAAAAAATGGAGAAAAATCCTGGCTTCAATTTCCAGAAAAGCATTTAGATGTCATTGATGAGATTTGGCTTAAATGGCACGGAGTAAAATTTATAGATCATCTTGCAGGCATAATTTCAGACTACTTTGATTCAGCAAATCTCCCTATGGTGAAAAGTAAAGAAGACCTGAAGACTTTAATTCGTAAGTGGGACAATAAGTTTTTTGAGTACTTTGATCAATTGCCGGGAAATAAACATAAATCATGGGTGTTAGATATAAAGGGAAATAATCGAAGGAATATCAAAACCGAATTGATTAAACCCCTTAAAGAACATTTTTCGTATTGTGAAAAACTTTTTGAAACAGTTAGATCCAATATTAGAAACCGTAAAAGTCCTTTCAAGATTAACACATCATTAAAGGTAAAAATTGCCCTTATAAAATAAATGTAAAAAAGTGCCACCGCTCAGTCACCGTGACAATGCGGTGACAATGTAATTCCTGAATTTCAACCCAGCATGCAGCTGGGTTTTTTATTTCCCAGCTAAATCGAAACAACCAGGTTGTGTAATTAACAACCCGTTTCGGGCCCGAAACACAGAGCAGGAGAGCAATCATGCTTTTGTGTTTCAAATGTTCTTTGAAAAAGGAGTGTGGGGAAATCTGCGAGGATGTCGAGCAATACCTAAAATTCAAACGCAATTACAAAACGACCTATGTAAATAAGGAAATAGGTATCAGTGATATTGCAATTAAGGAAAAGGCTATGATGGATTATCAAGCCAAAGAAAGAAGTTCGGGTAAAGGTCAAATTGGCATCAACCATAAAACCTGGATGCTGATTCAGAAAATCATAAATGATCAATTGACTGATAAACAGAAAGCTGCGGTAAGGTATTTCTTGGAAGGGCACTCGATGGAAGAAATTGGCAAAAAGATGAATGTGATTAAACAGACAGTTCATTCAACCCTATTTGGCCATCCAGTGCATGGTGGTGGTGCAGTAAGGAAGATCCAGAAAATTATTAAATCCCATCGAGATAACGGGAAACTAACTGACGATAATTGATCATTACGAGAGGCTGGCTGGTTTATTAATCAACGCTGTATCCCGCATCAAAGCCTTTTTAAAACTACCCACCGATGCGGAGGCAAAGTAAAGGAGGTTAAAATGGAAAATATACATTTTAACCCAACATCCCTTCAGGGGGATGAACCGCTGAAATCGTCGGCGGAGCAATCGGGTCCTGAGAAGAGTAAAGAGGAATCCCTATCGAAACGAGTGGCAAAGGTTATTAACCGATGTCGGGAAGAAAACGTGAGTTCCATTAAGACTGCAAAGGGTCTTCGGAAACTGCGCGATAACATCGACGCTATGATTAAGGAGATCAACAAGGAAATCACCTTGGAAAAAGAAACCATGGACCAAGGCGATGACCTTGATCACCTTGCGAGCACCGCCGAAATAGAGGCATGGTCTAAGAAAAAGACCAAGTTTCAGGAGGGGCTTGACCTTATTACCGATCGCGTCTCCGCTCTCATGCAGGAAAAGAAGGACGAATCAGCGTAATAGAGAGACCACCGGCAGGCGCCTGCCGGTGGTCCTCCATTTAATCAGTCCTATTAAGAATCTTGATGATTCAATTACTCACCAAGAGGCGTCTTTACTAATGGCAGTCCTTAATTAACCCAATAAGAAGAAATTAAATAACGTGAACAAACAACAAAACGAAAATCAATCTGAAAACAAACACGACACAGTTTTGGTCGAATATGGTGGTCTCAATGCACAAATAGATAAAGAAATTGCTCCTTTGATTCTTGAGACGTGGAAAGCAGATATTCAAACAATTTTTTCTTGCCAGGAAGATTTTGACCTGCCATCACATGCTTATATTCAGTTTCCAGACATTTATGAAGCAGAAGAATTCTTAAAAATATCTTTTAATAATGACGATTCATTACGATTAAGGATTTCACAAAATTATCCAGAACACATCTGGTTCTACAAAACTTGGCCAATTATTTTTCCAAATAATGACAAGAATGAAGAAACAATAATCTTATGGAGTACAGTTGTGTACATCTCAAGGTTTGACTTAAAAACTGTCACTAAAAACCTGATCTCCCATAATAAAGTGAAGAACAGGGTATAAGAATAATGGAAAAGCTCTTCACGAAACAGCAAGTTGCAGATCATTTGCAAGTATCAACCAGAACGGTTGACCGTTTGATCTGTGACATGGATCTCCCGGTGTATCACATACGCCGCCAGGTCAGGATTCCGCAATCTTCTGTTAAAATGATATTGAACGAATCAATGTCAGGTGATGAGCGAGATAAAATCATTAATGGTATACTGGAGGTATAAATGGCTACAATGAAAAAGATGCAGCGAAAAGACGGGATGTCCTATAAGATTACCTTTGTGCATCCTATTACAAAGAAATGGGCATCAAAAACTGTACGGTGTTCATACAAAGATGCCCTGAAAATAAAAGCTGATATAGAAAAAGGTGTCGCATTCACACATGCAGGTCTTGCATCGCCTAATAGCCAAAATCTATTATGGACTCAGTTAAAGCGACGGTATATAAAATATTCTGAAAAGAATAAGTCATCCGAAACTGTGACTCGGGAAAAAGCCGTATTCAAGGTCTTTGATGAGTTTCTTAAAAAGGATTTGCCTATTTCGAAGATTAACACCCGAATGATAGAAAACTACAAAGAATCTAGACTGGCGGATGTAAGCCCCGCCACAGTATCCATTGAGATGCGGGTTTTAAAGACAACATTTAACCAGGCGATTAAATGGGAATTGTTGGAGAAGAATCCCATTAAAGGGGTGAAGCTGCCGAAGCAGGATATTATCAAAGTCCGGTTTTTAACAATGGGAGAGATTCATAATTTGACTGATACCATTAAGCAAGACGGCAATCTCGATTTTTTGGATCTTGTAAATGCATATCTGAATACAGGGGCCAGACGAGTTGAGCTTTTGCCTCTACATTTCACGTGGAAAAACGTGGACTTTGTTGGGAAGAAGATTCTGCTTCACGGAAAGGGTGATCGTAAACGGTATATTCCGATGAACAAAACGTTGCTAGAGATCCTACAAAGGAGACTCGAAGCTGGATGTGAA
>Ga0208408_1000893_pt1 | contig 17876 bp, 25 predicted proteins | sample ETNtaG_4_FD_185776 | JGI IMG/M metagenome (GOLD analysis project Ga0208408, IMG submission 185776) | Marine microbial and viral communities from oxygen minimum zone, Eastern Pacific Ocean - ETNP201406SV67 (SPAdes) (version 2) | ecosystem: Environmental > Aquatic > Marine > Oceanic ... | reverse complement strand
TAGGTGATGAAGCACACCTTTTTAAAAGTAAATCCTTGACTGGCATTATGACTAAGTTGCATAATGCTAAGTATAGGTTTGGATTTACTGGTACACTTGATGGTAGTAAGACTCACAAGTGGGTACTAGAGGGGTTGTTTGGAGACTGTGAGCAAGTAACTAAGACAGATACATTAATCAAATCTGGTTATCTATCTAAATTTAGGATAAAAGTATTACTATGTAAGCATCCTGCTCAGCATTTTGAAACATATCATGATGAAATAGAATATTTGATCAACCATAAAGGTAGAAATAATCTTATCAAAAATCTAGTTAAAGACTTGACTGGTAACACTCTTGTCCTATTCAACTATGTTGAAAAGCATGGTGACCCTCTTTACGATCTCATAAATAGTTCCATAGAACCTACACGAAAATTATTTTTTGTGCATGGTGGAACTGATGTAGAAGATAGAGAAGAAGTACGCTTACTTACTGAGACTGAGAACGATGCAGTTATTATTGCTTCTTATGGTACATTTTCTACAGGTATAAACATTAAACGACTGCATAATATTATATTCGCATCACCTAGTAAATCCAGGATTCGTAATCTTCAGTCAATAGGAAGAGTATTGAGAAAGGGGGAAGGTAAAGATATGGCAACTCTATATGATATTGCTGATGATATCGGTGGTCAAAATTATACATTGAGACATCTTAATGATAGAGTTAACATATACAATGATGAAAATTTTAAGTATGAGGTAATTAAGGTAAATCTTAAAGCAAGTTAATATGAAAAAGATGGAAGATGAATTTTATGCAACTATTAAATTAGTAACAGGTGAAGAACTTATTTCTAAAGTATCTTATATGCCAGAAGATGATAGTCTAATACTAGAGAATCCTATGGAAGTTTGTTACGTGGATGCTCAGAAAAGATCTGTAAAAGCAAGTGGTTTTGCTTTAAGTGAATGGATCCATTCAACTTTTGATCATATGTTTGTATTGCCTAAGCATCATGTGATTACTATGACTGAAGTTGAAGATAAAAGAATTGAAAAATTCTACAATGAATCAGTGGCAAGACATATCACACAACTAGAAAGCTTTAAAGGATCCTTTGATCCTATAACCATTCCTAAGAACCTAGGTAATCTGGGATCTATTAAAGAAACCAGAACCAAACTAGAAGATCTCTTTAAAAGAAGCTAAAGACCACACCCCCTTGAACCCTTAACAGAGTCATCCTACTTGGTTTCTTGGGCGTTGTCAAGCCCCTCTTGACAAATTGGGTATAATAGACTATACTTGTAGTATTCAACAAACTTCCAATGAAGAAAAAAACAGAATATTATGTTAACAATAAGGAATTTTTAGAAGCTATCACTTTATTTCGTAATCTTGTTATTACTTCTAAAGAGAAAGGTACACCTAGACCCAGAGTTCCTAATTACATAGGTGAGTGCTTTCTCAAGATTGCTACACATCTATCATACAAACCAAATTTTGTCAACTACATGTTCCGTGAGGACATGATCTGTGATGGTATTGAGAACTGTCTTCAGTACATTGACAATTTCAATCCAGAAAAATCCAAGAATCCTTTTGCTTATTTCACACAGATTATCTACTACGCCTTTCTACGTAGAATTCAGAAAGAGAAAAAGCAAATGGAAATCAAGAATAAGATTTTAGAAAGGTCTGGTTATGATGAGGTAATGCATACTGATTCATATACTGGTGATATGCAAGGAATGAATGCTAATCAAGCAGACATGGGTAGTATAAAAGAAAACATAGAAATTAGAATGAACCGATAATGGAAGAAGATCATTTGCCAGAGCATCTTAATGATCTATGGGAGGACATGGATCGTCTTAATGCTCTATATGAAGAACTCATGTGGGATCATGAAGTTGAGTTAGAGTTCAAAGCAGACTATGCAAATAATTGTATTATTATAAAACCTTATGACCTTACTTGAAGTACAACTAGCAGTAGTAAAGAAATTGAGAAAACTATATCCCCACAGTAGAGCAGTATATAATATTAAGACACGAATGCTATGAAGATAGCAATCATTACAGATCAGCACCTAGATGGTCGCAAAGGTTCTTTAGCATTTTGGAATTACTTCCAGAGATTTTACGATGAAATATTTTTCCCAACTCTTGAGCGAGAGGGTATCTACACAGTATTTGACCTTGGGGATACTTTTGATAACCGAAAGTCTATGGACTATAATACTTATAATCGCATTCAGACAAATTATTTTGACAGACTTAAAGGGTTTGATGTACACATGATTCTTGGGAATCATACTACGTATTATAAGAACACTAATAAAATCAATTCTCCAGAATTGTTGTTGGCGCAGTACTCTAACATATCAATTTACACAGAACCAACTGAGATTGTCTTTGGATCTAAAAAGTTTTTGATGCTTCCATGGATTAATTCTGGTAATAGGGAACACGCATTGGAGGTAATTGATACATCAGATGCTTCTATCTTATGTGGACATTTGGAAATTGATGGATTTGAAGTAACACCAGGAATGAGATTTGATCATGGTGGAATGAAACTAGATACCTTTAAGAAATATGATCGTGTCTGGTCTGGACATTTCCATCACAAATCAAAACGTGGAAACATTCAGTACCTAGGCAACCCTTATCAAATGTTTTGGAACGACTATAAAGATCAGAGAGGATTTCATATCTATGATACTGAAACAGATAAACTTAGGTACATTAAAAACCCGTTTGAAATCTTTCAGAAAGTTTTCTACAACGACTCGGAGAACGATTACACCAACGTCAGTACAGATCATCTTAAGGATAGTTTTGTTAAGGTTATTGTTGAGGAGAAGCGTAGCTATACGCAATTTGAGGACTTTGTTGAACAGATTTATCATGCAGGAGCACACGATGTTAAGATTGTTGAAACACTGGTTGACACAGAGACGGCTGATGATGTAGACTTGAATGTGAAGGATACTCTTACTTTATTGGGAGAGTATATTGATGAGATAGAACTAGCGGTAGACAAAACCGATCTTAAGAAACTCATGCAGTCTCTCTACATAGAATCATGCGAAGTAGTTTAATGCATGTTTATAATAACACTACGGGGCCAACCATCAGGAATATATTCCATTTTCACAGATAAGGATGAAAGGTGTATTCCAATTTTTGAACAGCATGATGATGCTCTTCGCTATCTTATTCAATTGTCTTTGGATGATGAATCTCCAGATTTAGAAGTGACAGGAGTTGATCCAGAGATGATTATTATGGCATGTAGAAGTCAAGGTCAACGATACTCTATTATTACAGCAGATGATTTTATTATACCTCCATTAGAAGAGACTAAAGAATGATTATTTTTGAGAAAGTTCGTTGGAAAAACTTTTTATCAACGGGAAATGTATTCAGTGAGATTGACCTTATTAAAGGAAGAACAAATTTAATCGTTGGAACCAATGGTGCTGGCAAATCAACTATCTTAGATGCGTTGACGTTTTCTTTGTTTGGCAAACCTTTTCGTAAAGTAAATAAAGGTATGCTAGTTAATAGTATTAACGGAAAAGATACTATTGTTGAGATTGAATTTACCATAGGTAAGATAGAGTATAAAATCATTCGTGGTATAAAGCCTGCTAAGTTTGAGATTTATTGTAATGGTCAGTTGTGGAATCAGGAGTCAACTGTAGTAGATCAGCAGAAGAATCTTGAGCAGAATGTATTGAAGATGAACTATAAGTCTTTCACTCAGATTGTTGTGTTGGGATCTAGTACATTTGTTCCATTCATGCGGTTACCAACTTCGCAACGTAGAGATATCATTGAAGATATTTTAGACATTCAAGTTTTTTCTACTATGAATGTTCTACTCAGGGATAAGTCACGTGGTAATAATGAAGAAATTAGAGAAGTTGATTATCAAATTGATTTGTTGAGAGATAAGATTGAGTTGCAAAAGCAACACATGTTAACTCTTGAGAAGAGGACTCAAGAAGAGATTGGTAGAAAGAAAGATAAGATTAAAGAATATAAAGAAACAGAAACACAAACAAATGAAGATGTTACAGTTCTAACAAATGAAATCTGCAATCTCAATAAAGAAATGCAGACCTATCAAAAGTCCGATGAGAAGTTGAAGAAGTTAAACACTTTTTTAATTAAACTACAAGGTAGATTGAAGACGTGTGAGAAAGAGCATGAGTTCTTTGCTACAAATCAAGTTTGCCCTACATGTACTCAGGGGTTATCGGATGAGTTTAGGAATTCTATGGTAGAGTTTAATGAGAAGAACTTGGATGAATTGACAGTAGGACACCTTGATCTAAAGAAAGCTATTGTGGATGAAGAAGATAGGTTTGGTAAGTTTAATGAACTCTCTAAAAAAGTGAATGATATTAACACTACAATTTCACAGAAGAATTATCAAATCACTACGATCCGTAATCATGTTGATAATGTACAATTAGAAATTGATGAACTAGAAGGGGATAGTGTTGATAAGAAGTCTGAGTTTGTAAAGTTGGAAGGAATGATTGGGGAAAAGAAGAATTTATCTAGTCAACACGCTTCATTGAAAAAGGATCGCGATATTATAACAACTGCTGGACAACTTTTGAAAGATAATGGTATTAAGTCTAGAATTATTAAGACTTATCTACCTACAATGAATAAGTTAATTAATGATTTCTTACAACGTATGGAGTTTTATGTTAATTTTACATTGAATGAGAATTTTGAGGAGATAATTAAGAGTAGGTATAGGGACGTATTCACATACGATAGTTTTAGTGAAGGAGAGAAAGCTCGTATTGATATTGCTTTGTTGCTTACTTGGCGCAGTATTGCTAAACTTAAAAATAGCGTTGACACTAACCTCCTTATTTTAGATGAGATTTTTGATGGATCCCTTGACCAATCTGGTACATCTGATCTAGGATGGATTCTTAGGAATTTTGATGATACCACTAAGGTCTTTGTGATTAGTCACAAGCAAGGTATGGATGACAAATTTGATAGAACTATTACTGTTGATAAGGTAAAAAATTATTCTATCCTTGAGGAGACAGTTAATGAAGTGACACACGGACTGGTTGGATGATCAGTTTCTTTGTTATGATGTATCCATCAGCAAACGAAACCGAATGCCATCCCCTAACCATGAAATTAAAGGTAATCTCGCTAAACTACTAGCAACAGAGAATCTTATTGTAGAGCATCGTAATAGACCAACAGCATCTTTTGATGTTGATAGCAGAGTTCTGACTCTCCCATTATGGGATAAAGCAAGTGGTGTAGTATATGATATGCTGGTAGGGCATGAGGTGGGGCATGCATTGTTTACTCCCAATGAAGATTGGCGTGATGTCGCAGATTGTCCTAAAGACTATGTTAATGTAATTGAAGATGCTCGCATTGAGAAATTGATGAAGCGTAAGTATCCTGGACTTCGCAAAAGTTTTAATGGTGGGTACAAAGAACTCAATGATCAAGACTTTTTCCAAGTTCATGATGAAGATATTAATAAGTTTAGTTTGATTGATCGTATCAATTTACATTTTAAATTAGGTGCTGATTGTATGATTACTTTTGGTGCATCTGAAGCACCATTTCTTATTCGCATTGAGGAAGCAGAAACTTTTGAGGAAGTTCTTCAAATTGCTGAAGAGATTTATACTCTTGGGCAGCAGGATAGTGCAGTTAATCCTATTGCATCTGTAAGTGATGATGACGCTGAAGAAGTGAATGATGGTGATGGAGGGGATACTAAGGATACTGATGAAGAGGATACGGATCAAGAGTCTGACGGTGGAGATATTAATCCAGAAGCTGATCTAGACATACTAGATTATCAAGAACCTAGTACTGGTAGTTTGGGTGCAGAATCATTTGAAGAGACTTCACGTACTCAGAAAGCATTTGATTCTAAGTCTGGAGATTTGACTAGTTCACATATACGTAATCCTGCATATCTTGAAATCCCTGATGAGATTGATTTAAATAAACATCTTGTTGATTGGAAGGTTCTTCATGATTGGATTGATTCCCATAAAAGTTCTACTGAATCACCAAATCATTTTGCTGCAAACTTTGCATCAATTGAGGAAGACTATAGGGAGTATCGTAAGAATTCTAATAAGGAAGTTAATTACTTAGTAAAGGAATTTGAGTGTCGTAAATCTGCGGATTCATATTCGCGATCTGGTGAATCTAAAACTGGTGTACTTGATTGTACTAAGCTTCATACCTATAAGTACAGTGAAGATTTATTTAAAAAGGTAACTGTTGTACCTGATGGTAAGAATCATGGATTGATTTTCTTACTTGATTGGTCTGGATCAATGTCAAATGAACTTCTATCTACAGTTAAGCAATTACTTAACCTGACTTCATTTTGTAAGAAAGTTCAGATTCCATTTGAAGTATATGCTTTCACTAATGAGTGGCATCTAGCACAACGTGCAATGGGTGAGTATGAGTCTGTTGGAGGTGATTATTATGAGAGATCTTGGCCTGGTATGGAAAAGAATGTAGTGTATATTAATCCTACGAATTTACACTTGATGAATTTTATTTCTTCTAGGTCTAGTTCAAAAGATTATGAACGTATGTGTATTAATCTATGGAGAGAAGCAACTCTCTGTGGTTATTCCTTTTCAACTTCTCCAACAATTGGTGTTGGATTATCTGGAACACCTTTGAATGAATCAATCTTACTATTGAATTACATTCTTCCTAAGTTCAAAAAGGATAATGGTTTACAGAAGGTGAATGTATGTATTCTGACTGATGGCGAAGGTTGCCAGTCTGCATACGGGCGAGAAGTTTATAATGAGGTGAAGGATATTAATTACCTTTCTCCACGTCGTGTTGAGTATGATCACGTATTGAGGGATAAGAAGACTGGACGTGTATACCCCAAGTTTGCTCATTCTTTAAATGGACCAACCAATACTTTCATTCAGCAAGTACGTGATCGTAATCCTGGTGTTAATGTTATTGGTTTTCGTATTCTATGTGCTGCTCAATTAGGAAATTTCGTTGATCGTTATACAGATGCTGCATACAATACATTTGAAGAAATTAAAAAGAAATGGAGAAAGGAAAAGTGTGTAATTCTTCCAAATCCAAAAGCATACACAGCTGTGTATGCACTATCAAATAAAGATCTAGAATCTGAATGCGAACTTTCCGTTGCTGAAGGTGCAAAGAAGGGTGAGATTACTAGGGCATTCAAGAAGATGCTTAAGAGTAAGTCCACTAACAAGAAGATATTAACTTCATTCGTTGACCAGATAGCATGACAGTTGGGGAAGTGTCCACTATCTTCCCTATTTTCCAACCCATCCCTTATACTATACACATACAAAGAAAGAACTGATGCCTTTTCAATCTAAATTTACTGATGAAGATCTGATCACATTCCTATCAAATGATGGTGAGACTGTAACTAGCGATCAGGTTAAGGATGCTGCTGAACATTTTGGAGTTAAAGTTCAGAGCGTAACCAAGAGAATTAATAAACTCCCACAGTTCCAGAAAGTTACTCGTGGAACATGGAATCTTACTGCTGCAGAGCGTCTTGAAAAAACATATCAATCACCATCAGTAGAGTCTAGTGGTCGTGAAGAATATGGTCTTGTTCCTACTAAAGATCATAGTTTCGTACCATTTGGTAATTTTTCTGATATTAAAAAAGTTATCAATTCTAAGATCTTTTATCCTACTTTCATTACTGGACTCTCTGGTAATGGTAAGACACTTAGTGTAGAGCAAGCATGTGCTGTTCTAAATAGAGAGTTGATTCGGGTAAATATTACAATTGAAACCGATGAAGATGACCTTATTGGTGGGTTTCGTCTTATCAATGGCGATACTGTATGGCATAACGGACCAGTTCTTGAAGCACTGGAAAGGGGAGCTATACTCCTTTTAGATGAAGTTGATCTCGCTTCCAATAAAATCTTGTGTCTGCAATCTATCTTGGAAGGTAAAGGTGTCTTCCTGAAAAAGACTGGTAAGTTTGTTAGACCTGCGGTAGGATTCAACATCATCGCAACAGCAAATACTAAAGGTAAAGGTTCAGATGATGGACGATTTATTGGAACTAACGTGCTTAATGAAGCCTTCCTTGAGCGATTCGCTTTAACCTTTGAGCAAGAATATCCTACTCCTAAGACTGAGCAGAAGATTCTTGAGAAGGTTTCTGGTAACTTAGGTGTACTTGACGAGAAGTTCTGTGAGAACCTTGCTAACTGGGCAGATATCATTCGTAGAACATACAATGATGGTGGTATAGATGAAGTTATCTCAACTCGCCGTCTAGTACACATTGTTCGTGCATTTGCAATATGGAATGATCGTCTTAAAGCAATCAAGGTTTGCGTAAATAGATTTGATGAGGAGACCAAGCAATCATTCTTGGAACTCTATGATAAGATTGATGCAGATGTAACTACTGATGTTGTTGTGGGGGAAGAGTCATGATGTAACCTTCCTTCCTTCCTTCCATCAACATTATTATTTTTTAAAATGACAAAACCAAGAACAACTAAGGTCTCAAACGCACAACTCAAGGTCGCTGTTAAATCATTATCTGCTTGGACAGATAAGGTTGAGAATGGTGAATTTGAACTTGAAACTGGAACCTATCAAGCATTTAAACGTGCTCGCGATCACATTTCATGTGAGGTAGCGAAGCAGAATCGCCGTGAACGGAAGAGGACGATCAATGTTAACATTGTTTCAGATCCAGAACGACAATCTTATTTAAAGAAGCAGTTTGAACAACAGTACGAACAAGAGTACGCTAATGAGTAAACAAGGAGAATGTACATTCATTGGCAGCGTAGTTTCCGTTAAAGGAACAGGCGCTGCCAGGGTTCGTAAGGTTTCAGAAGATATCATTACTGTGATCAACCTTGACGGAAAGAAACAAGAGTGCTATTATGAGGATATTGAATACGTATGCACACCGTGAAGAAGTATAATGAGGATGAAATCCTCAAAGAAGTTTCTGATTATATCAGTAACACGTATAAAGGTCATTATTCTGTAGGAAACGTACAGACTCTTGACCTTATTGATTCTGTGGGTGATGCAGAAGCATTTTGTAGGAGTAATGTTTTAAAGTATGCTTCTCGTTATGACAGAAAAGGAACTGCCCGTAAGGACATTATGAAAATTATTCATTATGGAATGCTTCTACTCCATTTTAATGATAAAACTGCTAAAGCACATCAAAATGAAACAGGATCTACATCATTTACCGTTGATTATGACAAATGAATAAAGTAACACTATCACCAGAGACAGTAAATGTCCTTAAAAATTTTAGTTTAATCAATTCTTCTATTGTCTTTAGGAAAGGCAATACTCTTAGGACAATTAGTAATGCAGAAAATATTCTTGCAAAATACAACGGCGGCGAAAGCTTTCCGTCTGACTTCGCAATATATGATCTTAGTCAGTTCCTTTCAGGTCTCCTTTTGTTTGATAATCCTCAATTGGAATTCACCTCTAACGATTTTGTTACTGTTCGTAGCGGTTCTCAGTCTGTTAAGTATTATTTTAGTGACCCTGAAATTACGCTCAAGTCTGCACCAGAAAAGAATGTAAATTTCCCTGGTGCTGATATGGAATTTTCTTTATCTGCAACTGATATTGTAGCATTGCAGAAAGCATCTGCAATTTATGGTCTTCCTGATCTTACTTTCTATTCTGCGGAAGGATCTGATACTGTTAAATTAATTCTGCGCGACAAGGAGAATGATACCAGCAATACTTATGATATGACTGTGGAAGGTTGTTGTACTGGCACCTATACTCTTGATCTTAAAATTGAGAACATTCGTATTGTCTCTGGTGATTACAAAGTTAAAGTTTCCAAGCATTTAATTTCTGAATGGACTCATCTTAATTGTGATCTGGTATATTATATTGCATTAGAACCATGAGTGAGGAAAAGTATAAACCTACTATAGTTAATGTTTCATTTACTAAGAATGAAAGGGATCTTCTATCAATTCTTGATCAGTTAGTTAAGTATGATTTGGCTACAAGCAGATCTGCTTGGTTAAAGGATCAGATTCGTAGAAGTTTTTATGACCTTAGGGATAAGGGTATTTTAATTGCTGCTGAAGAATGAGTAATGAATTTTTATGGGTTGAAAAATATCGCCCTAAATTGACAAATGAATGTATACTCCCTGAGACTATTAAGGATGTGTTTAGAGGATTCATCTCACAAGGTGAATTACCCAACCTACTTCTTACTGGAACTGCTGGAGTTGGTAAAACAACTATTGCGAAAGCTCTTTGTGAAGAGATAGGCGCATCATACATTTTAATTAATGGATCAGATGAAGGACGTTTTTTGGATACGGTTAGGAACCGTGTGAGGCAGTTTGCTACGACGGTCTCTCTGACCTCTGGAGCGTCCCATAAGGTGGTCATTATTGATGAGGCAGACAACACCACTAATGATGTGCAACTTTCTCTCAGGACTGCTGTGGAGGAGTTTCATGGCAATTGCCGATTCATCTTCACTTGCAACTTCATCAATAAGATCATTGAACCATTGCATTCACGTTGTACGGTTGTTGATTTTAGGATCAAACATCAACAGAAGATGGAGTTGCAGGGTAAGTTTTTTCTGCGTCTGAAAGAGATTTTGGATTCGGAAAAGGTTAAGTATGATGATAAAGTTTTGGCAAAACTTATCGGGCGTTATTATCCTGACTGGCGTAGATTGATTAATGAGTGTCAGCGTTATGCTGCTACTGGATCTATTGATAGTGCCATTCTTGTTGATGTTTCTGATGTTAATCTTGATGGATTGCTATCAGCATTAAAGAATAAAGAGTTTACTACAGTTAAGAATTGGGTAGTTCAGCATATGGATAGTGATCCTACGATGGTTATGCGTAAGGTCTATGACAGTTTGTATGGGGTTTTAAAACCTGCTTATATTCCAGAAGCTGTTCTTGTTATTGCTAAGTATATGAATAGCATTCCTATTGTTCCTGACCAAGAGATTAATTTATTGGCATGCCTAACAGAAATAATGATGAGTTGCGAGTTCAAGTAAATAAAACAACTCCAGATAATGTAAGAGAAGCACATGAAGCATTGTTTCATGCTACAATGAACTTGCCTGCTGCAGCTACACACTGTGGTATGACACAGAAGGAGTTAAAAATGACATTCTTTGAATATCTTAAGTACAATGCCCCAATCTATAAAATCCCTCAAAACCCCACTCCGTTACCCAGGAGGGAAGAGTCGGGCAGTGGTAAAACTATTCCAATTCCTCCCAGACCTTACCCAGGTAAAAGAGTTTAGAGAACCTTTTGTTGGTGGTGGTTCTGTAGCATTAGAAGTAACTAAAAGATATCCAAATATAAACATTTGGGTTAATGATTTATATGGACCCCTGTATAATTTCTGGAAAGAGTTGCAGCATAGTGGTAGAGAGCTTCAGGATGAGTTGTTGGGATTAAAAAAGACTTATTGTAATTCAGATTCTGCTAGATGTTTATTCCAATCAATGAAGGAGGATGTAAATGACAAAGAAAAATCTAACTTTGATCGTGCCGTCGCTTTTTATATCGTTAATAAGTGTAGCTTCAGTGGTCTCACTGAGTCTTCATCATTTTCTTCTCAAGCATCAGAGTCAAACTTCTCCATTAACGGAATTGAGAAACTAGTTAGATATTCTGAGTTAATTGAAAACTGGAAGATTTCTAATAATTCTTATGAGGATCTTTTGACTGATGATAGGTCCACATTTATATACTTAGATCCACCTTATGAGATAAGTTCTAACTTGTATGGTAAGAAAGGTGGAATGCATAAGTATTTTGATCACGACAAGTTTGCTGAGGATTGTGATGATTACGTAGCACCTATGTTAGTTTCTTATAACTCCAGTCAGATTATTAAGGATCGTTTCAAGCAGTGGACAGTTGCTGAATTTGCACACACTTATACCATGAGGAGCGTGGGGTGTTATAATACAGATCAAGCAAGCAGGAAGGAATTAGTCCTTTTTAATTATGAAGTGTGAAGTCAAACTCTATGTCGCTGGAACCGTCTTTACTGAGACAGTACAGGCACGTAACTATCAGGAGGCACGTCAGGTGGCTCTTGCTAGGAATCCTAATGCTAAGGTTGTTGGTGTTACTGCATCTTTTAAGTAGTCTACATACTCCTAATAATCATTGTTGCGAGGAACCTAATTATAAGTTATGAGTGAATTTCAATCTGACATTAAAGATACCCAGTATGACGAAGAAGGTCATGAGTTAGATAAGCATGGGTTTAGGGTTAAGATGTATCCAGATGGATTTGAGTCCGTTCGTAAGTCTGTTGAGAATTGTGAGCAGATGTGTGGGATGGATAGGAAAGTGATGCAAGAATTACTTAAAGGTGAGTGGAATGAATACACTACTTTAGATCATACTGGTAGATCATCTAAAAAAATTGTTATTGAATACGATATCAGGAGCAAAGAACAATGAGACTAGGTGTTATGTGTTCTGGTAATGGATCTAACTTTCAAAACATAGTTACAAATCAATTATGTAGTCATCACGAAGTTGTGTTGATGATACACAATACAAAAGAATGCGGTGCTGTAGTGAGAGCAGCAAAGTATGGAATACCACACGTAAGAGTTGCACATAAAGATGAAGAAGATATGATAAAACTCTTTGAGGTATATCGTGTAGATCTTATAATTCTTGCAGGATATATGAGAGTGATTAATAATCCATTTGCATTTCCTTGTCCTATTATCAATGTGCATCCTTCATTATTACCAAAGTATAAGGGTTTGAATGCTATAAGGAAGGCATTACAATCTGGTGACAAGATAACTGGATGTACAGTTCACTATGTCAACGAAGAGCTTGACGGGGGTGATATAATATGTCAGAGTGAGGTTTCCATTGAACCAAACGATACTCTTGAGAAACTGACCCGTCGTATTCAGTTACAAGAGTATTCAATTTTACCATTAGCTATTGAAATCCATGAAAAGAGCAAAACTTTTGCGTTCAGCACTTGAGAAATCTTGGTTGTATGACGAAGAAGAAATTAAGATGTTGAAAGATCAACTTAAAGATATTAAAAAAGAAAAAGAATTTGAAGTTCATTATCGCAGAACACATTTAGGATTTATGAAGGATTGAATGACATACCAACTGAAAGATTATCTGTACAGTATCAACCAATCCAAGAGAAATATTCTTGATGGTGATAGTATTTCTGAGAAGAGTTACCAACCTTTTATTGTTAATAGGTGTCTCTCTTCGTTTACTGATACTATCTTATATTCCAATGAGATGAACAAGAATCCTCATCTACCAAAGAGGATGCAGTATGACTTTTTTATAAATAGTGTGAAACCAAGGAAGCGTTTTTCTCCTTGGATAAAGAAAGATTCTATTGATTTTCTTGATGTAGTTAAAGGGTATTATGGTTATAATGATGATAAAGCTCTGCAAGCTCTCAGGATTCTCACTAAGGATCAACTGAACCATATTGAAAAAGCATTAAGCAAAGGTGGGAAACATGAGCGGTGATACTGATATCCAGTGGAAGCAGAGTGACATGGTTGAGGTGGTTCTTGGGGAACCCGATGACTTCCTTAAGGTGCGAGAAACTCTTACACGTATAGGTGTTGCTTCTCGTAAAGAACATAAAGTTTATCAATCATGTCACATCCTTCATAAGCAAGGTAAGTATTACATAGTTCATTTTAAGGAATTGTTTGCTCTTGATGGTAAGCATGCAAACTTTTCTTTGAATGATTTACAGAGAAGAAATAGAATCACTCAGTTACTTTCTGATTGGGGTTTGGTTTCTGTTGTAAATCCAGATATAATTAAAGATTTGGCACCACTTAATCAGATTAAAGTTCTCGCTTTTCGTGATAAAGATGAATGGACACTAGAATCTAAGTATAATATTGGTAGAAAGAAGCAGGAAACCGAATAATTTTTTTCGGTTTATACCATAGTTATATCAATGGTTCTGGGATATAAATAGTAATGTGATGCCTTCGGGGTCACATAAACTACAGTCGCTTTTAGGAGGACACAATGGTAAATTTTAAGTGGGAAACCTATACCCCATACATGTTAGGATTTGATGACACATTCAGTAGACTTGAAGCTTTGCACGGAGCAGGAACAACTTATCCACCGTACAACATTATTTCTGGACCTAATAACAGAACCACTTTGGAAGTCGCTCTTGCTGGATTTTCAAGATCGGATATTGAAGTCTCAACAGAAGAGAACCTATTAACAGTATCAGCATACCCAGAAGAACAAGAAGAAGAAAGAAAGTATTCTCATAAAGGAATCGCTTCTAGATCCTTTACAAAGACATGGCAATTGGGTGATGATATTGAAGTTAAGACAGTAGACTATGAAGATGGTTTACTTACAGTGGTACTAGAGAAGTATGTACCAGAGGAGAAGCAGAAGAAGATTTGGTTCTCTGAACGAAATCAGGCGTTGCCTGCCTCATAAATAAATTTTAAATGGGGGGCTTGACGGCCTCCTTTTTTCTTGCTATAATAGTAAAAATGACACAGACTATGACAGACCCCGTTTCTATTGACCATAATGTTCGTATCATCCACTTGATGACAGGCGAGCATGTAATTTGCAACTTCAGTCAGATTAGGGAAGATGATAAGTTTGTAGCTTATCAGATGCTATATCCTTTGACTCTTACATTGACACAAGAAGCAGATCAGAATGAAAGTTATAATGTAGTATATCGCAGATGGAATCCATTCACTCCTTATGAAGATCATCGTGTATCTCCAACTGCTGTTGTTACTGCAATGCCACCTTCGCGAGAAATTTATGATAATTATGTAAGTAAATTGAGAGAGGCAAATGTAGATCTGTCTTTCCTACCAAACAATGGAGAAGACACAGATGGACAACCAACCCAAGAACCTGCAAGTGCTACTACTGAAGGACCAGTGGATACTGGCGAAGGTGGAGGAGATTGAAGGGGTAGAGTTGGGTGATCCTGACTGTATTCTTATAGAACCAATGGCAATTGAGGGTACGAATCTTAAAGATTGGTTGCCTTTTGCTGATAAGAAGGAGACAGTAGTAAGATCTTCTGATATACTAACCTTCTTAGAACCTGGCAAGGATCTACTTGCCAGTTATTATAGTTACAAACCAATTGAGCCTGAAATACTTACTGAATGAAGTTCTATACAAATGTTGAACAGGCAGGAAACCGTCTTCTAGTACGTGGGTACGAAGGCGGTTCTCCTTTTTCTTATAGGGTTCCTTTTAACCCTACACTTTATGTTGCTAGTAAAAATTATTCGGAATGGAAAACTTTAGAAGGTGATTGTGTAGAACCTCTTAGTATGGGTTCTATCAATGAGGCAAAAGATTTTATTAAAAAATATAAGGGTGTAGAAGAATTCCCTATATACGGTAATAGTAGATACTTATATCAATATCTTGCTGAAGAACATCCAGAAGATGAAATCAAATACGATGCATCTAAGATACGGTTGTTTACAATAGATATTGAGACTGCTGCAGAGAATGGGTTTCCGAATATTGAAACAGCAGATCAAGAAATATTAGCGATCAGTATTAAGGATTCTTACACTGGTCGCATTGTTGTCTTTGGAGCTCGTCCATTTGATAACAAGCACGATGATGTAGATTATATGCATTTTCGTACAGAAGAATCTATGCTGAGTGCATTTTTGCATTATTGGAATGAAAATTGTCCTGATGTTATTACGGGTTGGAACATTCAATTGTTTGATATTCCCTATATCGCTAATCGTATTAGTAGGGTACTCGGTGAGAAGTATACTAAGATGCTTAGCCCTTGGAGGCTTGTATCTTGCAGGGAAATTTACATTAGAGGAAGGAAACAGATTGCATATGATTTACCTGGAATTTCTACTCTGGATTATTACGACTTATACAGGAAATTTACTTATTCTAACCAAGAATCGTATCGCTTGGATCACATCTGTTTGGTTGAACTTGGAGCGAGAAAGTTAGATCACTCAGAATTTGATACCTTCAAAGAATTCTATGAAGGCGATTGGCAAAAGTTTATTGATTATAACATCCATGACGTTAGGTTGGTTGATCAACTTGACGACAAGATGAAATTGATTGACCTTGCATACACCATGGCATATGACGCCAAGGTAAATTTTGAGGATATTTTTTCTCAGGTTAAGATGTGGGATAACTACATCTATTGTGAGTTAAATAAACGAAAGATTGCAATTCCTCCTAAAAAGGAGGCGTTAAAAGATTCACAATATGCAGGTGCTTATGTTAAGGAACCGAAAGCAGGAGGATATGATTGGGTTGTTAGTTTTGACCTCAATAGCTTGTACCCTCATCTTATTATGCAGTACAATATCTCGCCCGAAACACTCAGGGAGACTAGACATACCAGCGCAAGTGTTGAGGGGATTTTAAATGGTGTCACTAAGATTGATGGTGATTATGCTGTATGTCCTAATGGTGCTCAGTATCGTAAGGATATACATGGTTTTCTACCAGAAATGATGAAGAAGATGTATGACTCTAGAGTCATCTTCAAGAAGAAAATGATTGAGGCAAAGAAAGCCTACGAAAAAACACCAACTAAGAAGTTGGAAAAAGAGATTGCTAGATGTAATAACATCCAGATGGCAAAAAAGATCTCTTTGAATAGTGCTTATGGTGCTATTGGTAATGAGCACTTTAGATATTTTCGTATTGAAAATGCTGAAGCAATTACTCTTTCTGGTCAACTCTCTATCAGGTGGATAGAGAATAAGATGAATGAGTATCTAAATAAGTTGCTTCAAACAGAAAGGGAAGATTACATCATTGCATCAGATACTGACTCAATTTATCTTAATCTCGGACCTCTTGTTGATAAATTTTTTAGTGGCAAGTCTGGTGATAAGGTTAAAATTGTGGAAATACTTGACAAGATCTGCAAGGATAAATTGGAACCGTTTATTGATTCCTCGTACGAGGCGTTGGCGTCGTATGTGGGAGCGTATGACCAAAAGATGAGTATGAAGCGAGAGAATATTTCTGACAGGGGTATATGGACTGCTAAGAAGAGATACATACTGAATGTGTGGGACTCGGAGGGAGTCAGATATAAAGAACCCAAGATGAAAATCATGGGACTTGAGACTGTTAGATCAGGACACCCACAATATTTTAGGGATAAGTTATATGAAGCTTTCAAGATCATCATCGGCAAAACAAATGATGACCTCATCACTTTTATTGATGAAGTCAAAAGAGAGACAAGAGAACAACCAATTTCTTCAATCGCCTTCCCAAGAGGAGTCAACAATCTGGCAAAATACGCACATCCAGTTACGACCTATGGAGAAGGAACCCCAATCCACGTAAGAGGAGCATTACTATACAATAATTTCATTAAGAAACAGAAGTTACAGCATAAGTATCCATATATTCAGGAAGGTGAGAAGATCAAATACATTTATTTAAGAGAACCAAATCAAACTGGTGAAAATGTTATAGGTTTTTTTGGTGATATTCCTACAGAGATGAAATTAGAAAAATTTATTGACTATAGGTTACAGTTTGGTAAATGTTTTATGGCACCTTTGGAAAAGGTGTTAGACTGCATTGGTTGGGAGCAAAAAAAATCTATCAAGATAGGGAGTTTCTTTGAATGAGTAAAACATTATGGACAGTAACGTATCAGGATGCACAAATGGAAGCACTTGAAGCAGAACAGATCAAGGTTTTTGAAGAGAAGGTAACAGCAAATGCTTATGCTAGGCTCTTGTCACAAGACCATGATTATGTTAGAA
>Ga0208408_1000891_pt1 | contig 17906 bp, 17 predicted proteins | sample ETNtaG_4_FD_185776 | JGI IMG/M metagenome (GOLD analysis project Ga0208408, IMG submission 185776) | Marine microbial and viral communities from oxygen minimum zone, Eastern Pacific Ocean - ETNP201406SV67 (SPAdes) (version 2) | ecosystem: Environmental > Aquatic > Marine > Oceanic ... | reverse complement strand
CAAAAACGGATTTCTTTTTAGTAATCATGTATTTTTACTCCTTCATTATTTAAATAATGATTAAAATAATTCTATCTGAATTTATAAAATGTGTCGTCTTGAAAAAAGTAATTATTTGAATTTTATGGGAGAAGTGAAGAAGTATTTGTTATTATATTAAATAATTTTTCATCATCGACTTTATTCATCCAATGGACATTGGGATTACGTCCAGAAATATTATTAACATCAACCACTGTTTGGCCAACTGTTAACTCTGACTGAGTTTCTACCTCTACATTTACAACCTTTCCTGTTGTAAGAGTCTCATCTACTAAATACGCTGTAACAAAAGCATCATGCACAGGTGTCCCATCTGGAAATTTTTCTTTAACTATGTCTATATCTAGTAGTGAACCCATCAATCCTGAAAGTAATTTTCCTGTTCCGGAACCTGTTGCAACAATTTTTTCTATTCTTTCTTTTGTTGAAATTGCTTGGTGTGTAACATCAAGTCCCATCATGACTAAAGGGATTCCAGAACTTAACACTATGTCTGCCGCTTCAGGATCTACTAAGATATTGAACTCGGCAACTGGTGTATGGTTTCCCATTCCAGCACCACCACCCATAAATACAATTTTTTCTATATTATTTTTTACATTAGGAAAGTCTCTTATAAGCTTTCCAATATTTGTCATTGGGCCAAGAACAGCTAAAGTAATTTTTTCATTTGTATTTTCAAGTGTTTCTCTTAAATAATCTACTGCACCTAAGCTCTCTTCTGATTTTGAAGGTTCAGGAAAAGGAACAAAATTTAACCCATCAGTTCCGTGAACCCATTCTGCTGTCTCAAGCTCCCTGATTAGTGGTTGTGCTTCACCTTCATGCACGGGTATTTTATTTCTCTTTGCATGCTCTAGTATCCTTAATGCATTTCTAGTACCAACATCGACTTTAACATTTCCAGCAACAGTTGTTATACCCAATAGTTCTTCATCTGTAAAGTGGGCTAATGCTATAAGTATTGCGACTGCATCATCAGTGCCTGGGTCAGTATCAATTATTATTTTCATAAAGTTTTATATTCTAAATTTTATGATTCAGTATCTACAAAGTCAACTTGGGGTTCACTTGGAGCTTCAACACCTTCAAATTGTAGCTTACCTTCTTTTTCGTCTAGTGAAACTATTATCGTTGATCCTGCTTTATATTTTCCTTTTAATAGTTCTTCAGAAAGTGGATCTTCTAAAAGTCTCTGTATTGACCTTCTTAAAGGTCGGGCTCCAAACTCTTTGTTGTAACCTTCGGCTGCTAAGTGTTGTTTTGCTTCATCTGAGAGTACAATTTCTAAATCAGAATTCTTTAACTGTTTATGAACTCTATCAAGCATAAGGTCAACTATCTCTTTCACTTCATCAAGTGTTAGCTGGTGGAATACTATAGTTTCATCAATTCTATTTAAGAACTCTGGCTTAAAGTATCTCTTAAGTTCTTCATTAACTTTTGATTTCATTTTCTCGTAAGAACCGGCATCATCTAAATTACTAAAACCAATATTTTTACTTAAATCTTTTGTCCCAAGATTAGAAGTCATAATAATTACAGTATTCTTAAAGTCGACTGTTCTGCCTTGGGCATCTGTTAATCTTCCATCTTCAAGAATTTGTAAAAGTGTATTAAATACATCTGGGTGTGCTTTTTCAACCTCGTCTAGTAGAACTACACTAAAAGGTTTTCTCCTTACAGCCTCTGTTAGCTGTCCTCCTTCATCATAACCAACATATCCAGGAGGTGACCCAATAAGCCTACTGACAGTATGTTTTTCCATATATTCTGACATATCAATTTGTATCAATGAATCTTCATCCCCAAATAAAAATTCAGCCAAAGCCTTTGCTGTCTCAGTTTTACCAACACCTGAAGGGCCTAGGAAAATAAATGATCCTGAAGGTCTCTTAGGGTCTTTTAATCCAGATCTTGTTCTTCTAATAGCCTTCGAAACTGCTGTTATTGCTTCTTGTTGCCCAATAATTCTTTTATGTAGCTCTTTCTCCATTTCAAGTAACCTAGCTGTTTCTTCTTGAGTCAACCTATGTACTGGAATACCTGTCCATTGTGCTAAAACTTCTGCTATTTCCTCTTCATCAATAACCATTTCTACATCTGATGAAGAGACACCGTCTATAGTATCTATCTCTTCTAGTACTAATTTTTCCTGATCTCTAATTTGTGCTGCTTTCTCATAAAGTTGTGAATGAACTGCATCAATTTTTTGTTCTCTTAAATTTTTTAATTTATCTGAAAATTCCTTTTGCTCGCCATCAAGAGGTTTTTTATAGACTCTCATCCTGCTTCCAGCCTCATCAATCAAATCAATTGCTTTATCTGGTAAAAATCTGTCTGAAATATATCTATCAGCCATATTTACTGCTGAGACAATTGCTTGATCGGTAAATCTTACGCCATGATGTACCTCATATCTATCTTTCAAACCATCTAATATTTCAATAGCGTCTGAAAGATTTGGCTCATCAACTTTCACTGATTGAAACCTTCTCTCTAATGCAGCATCTTTTTCAAAATGCTTTCTAAATTCTTCTAAGGTTGTCGCTCCAACAGTTTGAAGCTCACCTCTTGCGAGCATCGGCTTAAGAATAGATGCTGCATCAATAGCTCCCTCTGCTGCACCCGCACCAACCAAAGTATGAATCTCATCAATAAATAAAACTATGTCTCCTCTGGTTTTAATTTCTTTCAATACTTTTTTAAGTCTTTCTTCAAAGTCTCCCCTATATCTTGACCCTGCAACCAAAGCTGATAAATCAAGTGTATATATTTGTTTCCCCTGGAGTGTTGATGGTATATCTCCAGAAATTATCTTTTGTGCTAATCCTTCAACAATTGCTGTCTTCCCTACTCCTGGCTCGCCAATAAGAACGGGGTTGTTTTTTGTTCTTCTAGATAATATTTGCATAACTCTTTCAATTTCAGTTGTCCTTCCAATAACTGGATCTAATTTTCCTTCCTTCGCCATTCTTGTTAGGTTTCGTCCAAATTGATCTAAAATTGCAGAGCCAGTTCCTGAACCAGGCCTTTCTCTTCCTCCTGTTGAAGCAGCCTGTGGTTTTTTCCCTTCGTCAGAATTAGAAATTAACTTAATTACTGTTTGTCTTACTTGTGATAGTTCTGCACCTAATTTTTTTAACACCTGAGCTGCAACTCCCTCGCCTTCTCTAATTAAACCTAATAAAATATGTTCGGTGCCTATGTAGTTATGACCTAATTGAAGTGCTTCTCTAAGTGAAAGTTCTAATACTTTTTTTGCTCTTGGTGTGAACGGGATATGTCCGCTTGGTGACTGTTGTCCTTCTCCTATAATTTCAACAACTTCAGATCTGACGCTATCAATATTAATATTTAATTCTTCAAGTGATTTTGCTGCATGGCCTTCTCCTTCTTGTATTAGCCCAAGTAAAATATGCTCAGTACCAATGTAGTTGTGGTTTAAACGTCTCGCCTCTTCTTGTGCAAGTACAACAACTCTTCGTGCCCTATCAGTAAATCTCTCAAACATATAACTATATTAATAAGCCTTTGTTTATACATCTAAATCAAAATTCCAACTATTTATTAAAATCTCTTATTCTTGTATGTATGTATTCAAGTAAACTCAAAGAAATTATTCCTATTGAGCAATTATGGATTAATTTGGAAAATTTTGAAAGTCGATTATATGAAATTAGTAGTTCTCAAGATTCATATTTAAATGATATTTCACAGTATTTAATAAAAGCTGGTGGGAAAAGATTTAGGCCTATTTGTACTTTGTTAGCGGGAGAATTAGGTAACGGTGATAATAAAAAAATAATAGATGCTGCTGTCGCTGTTGAATTAATCCACTTAGGTAGTCTCTACCATGATGATGTAATTGATGATGCTGAAACAAGAAGAAGCGTTACAAGTGCCAATGTAAAGTGGAGTACAACCTTATCTATACTTGCTGGAGATTATTTACTCGCAAGGTCCTCTGAGCTTGCATCGGAAACTCTCGGTCTTGAGTCTGTAAAGTTACTAGCTTCAACTTACGCTGAACTTGTTGAGGGGCAAACAAAGGAGGTTCAGTATCAACATGATATAAGCCATACTACGGATGATTATATGAAAGTTATTGAAGGAAAAACGGCAAGCCTCATAAGAACCAGTGCAAAATTAGGAGCTATGGCTTCAGGGTGTGATAAAAAAACAACTCAAGCAATTAGTAAATGGGCTTGGCACAATGGAATTATTTTTCAAATTACTGATGACATTTTAGATTTAAGCTCTAATACTGAAACTTTGGGTAAAGAAGCTGGTAAAGATATCTTGGAAGGGACTTATACTCTTCCCGTACTTATTGCTTTGTCAGAAAATAAAGAAAAAATAAAAAAAATATTAGAAGGGATAAAGAATTCAGAAATTAATTTGTTAGAAGTTATTGAAGAATTCAATAACGAAAGAATAATAAATAAATCTAAAAAATATTTGGAATATCATTTTAAAGAAAGCATGGAGAGCTTAGATAATATCCAGAATTCTAAAATTAAAGAAATTTTAATTGATATAAATAATTATCTTATAAATAGAAGTAACTAGTTTTCAGGTTTTAAATGTGGAAAAGCTGTTACTTCTCGTATGGAGGTGTTGTTAGTTAAAATCATAACAAATCTATCAACTCCAAACCCCAGTCCACCAGTTGGTGGCAATCCATATTGAAGAGCCTCTACATAGTCTTGATCTTCAACATGTGCTTCTTCATCCCCTTTGGCTTTTTTTTGTGCCTGGGTTCTCAATCTGTTTTCTTGTTCTTCAGAATCAATCAATTCAGAAAATCCATTAGCTAGCTCACTTCCAAATGCAAATAATTCAAATCTTTCAGTTATACCTGGTTTTTTCTTATTTTCTCTTGCAAATGGTGAGACCTCAACTGGATAGTCTATGACAAAAGTTGGACTTGTAATATCATTTTCAATATAGTCTTCAAAAAGCTCATTGACCAATAATCCAATTGATTCGGCTTCAGGTTTAATATCTAACTTCTTTTTTAATGCACTTTTTACTTTTTTTATATCAGAATCATACTTTATTTCAATTTTAAACTTTTTTGAGACAAGCTCATACATACTAACTCTTCTCCATGGTCCAGAAAAATTAGCTTCAGTATCCATAAATTTTATATTTTTCTCAATGCCTAATTCATCGATAATGTGTAAACACATATTCTCTACCATATCCATTACAGTGTTTACATCAACATAAGCTTCATAGCTTTCCATCATTGTAAATTCAGGTAAATGTGTTTGATCTATTCCTTCATTTCTAAATACTTTGCCTAATTCAAATACTTTCTCAAAACCTCCAACTATTAATCTTTTAAGATATAGCTCTGGAGCTACTCTAAGGAACATATCCAAATCTAAAGCATTGTGATGTGTTGTGAAAGGCTTTGCTATAGCTCCTCCGGCTTTAGGTTGTAAGGTTGGAGTTTCAACTTCAATAAAACCTTGCGATTCCATAAAGCTTCTAATTAGTTTTATTATTTTTGATCTTATTTCGATAGTTCTTTTTGAATCTGGATTAACAATAAAATCAAGATATCTTTGCCTAAATCTTGTTTCTTTGTCTTTTAAACCATGCCATTTTTCCGGAAGTGTTTTTAATGATTTTGAGAGAATGGTACTAGATTTTACCTTTATTGATAATTCTCCTTTTTTAGTTTTCATTATTTCCCCGAGGACTCCAATGATGTCTCCTGAGTCATAATTATTAAAGAGAGAAAGTTCTTTTTTTGATAAATTGCTCTTATCAACTAAAAGTTGTGTTTTGCCTGTGTTGTCTAACAAGTCAAAAAATGAAAGTTTACCAAAAGAGCGACTTTGTAAAATCCTTCCTTTAATTAAGACTTCAATTCCAGTATGCTCTCCAGGCTCTATATCATTATGTTTCCCATTAATATCTTTTATATCAACAGTACCTTCAAAGCTTGTTGGAAAAGAATTAGAAGCTAATTCATTAAAAAAACTAATCTTTTGCTTTCTTAATTCAAATATTTCCTTTTCTGATTTTGAAAAATTGCTCACTTATATAGCCTAATTATTTAATTTATATATTTCTTCAAGTCCATCTAATGTTAAGCTTTCTTCAAATTTAGATTTAATATTTAGTAGGGGCTGAATTACCTTACCTAAACCACCAGTAATAAGGATTTTTGGTGCCAACCCAGTCTCAAGGATTATTTTCTCAACCATGGAATCAATCATAGAAGTATGCCCTAATATAAGCCCACTTTGTATTGCTTCGTATGTATTCTTCCCAACAACATTTTTTGGTGTCTCGAGCTCAACTGACTTAAGAGAAGATGTCTTTGAAGTAAGCGCATCTAAACTAATTTTTATACCAGGTGCAATAGACCCTCCTAAGTATTCTTTTTTTTCATTAACTAAATCAAAAGTGGTTGCAGTCCCTAAGTCAACAACAACAACAGAAGATCCTGTTTTAATATACCCTCCAATAGAGTTAGCAATTCTATCTGGCCCTAGCTCCTTCGGGTTGTCTATATTAACTTTTAAACCTGTTTTCACTCCTGGTCCAACGACTATTGCCTCTTTGGAAATAAACTTGCTAGTAGCCAATGCAACACTATTGGTAATCTGAGGAACAACCGAACAAATTATTGCCCCTTCAATTAAATTTTCTTTATGCGGTTTTATATCAATAATTGTTTTAAACATCATAAGTAACTCGTCAGAAGTTATTGTTTTTCTAGTAGTAAATCGATACCCTGCCCAACTATCAGAATTACCAACTCCGACAGTTGTCTCACTGTTACCAACATCAATAGCTATAATTTTTTTCATACTTCCTCCAATTTAAATTCAATATTATCAATTAACCTTACACCCTCAATGATTGCAGCCACTAAAATAATATATTCATCTGTTTTTTCTATTGGCTTAGAGAACGTTTCTAAATCTAATATTTCTAGATAATCAATATCTATATCTAGATACCTTGAACTAAAGATTTCAAATGCATCTAATTCTCTACTATTGGAAAAATCTTTTTTTACTTCTTTAAGTATTGTATAAAGTAAAGTAGCTTTCTCTTTACCGTTATCAGTTAATAATAAATTTCGACTACTTAATGCTAAGCCTGAGCTTTCTCTCATAGTTTTACACTCAATTATTTCTATTTCAAATCTTTTTTTAGATACCATTTCTTTAATCAAAAACAATTGTTGGGCGTCTTTCTTTCCAAAAATTGCAAATTTAGGCTTAATTAATTGAAATAATCTATTAACAACAGTAAGGACTCCATCAAAATGTGCCGGTCTTGAACTACCTTCATATTGGGTTCCTAAGACTCCAGAATCAATTATCTCAAAATCATTTGCAGGATAAATATAATTATTTTCTGGAATAAATAAATAATCAATATTCAAATCCTGTAAAATTTTTATATCATCTTCAATTGGCCTAGGGTAGCTATTAAAATCATCTTCTTCATTAAATTGCTTCTCATTAACAAAGATAGAAACCATTGTTAGTAAACCTAATTTTTTTCCTTCCTCAATTAATGAAAGGTGTCCTTCGTGCAGAGCACCCATAGTGGGAATTAAACAAATATCGCTATCTAATATATCTTGGTTTATTTCTTTTATAATTTTCATACTTATCGTGCCCTAAAATTTGGTGCCCGTAATTACTTGTAATTTATAGTACCTACTTTTACTAATTTTTGGTCATTTATTTTGTAATCTAATAAATTAAAATCATTAAATAATTCTGAAAGTGGCTCTATAACGAACCTTCTATTTTGCCAATCATAATGTGGAATGGTTAATTCTTTATCTTGCACTTCAATATTGTTAAAAAATATAATATCTATATCAATCACCCTAGGTCCGTATCTAAAAGTTTCTTTCCTTCCAATTAATTTTTCAATTTTTTTTATGTCTTCTAGAAGACACTGGGGATGTTTTTTATATTCGACCTCAACAACTAAATTAAAAAAGTTTTCTTGTTCCTCAAAAAGAATTGCCTCTGAATCATATATTGAAGATACTTTCTTAATCTGAGATATTCTAGATAGCTCTTTTAAGGAAGTTTCAATATTTTGCTGCCTATCTCCAACATTAGAACCTATAGATAGAATAGTTTTATTAAAATTCTTCACTTACTGTAACACTTATATCTTCTGTCGTTTGATTTAATAATGTCTCCGGTTTATGAACAGTAACAGAAATTTCTTTGAGAATTTTCACCATACTTATCTTTTTAGTTAGTTGCCGAATATCCTCAGCTAATTTTTTAGCAAGAGTTTCAATTAAATTAAATGATTCTTTTTTCACTAAATCAATTATAAGTTGAACAATTATTTCATAATTAATGGTTTCTTCTAGCAAGTCTTCCGATTCTTTTATATCTTCAAACGATAGGCTAACGTCTACCAAAAAGAGTTGTTCCTCTTTTTTTTCTTCATTGTAAACACCGTGTTTCCCATATGCTTTAATCCCTTTAACATCAATGGCTAAGGACATTATTAATTATTCGGAATAAAAGAAATCGCTGTAGGAGAAAGTGGTTTTCCTAAAATTCTTTCAAGAATTGTTCTAGCCAAGATTGGATCATCTAAAAGTTTTGAATAAATTAAATAACCTGCGAGTATCCCAGGTATTTCTTCATCTAGATACTCTCTATGGATCAAAAGTTTTATCTCATCATCAGCTAAAGCTTCTTTAATAGACTCAAAAATTAACTCTATAGATTCATTTGGAACCTTGTTAGCGAGAGGGAAGTGATATGTTCTAAATCCAACTTCTTGATAGTTTTTTAAATTAAAATCAGATTCTAATAAAGAAAAAATTGAATTAATTCCTTGGCTCTTTAGCCACTGGATTTCTTCTTCTCTCCTAATTTTTCTTGCTGTTAATCCACCACCGCCTATACATTCAGATACAGCAAGCTTTCCTTCAATCACCCAGTAAAAATCATTTGGTTTCAAACCTGCCATTAGTCCCCTTATAAATACTTAATCTATTAGCTTACACTTAAATTTCACTTATCTATGTGTAATCGAACCAATGACACCCCTGCGTTATAGCAATGATTTAAAAGATTATCTTTAGGTAAAGATACTGAGTCAATAAATTTTTTATTTGAGTATCCAACAACTACAGGAAAATCTCCAACAAAACTATTAATTTCTAACAACAGTCTTCCTGAGTCCTCTAATTTTTTCCCAAACCCTAGTCCTGGATCAATTGCAATTTGAGATTCGTTTAGTCCTAAATTAATTAATCTAGAAACCTGTTCATTTATTTGATATTTAACTTCACTAACAATATCTTTATAATCCATTTTTTCATGAATATTTTTTGAAAAGGGGTGTCTATGAACAAGAATAATTCCACATCCAGAATCAACAGCTTTATTTACTATTTCTTCATTCTGAAAGCCAAAAACATCATTTATTACTGAGAAACCTGAATCTATAGCTTTATCAATAACTTCTACTGTGTTGGAATCTATGGAATATTTAAATTTATTATTCATATTATTAAGAAAAAATTCCAACCTATTAAGTTCATCTAACTGTTCTATATTCTTAAAATTAGGCTTAGTAGACATGCATCCTATATCTAAGAATTCTATTTCCATATCTATCGCCATTGAGAATTTTTCTTGTAGTGATTTTTTAGACCCTAAAACACCGTCACCAAAAAATGAATCGGGAGTTATATTTATAATCCCCATAATTTTTTTATCTAGTTTAGATAAAAATTTTTCCCAGGAAAACAAATTAACTTAAATTTAAAATTGCTTCTGAGCGTAAAGAGTAGTCTAACTCATATAAGCCTGTTGAATAAGTAGAAATTATGTCAGAAATTGAATGTCTAGGATTAATCATATCTGAACATAGGTGTTTAGCTTTTATTCTTACAAAGACTCCTTCACATTCAAGTACATCATTAATGGTGCTTGCAATTGTTTCTGTAAGTTTTTCTTGAAGCGTCAATTGATTTGATAGATACTCAATTAAATCAGCAAATTTTGAAACTCCAGCAATTTTTTGTGAAGGAAATATTGCGATATCAACAAATCCAAAAAATGGTAATAAATGGTGTTCACATAAACTTATAAAAGGTAGTTGTTTAAAATAAATTGGTTGATTGTGACCAACACTATCCAATTCACTAAAAATAAAATTACTATCTGTATTTTTATTTTCTAATTTCATTTCAATTTGTTTTAGAAATCTCTCTGAAATTTTTTTGGTTTCCTCAATGCTTTTGTTTGAATTCTGACAAAGAAAATCAGCCAGAGCAGCCTGGACATCTCTTTTTTCTTTAATCTTTTTTTTCATGCTAATTTAAGAGTAGATCCTGATCCTATAATTTTAACTTTTTTGACAGATTTGAATATCTTCGCTACTTCGTCTTTATTAATAGTTTCTTTTTCGATTAATACTTTTACCATTGTCTCCATTTGTTTTTTAAACTTTTTTAAAATTTTTCCTGCAACTATATGGGCATCACTTAAAAGACCTTTTACTTCATCATCAATAGATGAGGCTACTTCATCAGAGTAATCTTGTTGTCTTCCGTAATCTCTTCCTAAAAAAACTTCATTAGTGCCTTTTCCATAAAGCATAGGTCCAAGCTTTTCACTCATCCCAAACTCCATAACCATCTTTCTTGCTATCTCTGTTGCTTTTTCTATATCGTTTGATGCACCGGTGGTAGGGTCTGCAAAAATAATTTCCTCTGCTACCCTTCCTCCCATTAACATAGCCAACCTGTCTTTTAATTCTGCTTTAGATGTTAGATATTTCTCACCTTCAGGAATTGCCTGGGTGTATCCAAGTGCTCTTCCTCTTGGTATAATTGTTACTTTATGAATTGGATCGGCATTTGGAAGAGCCCATCCAACTAATGCATGACCTGTTTCATGATAAGCAATAATTAACTTTTCTTCATTACTCATTAACTGACTTTTCTTTTCTGGACCTGCTAACACTCTATCTATTGAATTTTCTATATCTTTAATTGAAACTTTATTCTTATCTTTTCTTGCAGCTAGTAGCGCAGCTTCATTTAATAAATTTGCTAAATCAGCACCAGTGAAACCAGGTGTTTGTTTAGCAACAGTTTTTAAATTTACATTCTTTGCTAGTGGTTTCTCTTTAGCATGAACCTCTAAGATTTTTGTTCTACCTTGTAAATCTGGTCTATCAACTATTACTTGTCGATCGAATCGACCTGGTCTAAGAAGTGCTGGGTCTAAAACATCAGGCCTATTCGTTGCAGCCATTAAGATAACCCCTTGATTTGACTCGAATCCATCCATTTCTACAAGAAGTTGGTTTAAAGTTTGTTCTCTTTCATCATGACCTCCTCCTAGTCCTGCTCCTCTCATTCTTCCTACAGCATCAATTTCATCAATAAAAATTATTGATGGAGCAGATTCCTTTGCTTTTTTAAATAGATCTCTAACTCTGCTTGCACCAACCCCAACAAACATCTCCACAAAGTCTGAACCTGAAATACTATAGAAAGGTACGTCTGATTCACCAGCAACTGCCCTTGCTAATAAAGTTTTTCCAGTTCCTGGTGGGCCAACTAAAAGAACACCTTTTGGAATTTTCGCACCAAGTTTGTTAAACTTTTCTGGAGATTTAAGAAATTCTTTAATTTCTTCTAATTCTTCTTTTGCTTCTTCTGCTCCCGCAACATCCTTGAAAGTTACTTTAGATAGCTCCTTATCAACCTCTTTAGCTTTTGACTTACCAAATTGCATTACTTGGTTTCCATTTGATCTAACTTGAGAAAACATAAAAAACATAAACCCTGCAAGAAATAACCATGGTAAAAATGCTATAAAATACTCCTGTAACCCTGCTGGCTCTGTGTCTGTTGTTAAAACAATATTTTGATCAACTAGTATTTGAAAAATCTCTCCTTCAAATCCTTCTGGATACTCCGTTTGGAAAATTTTATCATCTTTATTTGTTTTAAATTGAACAGTATTTGACTGTTCTTTTATGGTCGCCTCAATAATCTCTCCATTATTAATTGATTTCTGAAAATCAGAAAATGTTGAAATGGCTGGAGCATTTATATTTTCATTGTATTGCTGAACACCAATAAATATTAATAAGCCTAAAGCAACATATAGCAAAAACGGTTTCGTTTTCTTTTTCTCTTTATCTTCCATTATGTTTTAATTTAATATATTAAGATTTAAAAGCAACAAAGAAAAACTAAGATAATTCAGCTAAGTAAGGTAATTCCCTATATTTCCCCATATAGTCAAGACCATAACCAACTACAAATTCTGAACCAATTTCAAATCCTTTATATTTTATTTCTACTGGAATTTTATTCTCTATAGGCTTTACAAACATACACATAGTTTGAATACTCTCTGGGTTCCGAGATCCTAATATATCAATTAAAGAAGATATGGTCAGGCCTGTATCAAATATATCTTCGACAATTAAAATATTTTTACCCGCAATATCAACATCTAGATCTTTTTCAATCTTTATTTGACCTGTAGATTCAGATCCTTCATACGATGAGATACTCATAAACTCAAAAGAAACATCGATATTCAAATTTTTTGCTAAATCACTAATCGCAATAAATGCACCTTTTAATACTCCTAATATAATTAAATTTTTCCCTTCATAGTCTTTATTTATTTCAGTAGCTAATTGAATGATTCTTTCTTGAATTTGTTCTTCACTTATTATTTTTTTAGTAATTTTCAATTGAACTCTTTTCTATTGAAGCAATAATTATATTTGATTTTCCAGACTTTTCATACTCAATAAGGGAATCAGATTTTCTAATCCCTGGTACCCAATAAATTTCTTGTTTCACAGAAACCACTGGCCATACTTCTTTCAACACGTTCTTAATTCCATAATTTCTAAAAATCTCAGATACTTTAATTTTTTTTCCATTAACTTTTATTTTGTCACCATCCTTAATTGGACCAATATTAAAAGCTTCTTCGTTTGGAAGAAACGCTGTCCAATTATTCATAAATTTTACTTCCTCTATTGATGAGAATTTAAAAATTCCAAATTCTTTATCTTTAGTCTTATATTGTTCTGACCAAATTTTTTTATTTACAAAAATTAATAGAGAATTTGATACACCGCAGATCCAATTATTGTCAAAATCAACCTTTTTTTCATCATTAATTGCTTTTACTATTTTTTCAATATCTTTTTTCTGTAAGCTTGGTATCCCTAATGTTTTGGAAAGTAATGAAAGATACATATTACTTTTTATATTTTTTTCCTGAACTAGGGCTATAGGTATTTCAATATAGCCTTTAGCAGTTTTAATATATTTAAAATCTAGATCTGTTGTCTCAAAAATTGATTCGATTTCTGTTATTAAGCTACTTATTTTTTCCTCAATTGTTCCTGCAAATTTTTCATCTACTTTCGGAATCAACTCATTTCTAATCCAATTTCTAATAATTTGGTTATCAAAGTTAGTTACATCATCTAAATACTTGATATCATTTTCTTTTGCGTATTTAATAATATTCTCTTTTGAAACTCCTAATAATGGTCTCTTTGTTCTTTCTGTCATTTTTGGTATTGACCTGAGACCTCGAACTCTTGTCCCTCTAAGAAGATTGATAAAAAATGTTTCAACTTTATCTGAAAGTGTGTGTGCCGTCAAGAGAATCTCATCTTCTTTTAGCTCTGAATATAAAATTTCATATCTAGTTTCTCTCATTTTTGTTTCAGACGAGTTCTCTTCAAGGTTTGAATCTAAAGCCTTATGGTCAATTTTTAAGTTTTTTGCAATTTTATTAGCAGATTCCTCTAATTCCTTGGAGTGCTTTTGGTTGTGTCTAACAAATATAGATCTTAAATTAGGTATTTTTTTAACAACGACGGTAGCTAAAACCGCACTGTCTACACCCCCGCTTAAAGCTACAACATATTTCTTTGATGTATCAAGATTTTTTATAATATCTTTCTCAATTTTATTTGTCATCTATAAACAGGATAGTTTTATTTTTCTATGACCTTGTATCTTTTTCTTGTGACTTGTCGAAAATACTGAATAACATTCCAAATTATGACTAATACAGCAATAGCAACAGAAGTAGGAATCAGAAACCTGTATGTCCAGGCTGCATCTTCTTCAACTTCTACCTCTTCCTCAATAACAATTGCAGGAACTGGGTTATCCTCATAAAGGTTTCTTTCTAACCCATTTAAGCTATGGGTAAAAGAATAAGCATTACTATTTAAAGTAATAATCCCTAAAAAAGCTAAAGTAATAAAAAATCTTTTCACATTTAAAGAGTACTAAAAGAATAAAAAAATATAGTTCTATTATTAATTTATTTTATTTCTTATATTTTTTGTTACGTCTACCATATTTTTTAAACTCTCTTTAACTTCTGGCCATGCTCTAGTTTTCAATCCACAATCTGGATTTATCCAAATATTTTCTTGATTAATTGACTTAACTAACTGCTCAACTCTTGTTTTTGCATCTTTTAGCTCAAGCACTAAAGGAGAGTGTATGTCATATATACCAGGTCCTATTGCCCCCGTATATTTTGTTTTAAGTTCTTCGTTTACTAAGTCCATTCCAGACCTTGAAGCCTCAATCGATAATACGTCAACATCTAAAGCGTTTATTGCATCAAGTATTTCATCAAATTCTGAATAACACATATGAGAATGTATTTGTGTTTCTTGCTTCACGCCAGAACTGCTCAATTTAAATGAATTGACTGCCCAATCTAAATATTCTTCTTTAAATTTTGGATTCAATGGTAACCCTTCTCTAATTGCAGGTTCATCAATTTGAATAACTTTAATCCCATTTTCTTCAAGTTCAGCGACCTCATCTCTTAAAGCCAAAGCAATTTGATATGCTACCTCTTTTTTAGATATGTCGTTCCTTATAAAGCTCCACTGAAGAATAGTGACAGGTCCTGTCAACATGCCTTTCATTGGTTTTTCAGTCAGCGACTGTGCATAGGTCGACCATGATACAGTCATTTGTTCTGGTCTATTAACATCTCCATAGATTATTGGGGGCTTAACACAGCGACTTCCATAACTTTGCACCCAACCAAATTTAGTAAATGCAAAACCATCTAAAAGTTCTCCAAAATATTCTACCATGTCATTTCTTTCTGCTTCACCATGGACTAATACATCTAAATCAAGTCGCTCCTGGATCTCTACTGTTTCTTTTATTATTTCTTTAAGACCTTTAATGTAATCAACGTCTTTGATTTCCTTTGCTTTATATTTTTTCCTTAAATTCCTAGTTTCAACTGTTTGAGGAAATGAACCAATTGTTGTAGTAGGAAGAGGAGGGATCCCTAAATTTTCATTTTGCAAAATTAACCTATCTTCTCTTGAAATTTTTCTTTGAAAATCATCCTTTTTTAGCTCTTCAACTCTTTTTCTAACTTGAGAATTAACCCTCCCAATTAAATTTTTATTTGATGATATTAAAGAATCATTAAATTTTTTAGCTTCATCTAAGACCTCACCTTGATTTAGAGACCCTACAATTAATCTCAACTCATTCAATTTCTCATCTCCGAAAGAAAGAATATTTTTTAAATTTTCATCTAAATCAATTTCTTCTTTTAGCGAATATGGGCAATGTAGAATAGAACATGATGAAGAAACAATATAATTTTTAATTCCTAAATTACTAATCCAATCAATTAAATTCACAATATTTGACTTCCAAATAGACCTTCCGTCAATAACTCCTAAAGATAGTTGAAATTTTTTTGATAAATTTATAATTTCTTCATCAGTAAAGTCTCCCATACATAAATCTAAATGTAGCGTTTCAATACTTAACTCAGATAATTTTTCAATATATCCTTCGTAGTTTCCAAAAAAACCGTTTAGATAAATTTTTAAATCAGTTTTATTAGTAATATTTTTCAATATTTCAAACAAATTATCTGATACATAAGAAGCCCCTACGCCAAGTGCTCCTTCATCAATCATTACAGAATCAACACCCTCTCCCTGAATCAATTGAAAGAATTTCAAGTATGTATCTTCTATTTTTTGCTTCTTGGAGTTATCAATTTCATTTTCTCTAGAGAGCTTCAATAAGGTCGCTGGTCCTTGAATTTTAACAATAGTATCAATGTTGCTCTTATCAGCTAAACGTAGTTCATGTTTAATTCTGGAAATATTTGGAGTAAAGTCTTTTTCCCAATCAAATTCTGGAACAAGATAATGATAATTTGTATCAAACCATTTTGTCATTTCTAGAGGTGGCTCTTTAACGCTATCAATATCTCCACCTCTAGCAGCTTTAAAGTAATGAGATAAATTATCATTACTAACTAATCCAAATCTTTTTAAGGGTATTCCTAGGTAGCCAACAGTATCAAGCATTTGATCATAAAAAGAAAAATCACCGACTACTTGTCTGGAAATCCCAGAATCCTTCTGGATTTTCCATTGGTTAATTAATAATTCATCTGTTTTATCTAAGAATTCTTTCTCAGTTATTTCATCTTTCCAAAATTTTTCTACTGCCCATTTGTATTCTCTTTTCGGGCCTACTCTTGGAAAGCCTGTCACAAAACTTTCAATATTCAACATAAACCTCCTTAGTCTAGTTTTGAAATTCTAAATTGCTATATATATCAACAAAAGCTTTTGATCTATTAAGGGTATAAAAATGAAGGCCGTCTACTCCATAATCAATTAACTCATTACACATTTCAGTAATATACCAAATACCGAAAGACCTCTCTTTTTCCTTTGTCCCACATTTTTGAAATCCTTCCTCCAGTTTTTTTGGTAACTCAACATCACAAATCTCAGCAAACCTCTTTCCTTGATCTAAGCTAAGCAATGGCATTATCCCAGCATATATTGGAACTTTGTTGGCTTCGTCATTCATTATTTTATGAAACCTTATATAGTCTTCAGCTTCAAAAAATAATTGAGTTGCTGAAAAGTTTCCTCCTAAATCAGATTTAGCTTTGAATGTTCTTAGTGTTTCTTCAAATGATTTATCTTCTGGATGACCTGATGGAAAGGCTCCAAAGCCAATATTATTAACGCCTTTATCTTTTAAATATTTAATTAAATCACTAGCATGTCTAAATTCATTTTCTCCAGAAAAATCTATTTCATCCGGATCAATCAAAAATTCATTTGTTGGACAATCTCCTCTGATTACTAAGAAAGATGTTATATTATTTTTTTGATACTCATCAAGTAGTATGTCAACATCAACCTTTTCTTTATCGCAACTTGTCATATGAGCAACAACTGCTGTATCACTATATTTTCTTAATATTTCAACTGATTTGATTATATCCCTATTTTTAGATGCACCAGCACCATCAGTATATGAAACAAAAGTTGGATTGAATTCTAAAAGAATTTTATAAGTCTCCTCAAGGCTAGTGTATTCTTTATTGTTTCTTGGAGGAAAAAATTCAAACGAAAGCTCATTTTCCTTATTAAATGTCAATTATGCACCTCTTATATTTATGCATTTGGAAAAGATTGGCTAATTGTTTGCAAAAGCCACATTCCTTTAGCACCTTGGATAGCCTTCCAGGTTGCTGAGGACTTAACCTCTCTAAATGCTTGATTAAATTATATCAATTTATAATTACAAAAAACTATAAATCTTCTATTTTTTCCCAATTCCTTTCTTGATGTCCAAAATGTGAAAATAAAGTATCTACTTTATAGTCAACAGACAAGAGATTTAAACGTTCTATAATTGCAGCTGGTTTCATGTCGAACTTACTTACAAACTCAACTAATACTTTGTTTTCTGATTTTTCAGTCCCAAAAGTCTCAACAGTAAGTTCGTATGGCTCAGCTTTACCAAT
>Ga0208408_1000888_pt1 | contig 17950 bp, 30 predicted proteins | sample ETNtaG_4_FD_185776 | JGI IMG/M metagenome (GOLD analysis project Ga0208408, IMG submission 185776) | Marine microbial and viral communities from oxygen minimum zone, Eastern Pacific Ocean - ETNP201406SV67 (SPAdes) (version 2) | ecosystem: Environmental > Aquatic > Marine > Oceanic ... | reverse complement strand
GTACTGCCTAATGGCGGGAAAGCGAGAAAGCTGCTGGCATTTATATTTTCTTTTTGAAGAATAATTCAAATTCAGTGAATCCGTGTTTTTTCCAAGCGCTTATCGCCTGTTTATTTCGAACAGAAGTTCCTAGATGTAATTCTTTAATCTTCTTTGATTTTGCCCATTTTTTTACTTCCCTCAACAGTTTTTTTCCGATTCCCTTCTTTCGGTATTCTGGCTTAACAAAGAAGTCATTGATGAATATGATTTTTTCAAACTTCTTTTCAATTGAAATATTTGTAAATGCAATTAATTCTTTATTATCAAATACTCCAAAATACTTATGATTTTTCTTTGAAAGAAGCTTAATTAACCCGCTTCTTGGCCTATAACTCTTTGGATTGAAATCATAGAATGTATATGTGTGTTTTGCATAGTCTATATAAACTGGGATTAGGAGTTCCACATCTTTTTTGGTGAGCTTCCTAAATTTCATGTCTTCCATATTGTTTAATCAATAAAATAGTTTTTTATTCTATTAATTTACAGTTTTCTATGCAAAGAGATTCAAATCGAAAAATTGCTCTGGAAAGGATTGAGATTCTTTTTGAGTTGGCTGAAAAAGCAGAAGACAAACTTGCAGACAGATATGTTTATCTTGCTCGTAAGATTGCAATGCGGTTTAATCTCAAACTTCCGAAAACTTTGAAGCAGAAGTTTTGTCACCACTGTTATATCTACTTTAAACCAAAAAGAGTTACTGTAAGAACTAGTACTAAAAACAAAGCAGTTGAATATACTTGTTCTGAATGTGAAAAAGTAACTCGTTATGGCTACCAAAGAAAGAAAAATAAGTAGAAGTATTATTTTTGTAATTGGGATTTTTCTTGGGAGCGTCGTTATGACTTTTTATGTTGGTCCAGCTTATGTTGCTCTTGCCGATTCGGGAGTTGATGGAATTGAAGTTGTAAATGATAGAGAATATTTTGAACGGGTTTTTGAGTTAATTGATTCTGCAGACAAATCAATTCATTTAGTTATGTTTGAGATTAAGTATTATGATAAATATCCGGATTCGGAAGTTAATCAGTTAGTTGAAAAATTAATTAAGAAAAATTCTGAAGGTGTTGAGGTTAAAATTATTGTTGATCAGTTTTTAACAGATAAACGAGCTGTTGAAATATTACAGAAAACTGGTGTTGATATTAAATGGGATTCTACTAAATTGACTACGCATAATAAATTAATGATTATTGATGGTCGAGTGGTTTTAATTGGTTCAACTAATTGGAGTTATTATTCTTTTTCGAAGAACCATGAATCGAATGTAATTTTTGATGATGAAGAAAGTGCTAAAAAGTTTGAGCAGTATTTTGAAAGAGTATGGTTGGAATCGTAGAACGTCTTGAAACTGGTTTGGAAATTAAAGTTAAAACTCGTGCACATGAAACTAAACTTGTTCAAGAAGCAGATAATTTTACAATGTATGTTAAATCTCCTCCAGTTGATGGGAAAGCAAATGCTGAATTAATTAAATTCTTCAGAAAGAAATTTGGTGTAGCTGTAGCTATTGTTCGTGGTAAAACTTCTCGCAGAAAAATTCTTAGAATTAAATAGTTCTATTTTTGATTTCAGTTTTGACTTGTTTTAAGAAATCTGGCATCTTGACACCGAACTTTGGTTTTGAACCTCTTGGTCGAACTGCAAGAGTTTTGTTTGCTTTTTCTTTTCCACCAATTACAATTATGTATGGAACTTTTTGCTTTTCTGCATCTCGAACCTTTAGTTGAACTGTTTCTGAACGATAATCTCCTTCAACACGGATTCCTGCTGCTCTGATTTTTTGTTCGATTGTTCTTGTATACTTTTCCATTTCATCATTGAAGCTGATGACTTTTACTTGAGTTGGAGATAACCAAGTCGGGAATGCGCCATTGTAGTGTTCAATTAAAATTCCAAACATTCTTTCTAATGAACCTAAAAGCGCTCGATGAATTATAATTGGGTGTTCTTTCTTATCTGCCTTGTTTGTGTAAGTTGCATTCAATCTTGGTCCTAAATTGAAGTCTAATTGGATTGTTGCAAGTTGCCATGATTTTTTGTTTGCGTCTTCAACATGGAAATCAATCTTTGGTCCATAGAATGCTCCGTCACCTTTGTTGATTGAGAATTTTAGTCTGTTCTTCTTCATAACTTCACCAAGAATTTCTTCAGCACGATTCCAAGTATCAATATTCCCAACATATTTTGTTGGTCTGGTTGAGAGTTCAACTCTTACTTTCTTGAAACCTATCACTGCATAAACTTGTTTTACAAGTTTAACTAAATTTGAAAGTTCTTGATCTAACGAATTAACATCGCAAAAAATGTGGGCATCATCTTGTGTAATCATTCTGACTCTTGATAATCCTGTTAGTGCTCCTGACGCTTCATCACGATAAACTGTTGCAAATTCTGCATAACGTTTTGGTAAATCTTTGTATGAATGTGATTCTTGTTTGAAAATCATTGTGTGAAGTGGACAAGACATTGGTTTTACAGCCAACTTTTCATTTCCTGACTTTGTTAAAAACATATCAGCTCTATAATTATCCCAGTGTCCAGATTTTTTGAATAGTGCAATCTTTGCAAGATGCGGCGTTCTTACAAATTTGTAATCATTTTTGTTTAGTAAATCTCGTAGAAAATTCTGAAGTTCATTTATTACAACTTCACCTTGCCATGGCAATAAAGGTAGACCTGAACCAATTAATTCAGATTGTTGATATAGATTTAGCTTTGGTCCAATAACTCGGTGGTCATTATGTCTTAACTTCTCCGCCATGATAGTTTTTTCATCTTAAAGTATAAAAAAGAATTGGTTTGAATATAAGGACGGTGATAATCTGCACCGCCCGAGGTTGTCTTACAAATGTCTTATTCCTTTCTTTCGGACTTGCGCCCTCCAGATTTCATCTGGCATCCAGTCTGGTGCATTTGAAGGTGCTGAGGTTTTTACACGCTTACCTTCAAAGATATGAAGCTTTTTTGTACCTCGCTCTCTAAGGGTAATACTGGTAAATCCTCGGGTTGCGGCCTTCAGTGCAGCCTGTCTAGGTTGCCGTCCAGTAAAGACATGACTTGTGTCTCTATTGTTTTCTTGCAGTACAAAGTACCGCATAGCGCCTGCTCTTGCCATGGTTTTTTAGACCGTCTATAATATTTAAGAGCTTCGATGGTCGATTTTACTTAAACATTTCTCCAGTTTCTGTGCTCCAAAGAATTAAATCAATATGTCCCATACTCATTTTATTGTTTTTACAGAAGATTTTCATGGTATTTTCGATCTCAAAATACTTTTTTGGGGTCAGAGTTTTTGGAATTTCATCAATTAGGTCCATATTTACTAGATTTTTTAGAATATGACGATCCAGAATTGCTAAATCTCTTCCGTGTCCGATATTTCTTAGATAGTGAGATGCTTCTTTGTACCCTAAACCTTTGAAAGTCTGGACTATTTTATGTCTTAATTCTTCAATATTGTCAAATTCAAACTCAAAATCCTGAAATTTTTCTCTAGCTTCGACTATTCGCTTAGCCTTAGTAATGTGAAAACGGATACGCTTTAAATGGGGTTCGAGTTGTTCCGGTGTTCCGTTGAAAAGTAGATCATGTTCTTTTAGTAATTTTATTGATTGATCTGCTGCGCGAGCTTTTGATTGTGGTGTGAGAAGACAGAATGCAAGTTCTTCAAAGAGTTGATTTCGGTTTTTTGTATCAATTTTGTCATATTTTTCCAAATGTTTGTCTATTTTTTCCTTGCTTTCTTGAAACCTTCGTATAAAGCGTGATTGATAGATTTCTGAGGAAGTTTTCATGCTTATGTTTTGGATGAAAACTTATAAGTTGTTCAATCGAAGTTCTTTTAAATTAACGCCCGTTAAGTCGGGCATGTTGAAGCATCCGCAAGAAATTGAAGCAGTTTATATCATTCCTGCTATTCGGAAGTGTCTAACTTTTGAACTTTTGAATGAACACAAACTATCTCAGAAAGAAATTGCTGGGTTGATGGGAATAACTGAGGCTGCAGTCTCTCAATATAAAAAAGACAAGCGAGGTAAGTTAGCAGAATTGCCTGAACATGTTATTTCTGAACTGAAATTGAGTGCTAAGAAAATTAATTCTAACGAAGCTACTGTTTTTGCTGAAACTCAGAGATTATTGAGAGAAATTCGAAATGATTTGACTATCTGTAAAATTCACCAGATTCTTGATGATAATGTTCCGGAAAATTGTGGGGTTTGTTTAGAACATCTATAAAATGGAAATATATTTTGACCACTCTTCAACAACATATGTACGGCCAGAAGTAACTCGAGCTATGAGCAAATATCTTGAGGACGAATTTGGAAATCCAGGAAGCTTTCACTACAAAGGTTTGAAAGCTAAACAGGCATTAAATTCTGCAAGAGAAAAAATTGCAGGAATTATTGGTTGTGATGTTGATGAAATTATATTTACGGGTGGGGGAACTGAAAGTTGTAATCTTGCAATTAAGGGTTTGGCTAAATCTAAGAAGAAAGGTCATATTATTACGTCCTCAATTGAACATCACGCAGTTACTGACACTTGCGATTATCTTGAAAGACACGAAGGTTTTGATGTAACTTATGTTGGTGTTGACAAAGAAGGAATTGTTAATGTTGATGAAATTCGGAAAGCGATTCGAGAAGATACAATTTTAATTTCTGTAATGTATGCAAATAATGAAATTGGAACAATTCAACCAATTGAAGAGATTTCTAAGATTGCTAAAGAAAAAAATATTCTGTTCTATACTGATGCTTGTCAGGCTTCAGGAAGTTTGGATATTGATGTCAGAAATATTGGTGTTGATATGATGACTTTGAATGCAAGTAAGATTTACGGTCCGAAAGGAGTTGGGCTTCTTTATGTTAGAAAAGGAATTAGATTGGTTCCTCTGATTCACGGTGGTGGTCAAGAAAAGAATCGAAGAAGTGGTACTGAAAATGTTCCGGGAATTATTGGTTTTGCTGAGGCTTTAGAATTGGCACAAGCTGAAAAGGATGTTGAGAGCGCTCGTTTGAAAGAAATTCGAGATTATTTGATTAAACGGGTTACTGATGACATCTCAGAATGTTGGTTGAACGGTCATGTTGAAAAAAGATTGGCAAATAATGTAAATATTACTTTCTTGAATATTGAAGGTGAGGCAATTATTTTACTATTGAATGAACATGAAATTTATGTTTCAAGTGGAAGTGCTTGTACCTCTAAAACTTTGGATCCGTCTCATGTAATTGTTGCAATGGGTATGCCATATGAAGCAGCTCATGGAAGCATTAGATTCACTTTAGGTAAGCGAAATAGTAAAGAAGAAGTTGATAAATTGATGGAAGTGCTTCCTGAAATTATTGAAAAGCTTCGAGGTATTTCACCGGTTCACTTGAAAGCGGAGGAAATAAAATGATTGAAGTTAAAGGAACAGTTCATCCAGATGTTAAAGCAAAGGTTGATGCTAAATCTTGGTTTTATACTGATGAAGTTAGAGATCACTTCTTTAATCCGAAGAATATTTTGAAAACTGAAAAAGAAGCTTCTGACTACGACGCTGTATCTGACGGTGTTGGTGAAGTTGGTAGTCCGGCTTGTGGCGATATGATGAAGATTTGGATTAAAGTTGATTCCGACTCAGATAAAATCAAAGAATGTAAATGGCAGACTTTTGGTTGTGCTAGTGCTATTGCAAGCACTTCTATAATGTCTGAAATGGTTATTGAAAACAGCGGTATGACTATTGATCAAGCTCTTGCTTTGAAACCTCACGATATTGTTGAACGACTTCACGGTTTACCTGCAAGAAAATTCCACTGTTCGGTGTTAGGTGACAAAGCATTACAGGCAGCAATTAATAATTACTTTTTCAAATCGGATCAAAAAGATAGGATGATTATTTCAAAAGGTGCTGAAATTGTTGATAAAATCTTGAAAATTACTGACAAAGATATTGAAGAAGCAGTTCTTGAAGGTGCTCATGATTTTGAAGCAGTTCAAAAGAAAACAAAAGTAGGCGTTCAGGATAAAACTTGTATTCCTCGAGTAAAGGAATTAATTGAATTCTATAAAGACAAATATTACGGTTGATCAACGGCGTGTTTGATTATATCTAAATTGCAACTTTGGTTTTCTGTGTACCAAATTTCACATTTTTCTGCTAGCTTTTCAGTTTTGTAGTAGAAGCTACAAACTTGACACATCCAAAGTTTTCCTAATCTCTTTACCATATATTTGTTTATCTTGACATCTACAAAAAGATTGCCCTTCTAGTTTTCGTAAGATTTATAATGCGTGAGTATATCGTTTTCCGATGAAAAAGCTTGAACCTAAACAGGCGATGGTTGCTAAAAAACTTTTTGAAATTTATAAGAACTTTACTTCGGACAGACTCCGTGTTGAAGAATTTCTAATCTGGTTTGGAGATATGGAAAAGCAGAACTGGAACGGTGTAACTAAGAACGGTAAGAAAAAAGCCTAAAGCGTTTCTTCTCCAGGTTTCCACTCAACAGGACAAAGTCCTCCATTTTTTAGTGCTTCTAACGCTCGAATTGTTTCTTCAACTGAACGTCCAACATCTAAGTCCGAAATTACTGAATATCTTAGAACTCCTTCAGGATCAAGTATGAATGTTCCTCGATATGCAATTCCTTCATCTTCTTTGAGTACTCCAAATATTCTTGATACTTTGTGAGTTGTGTCTGCAATGATTGGAAAGTTTACTTCAGGTAAATCTCGCTGAAACCATGCTTTATGTGAATGTACTGAATCCGTACTTGCTCCAATTACTTGTGCTCCAAGTTCGTTAAATCTGCTTTCGTGTTTTGCGAACGCGTTAATTTCAGTTGGGCAAATAAAGGTAAAATCTAAAGGATAGAAAAATAGAACGGTCCATTTTCCGTTATTGTTTGATAGTTTGAATTTCTTGAATTCTCCATTTTCATAAGTATCAGTTTCAAAGTCTGGTGCTTTTTGTCCTATTGATATTGTATTTTGATTTTCCATAACTTGTGCTTGGAAGAAATTATTTAAACTTTACGCCGGTCTTGGGGCAGGTATCTGTGAGCGTACAATTCTTACAATTTGGATTTCTTGCATCGCAAACTGCTCGACCGTGTTCGATTAGCATGTAAGAAACGTTGGGCCATTTTTCTTCGGGATAAATATTAATTAAGTCTTGCTCAATTTTATCGGGATTTGTATTTTGAGTTAATCCTAAACGATATGAAACTCTCTTAACATGAGTGTCAACTGGAATTCCTGAAATTTTACTGTGTGCTTCCCACATTATAATGTTTGCGACTTTTCTTGCAACTCCTCTAAGCTGGAGCAAGTCTTCCATTTTGTCTGGAACTTTTCCTCCAAATCTGTCAAGAATTATTTGAGAAGTTTCTTTTAGATATCTCGCTTTTGCTCGATAAAATCCTGTTGAATAAACTAATTTTTCCAATTCTTTTATATCTGCGTTCGCGAATGCTTTTGGAGTTCGGTATTTTTTGAAAAGTTCTTTTGTGACTTTGTTCACTTGTGCGTCCGTACATTGAGCTGAAAGTATAACTGCGATTAGTCTTTCGAAAGGAGTTCGTCCGCTCAGGAATGGTCCACCTTTGTAAAGTCTTTCAAGCTCATTTAAAATTTTATGATTCTCATCCATATCTCTCGGTTTTGATATTGTCTTTTTCAATTCCCAATTCTTCTAAATATTCTACAACATTGTTTACAAATTCAAGTGGTCCACAAACATAGAACAATCCTTTTCGGGTTGGTATATTTTCTTTTAGGAATTCTTTTGTTACATGACATTTAATTCGTTTCGAATCTTTGTCTCGTGTTGTTAATATTTTACTTGTAATTTTTCTATTCTGAGTTAAATCATCAAATTGTTTTATGTTAATTAAGTCTTCATCCTTTTTGTCGCAATAAATCAAATTTGGTTTTATGTTGTTTTGTAAAGCATAATCCATTATTCCAACGAGTGGTGCCACGCCTGTTCCCGCTCCAAGTAGCGTTACTTCGGTTGTCTTGTCTTTATCTGAAAGAGTAAATCTTCCAAACGGTCCTTGAACTTCGATCTCTTCGTGTTCTTCAAGTTGATCTAAATATTGACTGAAATTGCTGTCTGGAATTATTTTTGCTATGATTTGTATTTCAAATTTATCATTCGGTGCGTTTGCTATTGAATATGCTCGCGTAGGAATTTGTTTGTCAAATCGTTCTGAATCGATTTTTAGCATCACAAATTGTCCTGCGCTGAACGGCATGTTTTTGTCCAATTCCAAAATTAATCTCTTTATGTCTGGAGTTTCTTGAATAATTTCTCGAATCTTTGCTTTGACCATATTATTTATTAGCGGAATGTAATTAAAACTTATTGGATTGTACAGTAAATTTCTTTGTGAATCTCTTCTCTACTGCGCATTTTTCCATTCTCTACACAATCAATTATTTTCCATTTGTCACTATAGTTAGCGAGAGTTTCATAACTCTTTAAAACTTCTTGCTGATAATTTTGATTTTCTTCATGACCATCAAGTTTGTCTCGGTTATCCATGTTCGTTCTTGAGATATCTACTGGAACTTTTAAGAAAAATACTGCATCAGACTCAGGAACACCCAATTCATTATGTTCTAAATCAGTTAACCAATCAAAGAATTCTTTTCGTTCTTTTTCGGGAAGTTTTGCTTGTTGATACGCAATATTTGATTCTATAAATCTGTCACATAAAATGTAGTGTCCGCTTTCTAAATGTCCGTTCATTTCGTCTGCAACCATTCCTCGATCAAGTGCATAAAGAATGGAAGCTAATTTTGGATGAACTTCCACTGATTTTCCGAAATCTCCTTGTAAATATTGTGACACCATTTTCCCGTAAATTGAATCATAATTTGGAAAGGAATATTTTATCACGTGGATTCCTTCTGCATTTAATCTTTCTTCCAAAAGTTTGGTTTGAGTTTCTTTTCCTGCACCGTCAGTTCCGTCAATGACTATCAGCTTTCCTCGTTCCACTACTTAATTTCTTCAATTTTCTATTTAAGCAATTGTTCATTTAATTGGTGATATCTATTTAAATTTCAATGAAATAATTATTTATGCAACCATACACTGCCATTGTTAGAGATATTATGGTTAAAGGAACTCTGAGTGAAAATAGAACTGGTGTTCCGGCCTACTCCGTTCCGGGCGCAATTTTCCAACATAATATGTCTGAAGGTTTTCCACTATTAACAACCAAGAAGATGCCTTTTGGAAGGATTGCATCTGAACTTGAATTTTTCATTAAAGGTTTGACTGACAAAAAATGGCTACAGGATAGAAATAATCATATTTGGGATGAATGGTGTTGGCAGTTAAAGGTTCCTTACGGACATGATAAAGAAACTCAACAAAAAATGTTTGAAGAGCGAGATCTTGGGCCAATCTATGGTTTTCAGTGGAGACATTTTGATGCGGAGTACGATGGTTTTGATAAAGATTATACTGGACAAGGTGTTGATCAACTTGAAAATTTAATTGAAACTTTGAAAACAAATCCAAATGATCGTCGTATGATTGTTAGTGCGTGGAACCCCAAACAAGTTTGGGAAATGGCTCTGCCGCCCTGTCATTATGGTTTCCAAGTTACAGTTACAAATCCTTCTATTGATGAAGAAACTGGTGAAAAGAAAGGTAAATTGAATTTGATGTGGAATCAGAGATCTGTTGATACTGCGCTAGGATTGCCTTTCAATATTGCAAGTTATGGTTTATTATTACATTTGCTAGCGAAGGAAACTGGATATGAAGAGGGAAAACTTGTTGGACATCTTGGGGACGTTCATATTTATGAAAATCATATGGAAGGTTTGTTGAATCAGCTTTGGAGAGTTCCACTGAAGTTGTGTGATATAGAAACTGATAACTTTACTTCAATCTTTGATTGGGAATATACTGATTCAGTAGTTGTGGATTATGAGTCTCATGACCGAATTGATTTTGGAAAACCTGCAGTTTGATTATTAGATTTCCTATTTGAAAAATGTTTAAAACTACTTATTCTCAATTCTTGGTGCCAAGATGAATGACATTTGTGCTTGGTTTAATGCTTTGAAATCTAGTCTTAAAGGATATTCTGATGAGAAGTTTACTTTTACTGAGTCTGCAAAAGATGCTGCCTTAGACATCTTCTTCAAATATTCTACGGAGTAAATTGAGCTCGCTGGCTCTTTGATATTCATACTAACTAATGCAGGTGATCCTTTTGCTAACTCAATATCAACTTTCCTTCCTGTGTCTCCAGCGGTTAGGATTAGAAGATTTTCTGCTGCTTTAAGTCCAACTGCTTCGCTAACAATACTTGCATCATCTACAAAATCTCTGAATTCTTTTGAATCCATTTCTATCTTGACTTTAAAATCAAGCTCTGGAATCTTTCTTTCAACTTCCTCATCTTCCAATAATGGAATTGAGAACCGCTTTGTTGAAGAACCAGTTATTGTTATGTTTAGTTTATTTGTTGAGTGTGTTAGTGTAATTGATTCTCCAGCTCTAACTCTTCTTAATGCTTGTCTGAAACCGTCAAGATTGATTGTGATTTTTGAAGGCTCATTTACTTGATATTCAGTAAATGCTGAAGGTAGGAGTGTTAGAATTACCATTGAAATATTTGCAGGATCCATTGCTACTAGTTTTAGTCCTTCATTTGTTATATTGAAAGTTGCGTCAGAAATGAATTCTGAAATGGTTCCGATTGTGTTATTTAGAATCTTTGGGTCATTGAGTTTTAGAGTGAACATCAATCACCTCTCTGTTTAGTAATTTATAAAGATTTATTCAATTTAGAGTCGGGTTGCGATGTAACTAGTAATTACAGTAATTATCGCAGAAATTCCCATTGCTGCTCCAATTAATACTGGTTTTGTGAATCCGAAAGTTGGAAAATCAATAAATTCTGAAGTTAGGTTTCCTGCGTAGACTGAAAGTGCAATTATTAGAATAATAAAGATAGAATAATTTGGTCGAAGTTGATGGACTCGTTTGAATAATCCCATATTTAATTTACAAATTGGAAGTTTATATTACTTTCTTGTATAGTTCCATATCAAGTTGTGAAAAGTCTTGAATTAGATCTGATTGAATTTCCAAGTCGTCTCCTTCTCCCCAGGTTTTTCCCAGAACTCTTACGACTTTTCCCTCTTGGAATGTTTTGAATGCGTCTGAATTATTTGTAATTACATTAATTTTTCCAGTGCTGTCATCAATTATGAAAGATTGAATCTCTGTATCTTTACTTAGAACCACTCCAGTTATTGTAACGCTCTTGGTTTCAGTTGTTAATTCTGAAATTTTTGTAGCTTGGAAGGGGTATCTCTTGAAAACTGTTTTTTCTTCTTTCTTTTCTTCTGCCATGAGCTAGAAAGATTGTATTGATTTAAAAGAAATTGTATTCTTAGGAATATTCTCTCCAAGTGTGTTTACACTTAGTACATCTAAAGAATTGTGTTTCAGGTTCGTCAGATGAACGTGTTTGTTCTGTCCACCAGTAAGCTTCTCCATGTCCGCATTTATCGCACTCTTCATTAACTGTTGCCATTGTGCTTTCTTCTTGTGTGCTTGCGCCTTTCCCTTTTTCTTCGCGTTGCGTCTTTTCTTTTATCTTAACTGACTTTTTTGGGATCTTGATAGATCCGTCCGGATTAAATAAACTTGAAACCATTTTCTGAGTTATGTACAGACAAGTTAAAAAAGTTTGTGGAAATCAAAGTTTATTGATTAATTGTAAAAATCCTACTTTTACCCATCCTAGAAGTGGTGCACGTACTTTTGCCACTCCGATTATGTTCTCGGAAGGAATCCTATGTTCAAAAGAAAATTGATTTAGATTATTGTCTCCTTTTGTGCCAACCCAATCATCTCCGATTTTTACAATTCTATGGATTATTGGATCATCTCTTGCTGAAGTTTTGAAGATAATTACATCTCCAAGCTCTAGGTCTTCAAAATTTTCTCCAACTGAAAGGATTGCATCTCCTTTTTTGAACCCATTACTGAATTTTGATTCTTTGAATTCTTCTTTGTTAATTCCGAATTCTCTGTAATCTTCTTGGTTTTGTTCCCACCATTGATCGAAGTCTAAAACTCCATGATCCATTGAACTTGAAACTACTGCGACAACAGGAAGCTGTGTTCCTAGCATAAATCCTAGTGCTGGAATGAGAATAAATTTTCCTACAATTAGTACAATTGCTGCGCTTGCAATAAATGATTCCCAGCTATCATCTTTCCATAAAAAATGCCAAATTTCTTTCCAAGTTTTTTTCATGCGTGTCCTCTAGATTCTCCGAAATATAATCCTGAACCAATGATGTGTGACATTCTTAACGGTTCCGGAATTACTCCGTGTTTTGTTGTGAGTTGTAGAATCTTTGCTGCTTTTGTAGGAGTTATTCCTGCGCATTGGAAGAAGATATTGTCAGGTTTGTTTAGAGTTTTGTTGTTAACTATTGTTTCATGTATTGTTCCTGCTTTTTCAATTAGATGCCATTTGTGTTCCCAGTGTGAGACATTCTTTACCGCTCTCTTTATTTTGTCATAATGCGGTTTGTGTCTTACTACTGAAATTACTGGAATATTTGTTTTCTTGCTGATTTTATGAATATCAATTACATTGAATCCTCCAAAAGTTATTCCGTCAGTTAAAATTACTCTCAGTTGGCTTTTGTTCTTACTCTTGTTTATCATATTTATGAAGCAAGATGTTGAATCGTCTCCATCACAAGTTATGTGAGTTGTTAGAAGTCCATCCATAAACTTTCCTCCACGGAAGATTGTTCCAATTGCGAGAATTTTATCACCTGCTTGAGTTCTTTTGTGTGGAAGATCATCTATACCTAAAACTCTTAGTTCACTATTAATCTTCATATAGGGTCTAAAAGGTATTAGAATAAAAAGCTTACAACTTTTGTTTAGATAGTGATGCAAACTCTTTTGTCAAATTTGTAATTGCTGTGTTCCAAACTGACTTTGCGTCTTTTGATTTTGTTCTTACTGTAAAAATTGCTTCTCCGACTTCTGGGTGTGTAACTTGGAATCCTGAGGATTCTACGTCTTTTTCTTCCCAAATCTTATCGTTAACTGCGTTCAAGATACCTTGATCGATCGGTTTGAAACTAATCTTCAATAATGTCTTTTGTTTGGATAGGATTTCCATTGTGTTAAAGTCTGGTTAGTAGGTTTATAAAGATTTTGCTTTGGTTTCAGTGCTTAGTTTGTCGAAAATCTGGCTTAATTCGGTGCCATTAATCATCGTTTTTGGATAGAACGGTTGGTCTTCGACGATTCTTGGGCATGCTGTATTAACAAAACAATCAACTTCGTGATAATTCATAAGATCGTTTGGAGTAATGGTATCTGAAAGAAGTATTACTGCCTTTTTACCAAGTTTCTCTGCTTGTTCTTTCATCCGTTTTGCCATATTCAAATATACTTGACCTGGTTTGGTTGATACGATTATTCCGTAACACTTTGCTTCTTCTGCGTGATGCATTCTTGCTGCTTGTTTTGCAAAGAATTTTCGTCTACGTTCCTCTGGAAGAAGTTCTACTTTTTTAGTTAAAGGATTTGCTAGCCAAATTGGTTTATCTGAATTGAATGCTATGAACAAAGGATGGAATTCTCCAGTTCCTAAGAATATGAACGCGTCTACTTCTTCTTCAATATCAATTGCTGCTGAAGCATCACAACCTAAAAGTTGACCCGGATGGAATGCGTAGATTCCTTGTTTAGGTTTGAGGTTCTTTGCAGGTGTACCAACATGAACTTCTTTTCCGGCATTCTCGAGATATTCTTTTGCTTTTTCGAGATTTCTAATGTGTTGAACTGTTGTGACTAGTCCAATTTTCTTTTCTTTTACTGTCTTGATTATATTATCTAAAAGTGGCTCAATGTCTTCTTTTATGTATGCCTCAATGAATAAGGTTCTCATAGTTTGTGGGTGAGTTTTCCGATTAAAAGGGTTTCGAAGTCAAAAAAGAAAAACAAAGATCAGAGTTTATCTGATCTTTGAAAATATTTGCACTGCCATTAACAATGCACCGATTAACGTTAACAGGAATGCAACTACTACAAAAATTATATTTATGTAAAGAATGGCTTGTTCGAAGCCTGCAATTCCGTCAAGCCCAGTTCCAGTCACTGAGCTAAGTAGCAAAAACATTGCACCAGCCGCGATATAACTAAGCTCCTTTCGTACAGCATCAACATATCCGCTATACTTAAGCAACGCTAATCCTAGGAGGAGACCGATTCCGGTTCCAAGTGTACCTTCCATTCCTAGAAAAACCATAAGTAGTCTTACGAGTGATTTTATTTAAAGGTTTTGTAGAATTCAGTCTTTAATGTTGTACGCAAACGCATGGCCTATTGCCACCAGCATATCATATTCTTTTGGTAAATTTGTTGGTACGTCGCATGCTCCGAAATTTGAACCTGCCCAGAAAACTATTGTTGCTCCAGTTAATTCTTCCAATTGAGTTTGAAGTTTTGAAGCATCGTTCTTGAGTCCGTCAGGTAATTGAATTACAATTGTCTTCGCATCAATTTTCTTTGCTTCATCAACAATTTTCTGAATTTCAATATCGTATTTTTCGAGCATAGTTGTGGTTCTTGAAGTTTGATTAAAAATGTTGTTATTTAGCTTAATCTAGCGTTAGTGGATCTGTTGGAGGATTTGCGTAAACTTCTTTTCCGTCAGATCTGTGGTCTCCGTCTGTGTCTGCTACTACGGGATTTGTTCCATAAATACATTCGTAATAATCACTTAATCCGTCATTATCTGAATCTGTGTTTTTGTAGAATGCGACTGCGTTTGCTGCTTCAGGCATGTTGTCACAATTTGCTGGTGTTTCAAAACCTTGGAAGAAATTTGCATTTGGTCCAAATACGAAGAATGTGACAATTAGAATTGCTACTCCTATTACAATTCCTGAAATGTAATGATGATAATCGAATTTCTTCATAATATATTTATGTTTTTGTTTTATTTAAATGTTAGCTCTTCGGAGGATTTATAATGGTGGGAGCGGGAGTTTTGTTATGAAATCCATAACTGCTGAAAAGCTGGATAAATATTTGAATCTTACAGCTCGCGCTCTTGAAAAGGTTAAACTTTCTAAAGGTTTATCATCTCGTGAAGTTAAGATTGGTGAAAAATATTTGGAAATGGCGCGCAGTTATTTGTCTGATGCTAATCATTTTAAGGAAAATGGTGATTGGATTAATGCTTTTGCCGCAGTAAATTATGCTCATGCTTGGTTGGACGCTGGCGCGATAGTAAAAATCTTTGATGTCGATGGTGATAACGTTTTATTTACTGTTGATTAGATTGAGTCCGGTTTTGGATTTAGTGTTTTTTGAACCTTTTCTTTCAGGCTTCGAACATCCCATTCTAGCTCTGAAATTAGTTTGGATTTTTCCTGATCCGATTCAGATAAAAGATTTTGACTTCGCGCTTCAGTGAGTTCTGCGTTGAGTATTGTAATTTCATGTTCAATAGCTTCTAGCTTTTTGTGGATTCCGTCCAGGTTTATTGTTTCGATTTTTTCTTCGTGCCCGTGTTGAACTTCTGTGGATTGTTCTGGTCCGTATAATTTTCCAGTTGATGCGTTCAATTCTGCTTGTTCAAGATCAGAATTTATTTCTAATTTTGCCTTTATCATGCATGGCTTTTCAAAGTCTCTTGCTATAATTGATCCGAATGATGAAAGATCTTCGTTTTTGAAAATCACTCCTGAAGCTTGGAGCATTAGTGGAAGTATTTGTCCGTTGAAAGAATCAGTTATCAATATATTGTTTGGTTGGAATTTGTGAAAATCGTTTGGTGAATTTATTATTACTGCTTTGTTTGTAACAAATCCGGGTGAAGCAGGTAATCCTCTTGCCATTGTTTTATTAAACTGATTTGGAAATTGGTTTGAGAATACTGGCCGTTTGAAAAAGTTTGATGCCGGTCTGACTTGAATTAAATGGAACTTTCTTTTCTCAATTACCCATTCTATATTTACTGGGAAACCTAATTTATTTTCTACGTCTTTTGCAATTCTTGTTAAAAGTTCTATTTCTCTCGAACCTAAAACTGGGATGTTTTTGAAATCATCCTCAAGAGTTCTTACTGCAGTGTTTCCGTGTTGCGGATCTTTTGTGTAATATTTTGTTGGCTTTGATTCGTAGGATTCGATTATTTGTGATGATTGTTTGTCGCAAATAAATATGCTTGCTCCTGGAGAACTTTTTAGACTTAATCCCCAACGTCCTTGAATTACAATTTGGTCTTTGTTTCCAGTTATGGGATTGATTGAAAATAAATCTCCTGACTTTGATGAGTTTACCATTTCTTGAATTAGAATTGCTGCTCTCGGAAATGGTGAGTTGTTTGATTTTCGGTAAAGAATAGAATATGGTGAATAAATTGATGCCCAAGCTTTTCTTATTGCAGATAGAATTTCTTGAGTTTGTTTAACATTTAATGAAGTTGAATAGTGTTTTGGAGTAGATGATGCATTTGAAACTCTAACAGATACAAAAGGTATTTCTCTTCCTGCTTTGATGAAATTGAATGCGTCAGAATTTACATTTCCGTATTCGTTCTTGTCGATGTGGAGTTTTGAATAAAAGTCTTTTAACTCTCTTTCAAAATCATTTGAGAATTGATAGCTTTTGAATATCTCTTTTATTTTTCCTGATGCAGTTATAATTGAATTGAAGTTGTCTGGATTTGCAATAGATAAAATCGATTGTATTTCTGGTCCTAACTCGACCATGGCTTTATCAAATTCATCGTAAGAAATTACAAATCCTCTGGGAACTGGAAAACCGAAGTTAATCATCTCGCCCAAAAGTGCAGCTTTCTCTCCAACTTCGTCTGAGTTGGATCTTGAAACTTCATTCAGCCATCTAACCATTAATATATTGGTTTAAGTATTCATTAAAAACATTTAGGTAAAAAATTAAGCAGTTGCTTCTTCTGGTTTTTCTTCTGCTTTAGTTTCAGATTCTTCAGTTGTTTCTATTTCTTCAGCAGTTTCTTCTTCTGCTTTTGGTGTTGCTTCTCTGAATTTAGGTTTAATTAATGCTGCTGCTTCTGCTCCAACATATAATGGATTATCTAATGTTCTAATTGTGCAAGAAATTCCGAATTTCTTTGATGCTTTTTCTAATGCTAGTTTTGCATCTTGAACATTTTCTTCTTGAACATAAACTTGAATTATTGTTTGGTCTGGTTTTAATCTTGCTGCACGAGAGATAGTTTTACCAAAAGCTGAACGCATTCCTTGAGACATTCTGTCTGCTCCCGCACCCATCGCAATTGGATTTTCTCTAATAATATGATGTGGGAAAACTCTTAATTTTAATCCGAATGCGAATTTTCCAATAGTCTTTGACATTTGTCTTGTGACTACAATTCTTGCTGCTTCAATTGCGTTGTGTCTTAGATTTATTGCTTTAGCTCCCTTTAGAACTAGCGTTTTTGGAAACATTTCATATCGTCTATTTCCTGAGTCAAAGTGAATAATTTTATGGTTTGGAGCTCCCTTAATGTAAGATAGTCGTCTATACTTCGATGTACGAGTGTATGCTCGTTTTATTCGTCTGTGACAACTTGCAGGTCTGAGCTTTGCCATGCGTTTGGGTAATAATTGAGGTTTTTAAAAGTTGTGATTAAGGAGTGAATATTATTTGGACATTCTTGCCTAAACACTTCAACTTGGTTATTGCAATTACGTTTCCCGTTTCAATTATTGTATCTGCTACACCGTCTTCTTCTGAACGAATAGTTTCTGTTTCAATTGCTATTGATTTAAATACGTCTGGAGTTCCTTCTTGAGTTCCTGATGTCCAGTCTTTTACAGTTTCGAAATGGTCGAAGAATTCTGTTGG
>Ga0208408_1000881_pt1 | contig 18087 bp, 18 predicted proteins | sample ETNtaG_4_FD_185776 | JGI IMG/M metagenome (GOLD analysis project Ga0208408, IMG submission 185776) | Marine microbial and viral communities from oxygen minimum zone, Eastern Pacific Ocean - ETNP201406SV67 (SPAdes) (version 2) | ecosystem: Environmental > Aquatic > Marine > Oceanic ... | reverse complement strand
CACATCGGCATCGCTTGCAACCTCGCAAACAGTATCGTTGACTTTCTGGATGAAATCGGGGGTAAGTGGCTTTGCATATCCGGATTCATCCTCAAAATCGTCCATCCCATCTACTTCAATGAATCGCCCCCCAACCGATTCAATTTGCTCGGCGGCCGATTTCCGTACATCGGATGCGTAAACAACAGCACCTAGTCTCTTTGCAGTAGCTATTGCTTGAAGCCCTGCGACACCAGAACCCATGATTACGAATTTCGATGGCCTAACAGTCCCAGCACTTGTAGTCATCATAGGTATTCCTCGAGGGACGTATGCAGCACCCAGTAATACTGCCTTGTACCCAGCGAGGTTGTCTTGGCTTGAGTTGACATCCATGGCTTGGGCCCTAGAGAGCCTGCGTGGTATCATGTCCATGCTGATTAGTGTGATGCCAGCACCGACAGATTCCTTCACTCTTTCCGGGTTCCTAAACGGGTCTGCCACACAGGCTACAATCTGCCCGGCCTTTGCATTAGTTATGTCAGGCATTGATATTGATACGACTATGTCGCAGGACATTGCATCTTCCCTGCTTGATACGGTACATCCAGATGTCTCGTAGTCATTATCACTGTTGTGAGAAAATGTGCCAGCACCAGTTTCAACAATAACTTCTAAGCCCAGTTTTTTCAACTTCTTTATCGAGCCTGGAACTATCGAAACTCTATTTTCTCCATCTCCCTCTTTCAACACTCCTACCCTCAAATGAAACACCTATCTTATACTACGGGTGAATCCAGTTGAGGGCCGTTATTGAAACCGTCGGCCAGAAAATACCAAACAAGATTCAACCGAAAATTAGGATATATCCTATGATGAAAACGGCTACATCACATATCGCATGGGATAACCAGCATACCCAGATCGATTTGTGACGGAAGTACAACCATGACCAGATGGCGGCTGCGGAGAGGAGGCCGAAGCATGCCATGATGGTTTGCCACCAGATGAAGCCAAAGTAGTGAAGGGCTATTGCATGATGAAGGGTGAACAGTGAGGCTGACAGGATAATTGCTGCAATTTCACTACCTAGCAAATCGAGTCCCTTTGTGGTCACGAACCACCTGAAGACATATTCCTCAAGCAGGCTGTTGAGGAATATCCAGTACAACATCCCTGCCACGTAGAACCTGATGTCGGTTAATCCGGTTGTTTCCATTTCGGCTATCATGGCATCGGTGTCAATTGTATCTCCGAACAAAAGCCAGGTTACTACTATTATTCCGGACATTACAATACCTGTGAGCGCTCCAAATATCAGTCCATCCCTGTTTGGCAAAGACCAGGAAATATCATTCCCCTCGACACGGAGGAACCAATACGTAGGGGCAATAAGAAGCCAAAACTTGCAGGACATGAAGAATACCTGGGATGTAAATTCATCATCATTATAGTTCAACGTGAATAGAATGGATATGGTTGGTACAAAGGCGACCAAACATATTGCCATTAGTGGATTTGACGACCTTTGCATGTGCTTTCGTTTTACTACAACTAGAATACGCTTACTACGTCATGCACAATCTCACCAGCAAAGGGCTAAGACTGGTGTCACAGGCGCACAGTCATGACTAATGGGGCAAGGAAAGTTGCGGTAATCGGTGCTGGAAACGTTGGAGCCACGTGTGCCTTCGTATTGGCAGAGAGAAAGGTCGGGGAAGTTGTTCTTCTCGATATCTTCGAGGGGTTTGCCAAAGGTAAGGCACTAGATATGAGCCAAGGCGGAAGGATTCTGAACTATGATGGCAGAATTTCGGGAACCAAAGACTATGCGGATATAGCTGGATCAGATGTTGTTGTGGTGACCTCTGGTTTCCCACGACAACCAGGAATGAGTAGAGAGGACCTGATAGGGAAAAATGCAGACATAGTCTCTCAAGTTGGCGAGGGGATTAGGGACAATGCTCCTGAAGCTGTAATTGTAATGGTAACAAATCCTCTGGATCTCATGACTTATCACATGCAGAAGATTACAGGATTTCCCCATAACCGCGTAGTGGGACAAGCGGGCATCCTGGATAGTGCAAGGATGACTCACTTCATCTCTCAGGCCGTTGGCTGCAGCAATGAGGATGTGCAGGCAATGGTCCTAGGTGGTCATGGCGATACTATGGTCCCCCTACCAAGATACACGACGGTCAATGGTATCCCAGTCACCCAACTTCTCAGCGAAGCTGAAGTCAAGGCGATCTGCGAGAGAACTGCCAGTGGGGGTGGGGAGATAGTGAAACTGCTTGAGAGAGGCAGTGCCTTCTACGCCCCTGGCAGTGCGGCTGCGATAATGGCCGAAGCAATACTCGATGACAGGAAGAGGGTGCTCCCATGTAGCACATATCTCAACGGCGAGTATGGGATGGAAGACGTATACATCGGAGTTCCCGTGGTATTAGGCAAAGACGGCGTGGAGAGGGTCATAGAACTGGATCTTGAGCCGAATGAGCTTGAGAGTCTGCAAGGATCTGTATCATTCTACAAAGATCAGCTTAACAGCATTCTTGGTTATTGAGATATTTACATGAGAGTTGAGCCGTGTGAACCCAGAGTATGTTCATCTGGAGCATGATGGTAAACTCCTGCTAGTGAGCCTAGATGGAAGTGGCCCAGCTCGTCCGATAATGGGTAGGGGGGCATGTATTGCAGGGTTCACCATCAGACTTCCTTATCCAGAAGAGGTCGAAGCGATGGGCATCAGTTGGTCACTAAGACGAGTAAATAGAATATGTTTGGAGGCCGTTGATCACATAGTTAACTACGGGACCCCGCATATTCCGTGGCCCGAACACTGGGCATGGAAGGACGCAGTAATTAGCGATAGCAGCGTGGATCCAGTTGCCAGAGAATCTGTCTATCGAACTCTACACAGAGTCGTAAGCAAGGTAGTTATCGAGAATTCGGATGGAGATATATTGATGGCAAAGGTAGCGAGGGGATTCTTCACCGGGTGTTGGACTCTTCCAGGTGGTTTCGTTGATTATGGCGAGCACCCCCGTGATGCGTCGGTTAGAGAGGCTCTCGAGGAGTTGGGTGTTTCAATTGAGATACCGGATCCCCTTGGAGAGCAGGGCAGGATAATCGATGGCGATGATCTAGCAATTGTCCAAACGGAAATTTTCAATGACGAAGGGATAAACTGGGTATCATTCACCTACAAGTGCAAAACAGATCTAAAGGATCAGGAGATTGTCCCAAAGGACGACGAAATAGAAGAAGCGAAATGGTTCTCCGTAGATGAGGCATTGGAAGTTGCTGTCTCGAACTTCGACATAGAAGCAATCAACAGATTATGACAAAGGCTCATGGATCGAAAAGTACGTTTGTACCTATATCCATATTTCGAAATGACAGGGTATAATGTGTTGTAGCCCCGCCTTCTAGATGGATAATTAGTACCGAATCATGCAGGCCCAGAAAATCAAATGCCGAAAAATTCAGAAATTCCGAACAAGAATTCGATAACGAGAAGAGACACTGTAATGAATCCGACAACAATGTAGAGCAGTTGAAAACCAGTCTCTCGCATGGCAATCCGATTATGCAACTCGAAATATGTTCGAGATCGACTTCTTCAGACCAGGCGCCGTCATACTCCTACTTTGGAGGCTTACCGGGACGATCTGCCATGTGGATCAGTCCTCGGACTTATTGCTCATCTCTCTTTGCCTCAGCGATCCTCATATCGGCTTCTGCCATGATTCTCGTCACCTTCTCTTCTTCGGTTTCTTCAGGATTTTTCCCCATGAGCCCAACAACGAATCTAATCAAACTCTCACCGATGCCCATATCTGCCGTAGGGGGGTATTCTCCTTGAACGTAGCGAGGTCCATCGTGCGCCCTCTGAGGGTGGTGATGGAGTAACGAAGTGGTGGGCCTGCCTGGATTCGAACCAGGGTCTATTGCTCCCAAAGCAACAAGCATAGACCAGACTAACCCACAGGCCCAGTATTTGTTATGGGTCCGTCGAGTCGTCATGAACTTTGCTGGAGCCATGTCCATGAGTTCGGATCATGCCTAATCAGGATACCTTCGATTTCTGCTTGCCCGATTAAGTAATCTGGAGTTGGTTCGAAGATCCCTAACTTGGCTAGTTCTTCAGCAAGAGAAGCGATGCTCAACTGTCCATATTCATCTGTAGCTTCATACATTGCCCAGAGTAGCTTTGAACGGGAGTTTCCTTGGTTTACTTCAGCATTGGAGGCCTTCTCAGAAATCCTAGAAGCTATGTCCTGGGCGATTTCCTTGGGCATATTGGCATCAGCAACGGCATCTGCAAGAAGCCGAGAGTCGCCATATTCGGAGACAATCCTGAATCGTGATGATCCGCATCTGGTGCATCTACCAGAACCACCACTAATCCTACCGTACGAATGCCCGCATTCGCAGCGGAGCAAATGCCATGCATGACTCACGTCATTGCTCGATAATGTAGGTTCATCACCTTGTCGTGACAAAGATGAACTCCTTCGCCCCCCTAAGGTGGTTGAATATGGGAGCAGTAAGATGGTTGGCACTAGGGTTCTCCGCTTCTCTGGCAATCATGTCAGTGGCACTGATGATTCTTAAAAAAACGATAACTGCCGAGGCTTGGGCAATGCTACTGCTTGCACCAATACCAGCTGGTTTTGGTATGACGAGATTAGCAAAAGAGTCTCGCTCTAGTTCAGAACTAGTAGATGAGTGGACGGAAGATCATGTCGATGGCGAAGGTGAGGGGGTCGGAGATCCCACGGAATCGGGTTTCGACATGCCAGTGCTATGATCAGGAAAGCCTCAGAGTCTCTAGGTTGGCTGGAGCATACGTCTGTACTTTGAATCTATCACGAAGCCCCATCCTGAATTGATTACACGTCTGAGGGTCACCGTGGTGGCAGATTATCTTCCTTGGAGTTGGATTCAGGGCGGATACGTAGTCCATTAGTTGGTTTCTATCCGAGTGTCCGCTGAAACCATCGATGATCACCATGTTGCATTTCACGTCTAGCATCAGAGTCTGGCCCTTGTCCATTAGAGGGACGTGGGAATGACCCTCCTGGAGCCTCCTGCCGAGGGTTCCAGAGGCCTGGTAACCCACGAAGCAAAGTGTATTGCCGGGCTCGGGCGCCCAGTGCTTCAGGTACTCAATAATTGGGCCACCAGTCATCATCCCACTAGTGGCGAGGACGATACATGGACTCGGGTCAAGCAGGATGGACTCGCGCAACTCGCGCGAGTCTACTTGCTTGAACCACGAGGAATTGAAAGGATTCTGATCCCCGCCCCTGAGCATACTCTTCTTGAGCTCCCTGTTGAGGAAATTCGGATGGCTTGAGTGAATCGCACTAGCCTCAGTAATCATCCCATCCAGCCAAACGGTGACTGGGGGAACCCTGCCTGACTTGAATAGCTCGTCTATAGCAAGCATAACCTCCTGGGATCTTCCGACAGCAAAGACCGGGCAGAATATCTTGCCCTTCCGGTTCAATGCGTCCGTGACAAGGTCCTGCAACTCCTGGCTAGCTTGCTGACGAGTTGGTTGGATACTCTGAGGACTCCCGTATGTTGACTCAATTACTAACGTGTCCACCTTGGGGAATCGAACTGTTGCCGCGTCGAACAACCATGATTTCTCGTATTTGATGTCACCCGAGAATAGGAGTCTGTGTTCCGATTTACCCTCACCAATCTGCATGTAAACACTTGAGGATCCCAGAATATGCCCTGCATTCTCCATTGTCATTTTCACGTCTGGAGCAATGTCGGTCTTGTCACCCCAGTTTACGTCTACTACATGCTTGATGCACTCTTGTATGTCAGCCTTTGAGTAGGGGGGCTCATTGCCCTCTGCTTGAGAGACTTTGATGTAGTCAATCTGAAGTAAAGTCATGAGGTCTCGTGTGGGAGGTGTGCAGTAGACTGGACCCTTGTAGCCATATCTGAACAGTACTGGCAACATCCCAATGTGATCTACATGAGCATGGGTGATGACAACAGCATCTAGATTGTCCAATGGTAGCAGTTCTGGGGCTGCGAAGAATGGCTGAACCTCGTTTTGGTTGCTCGTCGGCTTAGCTCCAACATCGACCAGTACCTTGGATTCGTTTGTGGTTACTAAGTGCATGGCCCTTCCGACCTCCCTGTATGAGCCTAGAGCGGAAACGCGCACCCAGGGCTCTCCAGGTCTCTGAGGGCGGTAAATCCTCGTCCCGAATTTCTTAAGCAGCGATTTCCTCTCGTCCGCTAGCTCCTTCCTAAATCTGCGTATATCGTGTTGGGTTCGGCTTTCTCTCGCTGGTGCCCTCTCGACCTTGACTAGCCATCCAATTTCGTCCCGCAGGGCATTAACATGGGACCCCTTGGGGCCTACGGCCGAAGAAGGGTCGTCACATTCGAGTATTACCTCGGAGAGTGCTGGATCCAACCAAGTGTTCCTGACTTTGGCTTCAGGTGGGATTATTCTATTCACGGCATCGTACACTTTGGTGTCATCGGCCAGAATTTCGGGATGCGGTCTAACTACTACCCTGCGTTTTATCGACTTGGCAATCCGGACTGTTAGACTCTCGCCGCCTCCCGAGAAATCGCGGGGTTGCTTGGTTATGATTGCTATTGAACCGGCTTCGAGAGTTACTTCGAAATCAATACCTTCTGGAATTAACTTGGCAATTTTCTTCTTCATCTCGGGTAGCGTAAGACGCATAATGTTCTCCTCTTATCCTCAACGGCTAGGCCAGTCGGCGCTAGGGCCGGGAATGTGTTCAAAGCGAAGAGAGAAGCTCGCTGACTTCCTCTTCGGATAGCTGTGTGAAACCTTCTTCATTTGTGATATATGCCAGATCCATGCCATTTCCACTCGCGGCATCCCTCTGTGCAGAGGCGAGTAGAGACTTTGCAGCGACCACTAGTGCCTGTTTCCTGGTCATTCCCTCTTGGAATTGGTCCTCAAGCACACCATACATGTATGGGCTGCCAGAACCAGTAGCGCAGTATACATCGGGAATTGACCCCCCCGCAGAATCGATACTATAGACACTGGATCCAGAAGGATCGACTCCGACAATGAGAAGTTGGACATAATGCGGCCTTCCAGAGAGGATGTTTGCAGTGAATGTGGCTGCACCCTTTACTGTCATGGGGGCATCTCGCTTTAATTCATAAAGCTTCAACTCAGCGGCAAGAACTCTCGATAGGGATTGAGCATGCCCAACTAGGCCAGCGGTAGTCAGGGCGATGTTATCAGAAATGCGGAATAGCTTCTGAACGGACTTATTAGCGATAAAATGACCCATAGTTGCTCTATGATCAGCACCGACCACCACACCACCATCGTAAGTGATGCCAATCGTGCTTGTACCCGTCTTGATTGCAGTAGTAGTAGCGTCCATAGTAACCACCAGCGGAGTTGCCAGTGATATTGACTAAAATAGCCCCCTTATCAATGCGACGGGAGATGGGGTTGTTTGAATTTCATTACAATAATAACATTCAGACTGTCAAGGTAGAAGATATGAAGGGTCAAATCTGTGTCGAACTGATGTGCGTTCGGGAGAAGACGGGCCTAAGTGGGTTGAGATGCCAAGCATTTCGGATCAAAACATTGGAAAAATCGAACCGGGAGAACCATACCATGATCTTGGCATCAAATTCCCAGATGCCCCCGTCCCCAGGTCAGAGAGTGATGTGATTGTACACAGAGCCATACTAGAAGATGTGACTGGAATTGCACAACTTATGGATTGGATATCGGATGGGGACATAGTAATTGTAGAGATGACGGGATTAATGGCGAGGGACATGGAGTTGCAATTGGCAGTTGGCAATATCCAGGAGTTTGTAGAGGGGGGCATGAATGGTCAACTGGTGCGTCTGGGAAACTCAAGACTGCTGCTGCTTCCTCCGACTTTCGAAAGTGCGCGGGTAAAGTGAGCTCATGCAGAGTATGGTAGATGCCCCTTGTCCGCAGTGCCGAGAAGAGGATTCACTCGCAATGCTTTCAATGAACTCAGATATCCCATACTTCGGAGAGCATACCCAGATTACAGTGATGTGTTCTTCGTGCGGATGGAAGCACACTGACTTCATTCCTTCAGATGGTGAAAAGCCGGGATTCTGCTCTATTGTCGTAGATTCATCCGAAAAGATCTCTGCAAGAGTAGTAAGATCGTCTTCTTGTACTATTCGCATCCCAGATTTAGAATTGGAAGTCTCCCCGGGCGGTTCATCTAGTGGTTTTGTGACAAACATAGAGGGCGTGATCAATAGATTCGAAGACGCAATCAAGACCGTTGTCAGAGCAAACGATGATTATGGGACAGGTCAGATTGCAGATCACATCCTGAAAAATTTGGAGCTAGTGAAGTTAGGAGATGGTGCAATTCGCGTAGAACTATTGGATCCTCGAGGAAGAAGCCAGATTATCCACGAAAATGCTGAATCACGTGAATTGAGCGAGGCTGAGGAAGAGGGTCTGGAAACAGGACCGGGGATCCCTGTTTTCGAAATGGACTAGAGGGCATCTGGTGCGAGGAAATCGTTAATTCTGTCTTCCCACTGACCTCTCTTAACCTTCAATTCGTTCAACCACTCGGAAGCGCTATCGATGCAAAGTTGCTTCACTTCCCCGGCGAGAAGTCTACCACTTTCGTATTCTCGGCGGATCTCATCCAATACACCGTCATCTTGCTCGAAGAAGAATTGCAAGTACTGGAATGCTACATCTTTCGAGACATCGCCACCGTGCCTTCGGTGTTCCTCAACTGTTGGCTGGCCGCCACTAATAGCCCTCTTGACCTTCTTTGCCATGACTTCAACATCGTCATCCATGAAAATCGTGGTCTCTGGTTTGGATGAGGACATCTTTTCCCCTGTCATCCCTACAGCGAATCTATGGTAGGTTGAGCAAGGTGGCATGAGTCCCATACCACCCATTCTGCGCTCTATGGACAACATCTTCATTCTAATTCTAGATCTATCTCCTATTGTTGCCCCGGGGATTTCAATAGTCCCGTGCTTGGGGTTGGATTTTACGTCGGAAAATCCGATTTCCTTGATTGAACCTTCCAAAATGGAAATTACATCAGTTCGGGAATTCATGTCAACCTTACCTGATTCCGACATGCCAAGTTGAGATTTATTGCCATCTTGAACTGAAAGTGATACAGTTATTCCCCCGGACTTTCGTTGCTTTACGTTGAACCAGTTTGACTTCTGAGTAATGTCCCTAGTCAGTCTAAGATGTGGGTCCTGATCGACACCGACTGGTACAACGATTGGCCTTAGTCCACCGAACTCATCCATTTGAGGGTGAACAATATCGCCCACTTGTACTAGGGGTGCTTGGACATGAGCAAGGTTCGACTCCCCGTTGAATCCGTAAATTGCCTCGAATTCTGATAGATTGGTTCGCTGACCGAGGGTAAAGGCAAGCCTCTGGACGGCGGGTCTAGAGCTCTGGAAGTATACATTGGTGCGTTCAGGATCCAGTCCCATTGCGGCATAGTTCAGGACGTATTCGCGAAGTGCTGTTTCGCGGCCCTTTGATATGGACGTCCCGCGGGTAGCCAATGCTTCCAAGTCGGCTACGGCGACTGTTACATCGGCACCCTGCTCCTGGAACCAACGAACTTGCTCAATTACCATGCTATGTCCAAGGTGCATCCTACCACTGGGCATTAGTCCGGTAAGTACTCCGAATGGATCTCCGACTCTCATACTGTCGGTCACTACATCGAGATCCCGATGGGCAAAAACAATGCCCCTGCGATGTAGCATGCCAGGATTGGGTAGAGTGTCGAGGTCTACAGATGAAAGACCGAATTGACTAACTATTCGCCCATAGTCAGTAGATTGCTCAGATGACCATGGGTCTATCCTTCCGGCCTTTTCCATGTTTATGCGGCTAGTATTGCACCCAATCAAGGCATCGCTAGAAATTGTGGGAAAAATTGCGGACAGTTACAACGAATAACACATCCGTGCCCCGGATGTCATGAACGTGATTCACTGCTTCGGAGTAGGACTTGTAGGTTCATATGTGGCTAAAAAGTTAGCAAAGGCAGGATATTCGGTTCATGCTTACGATCCTCAGCCTCATCGAGTGACTGGCTTTCCGGGTATTGAGGTGCATCATCTCGAACCCGATGATGATCCCGTAGATATGGTGCTGGATTTGATTTCCTCGGACCAGAATTTTTCCTTCGACCCTAAGAGCGACATTGTGGTCAACATGCTTCCCGGTGACATCGGCCATTCGAGTACTACTTCATTAGCTGAGCTTCCATGGAGAACTGTCGACCTTAGCTTTAGCCAGTTCACGCCGGACAGGGATGACGAGAAAGCTAGAGATTACAGTGCAAGCATTCTGTGGGATACTGGTATTGCTCCTGGACTATCGAACATGCTGCTATCTGAGGCATACAGGGAATTGGGCGCATTGGAGAATGGGGAGATCAGAGTCGGTGGAAATCCAACTGGTCCAACATCGGGGTGGAACTACATGGCTCCATTCTCGCCTATTGACGTAGTCGCTGAATACACCAGACCGGCAAGAGTCATTAGAGAATCAGAGCAGGTTACTTTGCCTGCACTTTCCGAGAGACATGAAATTGAAGTGCCCGAGAAGGGAAAAATGGAGGCGTTCCTAACAGATGGCCTGCGGAGCGTTCTCAACTCCATACCAGCAAAAGATCTCTCGGAGTACACTGTCAGATGGCCCGGCCACATTCAGAAATTCATTGATCTGAATGAATCCGGTGAATTGGACGTAGAGAGGTTGACATCTGAATGGCAATATGACGATAAAACACCCGAATTCACATGGATGGAAGTATTTGCAGAGGGCATTGACGGGACCAAGATGACGTGGCGGTTGCAGGATCATGGAGATGATGATGGTCATTCAATGGCAAGATCTACAGGACTAGTCACACTATGCTGTGTTGAAGAATGGCTAAATGATCCTGAAATGCTTCCACCTGGGGTACATCCGCCAGAAGCACTTTCATCAGAGGTCATCAGAAGGATTGTTTCTCGGATGGTCGATGAGGGAATCGAGATCGAGGGGCCATTGATCAGCTGTTCTGATTCATAGAGTGGGAGAACTGATCGTTTCTAAGCAGGTAGACAATCGAAAGAGGCACGGCGATAACCATTGATGCTGCAAATAGTGGCAATTTCCATCCGAATATATCATCAGATGGCCTCTCAATTAGCCATGTGAACGTAAGACCGGAGTCAGAGAAATCCTGGGTCCATCGGAAAAGATTGGTTGTATGATGTCCAACGATGGTTACCGAGTAGTTTAGGTCGTTGAAAGTTATCATCGGAGATGTTTCGATATGCTCGGAATTTCCCTCCAACTCTACGATCACGGTCGTTAAAGGGGCCTGAGTTACGATTATTCCACCCTCTACTGGCCGCCAACCAAGAGTTAGTTTTCGATCATCGACCAATAGCAATGGAAACTCCTGTCCTTCGGAGTCTGAAACCGATAGAACCGACGAATCAAACTTGACCATCAATGTCCCAGGGACCGCCCAAGAAGACATACCGCTCGTATCTGCGGATGACTCTATAGTCACTGTTGAACCTTCAAGAACCGCTGATGTTGACATTCCGGATGATCTGTGATGGTGCCATTCCCCCCATGTTGTGAACCATACTTGTTGGTCCTCTAACCAGGAGATGACATTATTGTCCTCCCTTACTCGCAAATCGTCAATTCTCGCCCTCCAGTGAATGCTGACTAGAGTGTCTTTCTCGGCGGATGAAATCAGCGTTTTGTCTGCTACTCCCCTCTCTAGGCTAGCCCCATTTCTCTTGGCGATTGACAGTCCTTCGGGTGCTTCTTTCACCATGTCGCCAACAATATGGAATCCAGAATTAATCAGAGATTTTCCAGTTTGAACGTCGACGGACTCGGCATTAATTCCGAACGATACAGGAGAGGCCCCCCACCTTGAGGCATTGGTATGTCCCTCCAAGTACTCCTTGCAAGAGGCAATGACCCAATTCTCCTCAGTAGTATCCACGCCCTCGTATCCATGACAGCCGAACTCATCGCCACTCTCGAGGCGTTCCGTCGCAATCACGCTTGAGAGCCAAGTGTCTGATCCCCAATCGCCAGTGACAGACGGAGCTATCAAGGGGAAGCAAAGCAATACTGAGACTATGAGTGTGGCCAATCTTCTCCTCATGGACTGCACTGATTGTTTTGATTATTCAACGTATTCAACTGTAAAGTATGAAACCGTGTACTACGCGCGAGGCTCATGGGACTAACCAATGAGTCGCTCCAGAAGATTTCCTCAACTGTGGGACTCAAGGGCACAGGTGAGCGTTTCTCCACTCCTCTAATTTACAGGTTCCTAGAGAAGTACGTTCCATCCCTTCTTAGAAGCGTAACAAATGTGCATATGAGGGGAGCGCATAAAGTTCCCAGAGAGGGAGCAGTCATATTCTGCGGAAATCACCTTGGTAATCTTGATCCATTCGTCAAGATTCTAGCTTCTCAGAGACCAATCCATTTCATGGCCAAGGAAGGGCATTTCGACAAGCAGCCGAATCGCTTTGTAATGCTATCGACCGGTCAGATTGAGACTTTCAGAGAAGATGGCGGACGGGATGCACTGGCAAGGGCAGTAGATGTAATCGACAGCGGTCGATGTCTGGGAATATTTCCCGAAGGGACTAGATCTAGGAGAGAATTGCCTCCGCTGCTTCAACCTGCAAAGACTGGTTTTGCGAGATTAGCAGCAAGATTTCCAAAGGTTCCTGTTGTTCCAGTAATCATGTCAATTGGAGCAAGAGAATTCATGCCACCAGGGGGAAAATTCCCGAAGCCATGGAAGAGGATAGAGTTGATTGTAGATGATCCCATTACTTTCGCTCAGTGGGCAGAGAGCCCCGACGGGGGCGGCATTACCGACTTATGGGTTGACGAACTGATGGTCAAGTCCATAGATGAGCGACAGGCAACTATGAGGGTGCTGTACAGGAAATTCGCAGATCAGTTTATTGAGACTCTTAGAATTAGGGGTGCTCCTTGAGCGCATTCTTGATGGACTACCTACTCCCACAAGGAAAGTATGGAGCAGTATCTGGATTTTCTTAAACGCATTCTCGACGAGGGTGCGGTCAAGGGAGACAGAACTGGGACGGGGACAATTTCTGTGTTTGGCCATCAGATGAGGTTTGATCTGTCAAAGCGTTTCCCTGCCATTACTACGAAGAAGGTCCATTGGCCGAGCGTGATTCATGAGTTGCTTTGGATTCTCTCTGGAGAGACAAACATAGCATACCTGAAGGAGAACAAAGTACGAATCTGGAATGAGTGGGCGGATGAGAACGGAGACCTCGGGCCCGTTTACGGCAAGCAATGGAGGTTCTGGGAGTCCAATGATGGTAGAGTAATCGATCAAGTGGAAAATGCTATTGATCTAATAAAGAATAACCCAAGTAGCCGAAGAATAATCGTTTCTGCATGGAACGTGGGCGAGTTGGACGAGATGGCCCTGATGCCATGTCATGCCTTTTTCCAGTTCTACGTCAACGAGGGTAGGTTGTCTTGCAATCTCTACCAGAGGAGTGCTGATGCCTTCCTAGGGGTGCCATTCAATATCTCTTCGTATAGCCTACTTACATGCATGATTGCCCATGTTTGCGATCTCCAACCAGGCGAATTCGTCTGGACGGGCGGGGATTGTCATCTCTATCTCAATCACGTTGAGCAGGCCCAGAAGCAAATTGAAAGGGAGCCACTGGGCCTCCCCGAGTTGCTACTTGATCCATCAATCTCAAGCATAAATGATTTCAAATTCGATCATATTTCCATCGAGGGATATGACCATCACCCTCACATATCAGCACCCATCTCCATATAGTGTTACCATGAAGATGGCTATGATTGTCGCAATGGACGAGGATGGGAACATAGGCGCCTCGGGCAATCTCCCCTGGCGCCTTAGGAACGACATGATTCGATTCAAGAGCCTGACTGAGGGAGATGGCTTCAATTCCGTAATTATGGGGAGGAGGACTTGGGACTCCCTGCCTACTGACTACAAACCTCTCCCCGATAGGACAAACATAGTAATGTCCAGAGATACAAACTGGAGTGCTGATGGATCTATCACGGCACTATACGTTGGGAGGGCGATCGAAATAGCATTTGCCGAGGGTAGTGATGAGTGCTGGGTTATCGGGGGGTCGCAGATTTTCGAAATGTTCCTGGAAAGGGTAGATGAGATTCACGTTACCAAGGTCCACGTAGGTGGTAGTGGAAACGTGGCCTTCCCTCACTGGGATCGGAAGAGATGGTCCGAGGAAGTCATTGAACGGACTCTCAAGGATGAGCAAAATGAACATGCAACAACATACTCAGTTTGGAACAAGATAGGTTAGTTGGTTTAGGATCACCTTACTCGTGAACCCGTGCTAATATCCCCCTCAGGAGTGAGCACGCGTACGTTACCGTCCTCGTCATCAGCAGCCAGTAGCATTCCCTCGGACAATACTCCTCGGAGTTCCCTTGGTTCCAAATTTGCGACAAAAACGACATCGAGACCTTCCAATTCTGAGGGTTCATAGAAATCCTTCAGCCCAGCGCATACTGTCCTTGTTGATCCAGGGGAATCCTCCAATGTGATTACGAATAGTTTGTCGGCATTGGGGTGATCTTCTACAGAAATTATTCTCCCCGTCCTCATCTCAACTTTCATGAAATCTTTGAAATCGATGTAATCGCCCCCATCACTGGGATTGGGTGCCTCGTCATTGTCCTTACTGTCCGATAATGACTCCTCACTGTGGAGGATCTCATCCAAGTCGAGTCGAGAGAAGAGTGGATTTGGGGCTTCGGAATTCCAAGATAGCGGCACTATTAGATCCATTGAATCCTCCAATAGGATGGAATCCATGTCCGACTCATTTCCAAGCATGGCCCAAAGCCTTTCAGAGGAAAACGGGATGAAAGGCCTCAAACACACTGCTAGACAGTTACAAATTCTCCATGAGAGAGCCAATGAAGACAAGGATTGTATCCTTTCCTTTGTGTCTTCATCATTGAGATATTTCCATGGGGCAGCATCCTGGATAATGGAGTTGCCAATCTGGGCAATTCCCATAATGCTCCTTAATGCCTCTTTGAAACGCTGTCTCTCCATTGAATCAATGGCACTGGAAATCTTATCGTTGACCAAATCTATTGTTTTTTGGTGCAACTCTGGGTCGTCATAACTAGCAAGGGGATTCTCACCGTTGCTATGCAATCGGTGTGTCAGAGTTAGAACCCTGTGGACGAAATTTCCATAGGTCCCAATTAGCTCATTGTTCACTCTATCGACATACTCATCCCATCTGAAATCAGTGTCATGAGTCTCGGGCATGTTGATGGAGAGATAATACCTTAGGGCATCCGGGTCGTACCTCTCCAAGTATGAAGGAAGCCAAACACCGTGTCTTCGGCTCTTGCTGAATTGGCCGCCCTGCAGCATAAGATACTCGTTCGAAGATACGTTGTCCTCCAGAACCATGTCACCGTGCTTAGTGACATGGGATACTTCACGGGAATCAGCAGCATTAAGCCCCATCAGGATTGCAGGCCAGATAATTGTGTGGAATGGGATGTTGTCTTTCCCCATGAAATATATGTGTCGCGGACTGTCTCCTTCTTCTGGCACCAACCACCAATTCTTCCAAGCATCAATTCCATCGGAATGCCCAGATGGCTCGGCATATCGCTCTGCCCAAATGCGCGCACATGTGTAATATCCCTGTACGGCTTCGAACCACACGTAGATTCGTTTCGATTCCCATTCAGGCCCATCGAGAGGGATCTCTATACCCCACCCAATATCCCTTGTCACTGCTCTGGCTCTAAGTCCCATATCCAGCCAGTTCTTAGACATGGAGCGGACATTTGGCTTCCAAACATCCCGCCTCTCAGCAGAGTGTTCCTCCAGAGATTCCTGGAAGTCATTTAGGCGAAGGAAGTAGTGTTCTGTATCCCTCACTTCAATTTCCGAATCAGCATCTAGTTTGGAGCGTGGCTCTACTAGTTCGTGTGCCTCATATGTTGCCCCACAGGAGTCACATTGATCGCCACGGGCGCCATCTGCTGAGCAAGAAGGGCAATTTCCCTCTACGTACCTATCTGGGAGGAAACGGACATTCCCTTCCTTCTTAACCGAACAGTACTGTTGCATCGACTTGCGCTCAAGAAAACCGGAATTCAACAGTTGAGTGAATACCTCTTGCACCAATTCCTTATGCATGGGATCAGAAGTACGATTATACAGGGCCCCCCCATACTCAATTCCCCTTGGATCTACAGGATTTGTCCATGAGCACCCTAGATCGGCTAATGCCTTCGTGTTAATCTCGTGGTACTTGTCAACTACGTCCTGAGGGCTAATCCCCATCTCCTCTGCAGTCAGTGTGATTGGAGTGCCGTGTTCATCGGAACCACTACACATCAGTACGCGCCGGCCACGAGCACGTTCGTATCTGTACTGGACATCGGCTGGAAGGCAGTTCCCTGCCACGTGACCTAGGTGTAGAGGACCGTTTGCATATGGCCATGCCATGAAAATAGTGACGAACTCCATGTATGAACCCAATCTACCCGTCAAGTTAGATATTTATGTCATGTTCGCTCGGAACGACCCGGAGCCAAACGCTGTGAAAATCCAAACTGGGCATTTCTCAATAGAATCAAAGACTCCTAGAGGCATCATAATTGACTGATTACACGATGATGATTGCTTACGCCGTACTGGCGTTGGGTGCCTCATTTCTGTGCAGCATTCTTGAGGCAGTGCTGCTTTCCACCTCACATGGGCACATTGTTGCCCTAAAGGACACTCACGCAAAAGTGAGTGCCACGTGGTCCAATTGGAAGGATGACCCTGAAAGGCCTCTTACCGCCATTCTGACCCTCAACACCATTGCCCACACTGTGGGGGCTCTCGGGGTTGGTTCCGAAGTCGAGAACAACTTCGAAGGCGAATACGTCGTTGCAGGTTCTGCCGCCATCCTGACAATAGCAATCCTCCTTCTCAGCGAGATCCTTCCAAAGACGATAGGGGCATTGTACTGGAGACGAATGACGGTGAGCTCGTACCACGTTCTGAAGGGATTGATGTGGGTTCTATGGCCGATAGTGGTAATAATCGAATTAATGCGGGCCCCATTCCCCCAAGTTGAGACTGAGACAGTTACCCGCAATGAGCTATCAGTACTGGCAGATATCGCAGAGGAATCCGATGTGATCGAAGAAGATGAGGAGGCTGTAATTCAGAACCTTCTGAAGTTGAGGGAGATGAAAGTCACTGAAATTATGACTCCGAGAGTGGTAATGAATTCGGTCAAATCCACTGAAACCGTAAAAGAAGTCATGGATAGAATGCAAATAATGATTCACGGGAGAATGCCAGTATACCATGATAATGTGGATGAGATGGCGGGACTAGTACTCAGAAGCGAGATTCTCAGGAGGGCCGCTGCTGATGATTTCGATACAACAATGTCCGAACTCTCGAGAGAACTGGTAACTTGTGACGTGGACACATCGGTGGACAAGGCCCTCGACATCCTCCTCGAGAACAAGGAGCAGCTATTAGTCGCGAAGGATCAGTTCGGAGGCACTGCAGGAGTGGTTACGATGGAGGACATAATCGAGACTCTGCTGGGAGTTGAAATTGTCGATGAATCTGATCAGGAAGCGATTGACGGTGGCGTGCTTCACGAGGACATGAGGGAACTCGCAAAGATCAGGTATGATTCCGACTCGGAATAGTAATTTCGTTTGGCAATTCTGCTTCTGGACCATTCAACTGTCTGAGGCACTGGAGTCTTCATTGGAGTCCTTATCAGACCACCATCCTTGAGACTCAGAGTAGTCGCCAAGCTGCTCTAGCCTCTTCAACCAGCCCTTGGATTCGGTGGACTTGGTCGTCTTGACCATCCACACCCCCCCGTAAAGGGTATCCCAAAGCCCCAAATTATCCCTCTTGAACCTGTAGAACAGATAGTCCAAAAATGGAGGCAGGAGAAATACAAATCCCAAACCCATGAGTA
>Ga0208408_1000876_pt1 | contig 18135 bp, 18 predicted proteins | sample ETNtaG_4_FD_185776 | JGI IMG/M metagenome (GOLD analysis project Ga0208408, IMG submission 185776) | Marine microbial and viral communities from oxygen minimum zone, Eastern Pacific Ocean - ETNP201406SV67 (SPAdes) (version 2) | ecosystem: Environmental > Aquatic > Marine > Oceanic ... | reverse complement strand
CTTGAGCACTAATTAAATTATCACCATTCATCGTTGAAGCAGCAATAACAGCAGCCATTCCTATTAGTGTATATCCCATGTGATTTACAGATGAATAGGCTACTAGCTTCTTCAAATCTTTCTGCGCTAAAGCACACATTGCGCCCCAAATAACATTAATTAATCCTAATACCGCTAATGCGCCAGCAAACCAAAATACTCCATCTGGTAACATGGTATAATTAATCCTTAGCATACCATATACTCCCAACTTAAGCAAAACACCAGCTAGAATAACTGAAATTGCCGTTGGTGCTTCAACGTGCGCCAAGGGTAACCAAGTATGAAATGGAAAAACAGGAACTTTTATCGCAAAGCCAATAAATAAAAGTACCCATATTACTTTTATTGCACTCATACCCCACCAAAGCATACCATTTAATGCAATAGGAGCAGTTTCCATTAAGACAATCATATCAAAAGTGTTACCACAAGTAAAATAAAGAGCTAATATTGCAATCAACATCAATACTGAACCGGCCAAGGTATAAAGGAAAAACTTTATCGCTGCATATTCACGCTGCGGGCCTCCCCATATTCCGATCAAGAAATACATAGGAAGGAGCATTACTTCCCAAAAAATATAGAACAGAAAGAAATCGAGCGCTAAAAAAACACCCATTACGCCAGTATTTAAAAGAAGAAAAAGTGAGAAATAACCTTTTACGGCTTTATCAATATTCCAACTAACAAAAACTCCAATAAATCCTATTAACGCCATTAAGAATACCATAGGAAAACTGAGACCATCAACTCCGAGAATATAAGTGATATTAAAGGATGGAATCCATTCAGCACGTTCCATAAATTGGAATGTACCAACCGACTGGTCAAAAATTCTCCAAAGATAGATTGTCAATAGCAATTGAAGCCCTGAAGCGACAGCGGCAACCTGCTTAATAAACTCTGTTTTATCTCTTGGAATAAAAGCAATTGCAAGCATTCCAACGATTGGCAACCAAATTATCCAACTTAGTAAATAGTTCATACTTTAACCTTTATCAAATTCCTATATTGTTTGAAATACCAGAATAACAATTACACCTATCAATGCAAAAAGCATATAGTTTTGCAATCTGCCTGTTTGCACATGCTTTAACTGTTCGCCAAATCTTTGAAATGATCTTCCAACGCCATCTACCAGTGACTGATCAAGACCTTCATAATCCATATGGCCAGTTAACTTGGAAAAAATACGCGTCACTCTTCCAAAACCATTGATAAAATATTTATCATATAAGTCCCAATCCAAATATGCGACAGCGCGAGAAAGTTTTAAGAATGGTTGGTAGAGAAACCGATTATAATTTTCATCAAAGAAATACTTGTTGAGAGAAAGTTTATAAAGAAAGCCCATTCTTTTTGACCAGCTTTTTGCGGAAAATTTTTGTTTAAAATAAAATAAATAAGATAGCCCAATGCCCAAGCTAGCAACAATTAAGGATAAGGCCATAGCTGGATAGTGCGCATGGTGGACGCCTTCATATATTTCAGCTGCTGTTAAGCTTCCAGGAACAGCTGAATCCTTTGCTTTAATTAGGTCAGTAAACCATCCATGATCAGAGAAAGGGTTGAAATATGGCAAGGTATAAAATAGGAAAAAGCTTAGTCCAGCCAACAAAATCAAAGGATAAGTCATTAACTTTGGAGATTCATGAATGCCTTTGAATACTGCTGGCATTTTTGGCTTACCATGAAATGTCATAAAAATTAATCTGAACATATAGAACGCTGTTATTGCAGCTGCTCCAAATCCAAAGATTGCCAACAATAAATGTTCAGGGTGATGCTCAACAAAAGACAGTGTTCCTGCTAGAATAGCATCTTTAGATAAGAATCCCGAGAATAGTGGCACTCCGGATATGGCGAGTGTTGCGATTGCCATTGTCCAGTATGTAATAGGCATTTTTGAATTAAAACCACCCATATTTCTCATGTCTTGTGGATCTGTATCATGATCATTGATATCATGAAGAGAATGATGCATTGCATGAATAACAGAACCTGACCCATAAAATAAACAAGCTTTGAACATCGCATGAGTGAGAAGATGAAAAAATGCAGCCACATAATTTCCGACACCAACAGCTAAAATCATATATCCTAATTGGCTAACTGTAGAGTAAGCTAAAACTTTTTTAATATCATTTTGAGTAATAGCAATTGTAGCAGCAAATAAAGCTGTAAAACCACCTACGTATGCAATGACAGTTAACGCTTCCGGAGAAAATAATGGGAATAATCTGACTGTTAAATAAACACCAGCAGCTACCATGGTTGCTGCATGCATCAATGCAGAAACTGGAGTTGGTCCTTCCATAGCATCAGGTAACCATATATGAAGGGGAAATTGAGAGGATTTTCCAACTGCACCCATAAATAAAGCAATCCCTGCTAATGTCAAAAGATTTCCAGCCATTAAGCCTTGATTTACTCCATCGAACAAATCTTGAAAATTAAAGGAATTGATTGCTGTAAACATGAGCATAATACCAATAAAAAACCCTATATCTCCAACGCGATTAGTTAAAAATGCTTTTTTACTCGCATCTGCAGCAGAATGTTTTTCAAACCAGTGGCCAATTAGCAAATAAGAGCTCACACCTACCAATTCCCAAAAGATATAAAGAGACATTAGGTTATTTGCTAAAACAATCCCATTCATTGAAAAGGTGAATAGTCCGAGATAAGCATAGTACCGATTATATCTTATGTCTCCCTTCATGTATTCAATTGAAAACAAATGTGTCATACTGGAAATCAAAGCCACAACGACTAGCATTACTATGGTGATATTATCAACCCAAATCCCTAAATCAATTTTAAATGCTCCTAAATCAATCCACGGCAATACGGCCTCATAAGAAAAATTAGGATCTCCGTTCAATAACATTGAAACAAGTAGAAGCAATGATAATAAAAGCGTAATTAGTATAGCTCCTACGGATACCCAATCTCCTTGGCGAGGAAGCCTTTTTCCAAAAAAAATATTGATCACAAAAGCACCTAAAGGTAGAAACAAGATTAATAAACAAAAGAAGCTGATTGTATTACCCGCAATCATTGTTTTAATTCACTTACTTCATCAATATTAATAGTTTTAAAATTATTAAAAATATTAATGATAATTGCCAATGCGACAGCTGCTTCAGCCGCCGCGAGCACTATTACAAATAGTGCATATACGTGACCAGCCATATTCATTCCCCCAAAGCGTGCAAATGCTAAAAAATTTAAATTGGCAGCATTTAATATCAATTCAACCCCCATGAGAACTGCAACTCCATTACGTCTAGTAATTACGCCAAAAAGACCTAATGAAAAGAGAACTACACTAACAAATAAATAATTGGTTAGAGTATCCATTAGTCATCTTTCCTGGATAAGGTTGTTGCACTAATTAAGGCACCTAATAAAAGCAATGAAGCAACTTCAAATGGAAGCAGATAATCAATCATTAATAATCTTCCAATCGTTTCGGTGGTTTGAATTGGTTCACTATTAGCGACCGAAACCCATGGAGTTTTAGCAACCATGAATCCTAAACCGGCTATAAATACAAATAATATAATGGAACCGATACTTTTTTGAACAGAAGTATTACTAATATTAACCGAGGTTATTTTATTAGTCAGCATGATTCCAAATATAATTAATACAAGAATTCCTCCCACATAAACCACAACTTGAACTACAGCTAAAAAATCAGCCCATAAAAACACATAAAGACCTGTTACGCCTAGAAGAGTAAAAAGTAATGCATATGCAGAATAAACTAGCTTTTTACTTTGGACAACTATCACAGCAGATCCGATTGTAAGGCCAACAATTACCCAAAATACAAGATTAGCCATTACGCTTCCACTTCGGGTTTAGGATCATCAATTGTTTTCTTCTGATCAGGAGTTAATTTTTTTGCGAATTGATATATTAGATCTTTTCGGTCAAATTGGGAAAATTCGTAATCGATAGGATGTTTTGAACTATTTGGCCCACCAACCATAAAAATACATTCTTCGGGGCATGGATAGACGCATAGATTGCAATAGCAACATTCTGACATATCAATAGTAAATCGACTTACCACCATCGCTTTTTTAGTCCCATTGGATGTTTCACCTGTATGACCAATATCAGAAATGTCTTCTCCTCTATTTGGGGCTTTTATTGTATTAATTGTAATACAATCAACAGGGCAGGCTCTCTCACATTTTAAGCAACCAATGCAATCATCTATATCTACATGTAATCGAGATCGTATTACATTATAATCTTTATGATCAAATCCAATATTTCTTTCTGGGCGTGGCCATCTTTCCTCTGGATATTGAAGCGTTACATTATCCCGTTTAATATGAATCATATGACGCCATGTAATACGCATCCCTGTCCAAAGAGTGTTTACTGTTTCGTATATATTTGTAAAATATTTAGACATTTAGTTTATCCAATAATTAATTTCCAAATACCAACTCCAAAAATATTGAACATAGCGATTGGTATAAAAACTTTCCAACATACATGCATTAGTTGGTCTACTCTTAATCTGGGAAAAGTCCAACGAAACCACATCATAACAAATATTAGAAAAATTACTTTTCCCATGAACCAAAAAAGTCCCCACCCTGGAGAATCAAACATCCCAGGTATTGGGCTTTGCCATCCACCTAAAAAACCAGCAACTGCTAAGCCACTTACAACTAACATATTTGAATACTCACTAAGAAAAAATACTGCCCAACGAAACCCTGAGTACTCAGTCATCCAACCGGCAACTAATTCTGATTCTGCTTCTGGTATATCAAAAGGTGTTCGGTTTGTTTCAGCGACGGCACTAATAAAGAAAATAAAAAAAGCTAAAAACGTAAAAGGGTTATTAAAAATGATCCAATTGGGTAGAATGCCCCAAATAGACCCAGATTGGAACTGAATCATGGTTTGAAGATTCATAGTTCCAGCCATCATAATTGGTACAATTATTGATAATCCTGCTGGGATCTCATAACTGATAATTTGGGCAGCTGAGCGCATAGCACCATAGAGTGACCATTTATTATTTGAGGACCAACCTGCCATAATAATACCAATAACGCCAATAGAGCCCACTGCAATTATATAAAAAACTCCAACATTAAAATCTGCCACTTGCAGGGATGAACTAAATGGGACGGCTGCTAAGCCCAAGAACGCTCCAATAAATATTATAAAAGGAGCCATTTTAAATAATAATTTATCTGATTTCTGAGGAATTGTATCCTCTTTAACCAATAATTTAATTGCATCAGCTACAGTTTGTAGCAATCCCCATTTCCCAGCATGAAGACCAGGACCTTGTCCCATTGGACCAATGCGATCCATCATGAATGCCGATACTTTCCTCTCCGCATATACCGCAACCATCGCATTTAATGCCATAAGTAGAAATAGTGGGATACCAGAAATAATTACAGCTAAAATAAAAGCTAATATTGGGAAGTCTCCAATAGTAGCGAACCAATCCACAAGAAAATCAACAGTCATCGATCAATCTCCCCTAAAACGATATCTAAACTTCCAAGAATAGCAATCACATCTGAAATCATCCACCCTTTTGAAACTTCGTCTAAACAGGAAAGGGCTGTGAAGGCAGGGGATCTCATTTTAACTCGAGAAGGAACAGGTGAACCATCGCTGATAATATAATATCCAAGATCTCCTCTAGGGCTTTCAGTGCGGCGATATACAGATCCTTTAGGCGGTCTAATCTTCTTTGGTAAAGCTTGATGAACATCTCCAGAGGGAATATCTTTTAGTGCTTGACGAATAATTTTTACACTTTCCTTTATTTCCAGCATTCTGACCCAATATCTATCAAAACAATCTCCTAATGTTCCAAACTTTCCATCTCCAACCGGGACATCAAATTCGAACCGATCATAAATAGAATATGACTCGTCTTTTCGCACATCCCAGTTAACCCCAGAACCACGAAGATTTGGACCACTCACCCCGTAACTAATAGCGACGTCAGCTGGAATCACACCAACATCTGCAGTACGTTCAACAAATATTTTGTTATAAGTCAAAAGATTATTATACTCATCAATTTGAGGTTCAAAATAATCTAAAAATCCAAAACAAATTTTTTCAAAATCTTTTGGCAAATCATGTGATACACCACCAACCCACATGTAGTTATATAAAAGTCTAGCGCCACAGGTATATTCAAACATATCAAGTATTCTTTCCCGATCCCTTAGCATATACAGAAATGGAGTAAAAGCACCAATATCTAACCCATAGACTCCCAAAGCCAATAGATGACTAGCAACCCTATTCAGTTCTCCCATTATAATACGGATATACTCGACACGATCAGGAACCTTAATTTCCATTAATTCCTCCATAGCAACTACATACCCAAAGTTGCTATTCATTGAAGCAAGATAATCACAACGATCAGTAAAAGGGATTACTTGTTCGTATGTTACATTTTCAGAGTGCTTTTCAAAACAACGATGCAAATACCCTAGATGAGGTTTTATCTCTGAAACAATCTCACCATCTGTCATTACTTCAAGACGAAGCACTCCATGAGTACTAGGATGTTGTGGCCCGATGTTTAAGACCATTTGATCGCCCTGAACTACTCCCATTCGTCTTCTTCCTTAATTTTTGGAACAACGATGCCATGATAAGATTCTTGACCTTCATAGTCTTTCCTTAAAGGCCATCCTTCCCAATCATCAGGGCATAAGATCCTACGCAAATCTCTATGTCCTTCATAAGAAATACCAAACATGTCATAAGTCTCTCTTTCAAACCAATCTCCTATTCTCCACACTTGCTCTATAGATGGGACTTTAGGATTTTTTTTATCATGATTAATAACAACTTCAACCTTATGTCGATACTCCATCGAATGCAAATTGTAACGAGACTGAAGCGTAGCGTCCTCTCCCGTGTCAACCCCTGTTATGCACTCTAATTGATCAAATGATAAGTTGGGGTCATCTCTCATGAAAGTTGCAATTTCTAGCCATTTTGATCCTTCAACTTCAATTTGTTTATCAGATAATTCTTCGTTTTCAATAATTGAACCAGAAAACTTATTTGTTAAAGTAATTTTTATTTCTTCTATGGTCATACTAAATCACGCGTAAGAGGGCGTTCGGTTTGAATTTTTTCCTGAAGTTTTATTAGTCCTTCAATTAAAGCCTCGGGTCTAGGCGGGCAACCAGGAACATAAACATCCACAGGGACAACTAAATCAACACCTTTTAAAACATGATATCCATGCTGCCAATAGGGGCCACCACTTGTAGCACAACTCCCCATTGAAATTACATATTTAGGATCAGCCATTTGTTCGTAAAGCTTTTTTACTCTTAATGCCATTTTCATTGTCACCGTACCTGCAACTATCATCACATCCGCCTGTCGAGGTGAGGATCTAGGCATCATACCAATTCTCTCAAGATCGTGGCGGCTGGCTGCAGAAGCCATCATCTCTATAGCGCAACATGCTAACCCGAATTGAAAATACCAAGGTGAAGTCGAACGAGCCCATCCTAACAATTTATCTAAAGAGGCAACGACAACATTATCTTGAAATTTATTCTCTAAAACACCCATGTTATTTTAAATCCTCTACTGTGTTTGGTTTTTCAAAAAGGTTCGCATAACGTCCACGGCCATATTTGACATTATATTTCACCCAATCTAAATCAGATCTTTTCCACACATAAGCAAGCCCAATAAGCAGAATAACTAAAAATATTGCCATTTCTATAAATGCTAAAATTCCTAAATCATTAAATACGACTGCCCATGGAAATAAAAAAACAACTTCTACATCAAATATCAAAAAGATAAGGGCAACTACATAGAAACGAATATTGAATTGGACCCAAGCTGAACCTTCAGATTCTTCACCACATTCATATGTGGCCAATTTATCAGGGTTTGGGTTGTTAGGTGCGACGAGTTTCTGGATAAGTAATGGCAAATAAACCAGAACAACTCCCATGAAAATAAAAATAAATATAGTTCCGAAGTCACGATACATATGATTTTTTATTCCTCTACAGAGAACAAATTTAGAATATCCACTAAAGATTCGTCAAGGTAAACTTCATGAATTTCAAACTAATTTTTCTTTATCAAAATAAAGAAGTCAATTATCAGTTGAAATCCAATTGGCGCTACTAACTAACACATCATAAATTCTATAATTCATGTCATGGATTAATTCATCTATAGCAGTATTAATGCCTTATCTACCCAAATGGTTTGCCAGACCTTTTGCTAAACCATATGTTGCGGGTGAGAGTATTGAATCAGTAACGGAGATTGCTAGATTAATCAATCGTAACGGATTCTCAACAACTTTGGATATCTTAGGTGAACACATACATACACCAGATGAAGCAAATGAGATTTTAAATCAATATATTGATCTTATTAAAGATATTTCCAGTAAAGATTTAGACAGCACCATTTCAATAAAATTAACACATTTGGGTTTATCATTGGATCAGCGATTAGCCAGGAAAAATTTTACTGAATTAGTAACAATAGCTAAAAAATATAATATTGGTATCACTATTGATATGGAGGATTCAACATATACAACAAAAACATTTAAATTTTTTAAAAAGGGGTTAGATATCCATGAAGGCGTTGGAACTGTAATTCAAGCCTACCTCCATCGAAGTCTTGATGATTTAAAAGAATTAGATTCATCAAAATTAAATCTACGTATCTGCAAAGGCATCTACAGTGAAGCCCCAGAAATTGCAATTCAAGGTCGAAAAAAAATTAATGATAATTTTGTCAAAATAGCAGAAGCTCTTTTATTAGGACAAGGTTATGCATGCCTTGCCACTCACGATCTTGAATTGATTGATCGACTTGAAGAGTTAATTAACAAATATAAAATCTCTAAAGATCGCTTTGAATTTCAAGTCCTATTTGGAGTACCAATGGGTAATAGATTAGAATTATTAAAAGAGAAAGGCTATAAAATCCGAATATATGTTCCCTTTGGTGAAGCTTGGTTTGATTATTCGATTAGAAGACTCAAAGAAAATCCCAAAATTATTTCTTATATTTTGACCAATATTTTTAAAAAATAATTGATATTTAATAATAATGATCACTAGTTATAATAAATCATCACGAATAATTCTTCCTTTAGTAATCCTCGCATCTATTGGTACAGTCTATGCAGGTGCAGCTGGAGATTCAAAAGAAATTTCGATATTTCTATTAGCCACTGGGCTTTTAGGGGGTATGGGCATGTTCCTTTACGGAATGGAAATGATGAGTGATGGCATGAAGATGACTGCTGGCAACAGCATGAGGTTGATTTTAGAGAAACTAACCTCAAATAAATTCCTTGCTGTTTCTGTAGGTGCATTTGTTACCATGGTAATCCAAAGTAGCAGTGCAACAACTGTAATGTTGGTCAGTTTTGTAAACTCGGGGTTGCTCAATTTTACTCAAGCCCTTGGAGTAATTCTTGGTTCAAATATTGGGAGCACTGTTACTGCTCAAATTGTTGCGTTTAAGGTCACTGACTATGCTCTAATATTAATTGCCGCTGGTTCACTTATGTCACTTTTCTCAAAAAAAGAAACTGTGAAAAATTTGGGGTATGTGATTTTAGGGTTTGGTTTATTGTTTTATGGTATGAAGGTGATGTCAGATACAATGAAGCCCCTTCGAACCGACCCTACATTTAATAGTATTTTAACAAGTTTTGAGAACCCATTCTTAGGGATACTCGCTGGAGCTATATTTACTGCTTTAGTTCAAAGCAGTAGTGCTACAACTGGTATTGTCATCACCCTGGCAAGCGGAGGATCAATTACACTTGAAGCAGGAATTCCTTTAATTTTTGGTGCGAATATAGGAACTTGCGTAACTGCCCTTTTAGCTGGACTTAACGCTTCAAGGGACGCTAAACGAGTAGCCATAGCGCATGTAACTTTTAACGTAATAGGCGTCCTATTGTTTTGTTTTTGGATACCGACTTTTTCTGAAATTGTAAGTCAAACTTCAAATAACATTCCCAGACAAATAGCCAACGCCCATACTTTTTTTAATATATTAGCTTCTATAATATTCATTCCATTTACAGGCTATATTGCTAAAACTATTATTCATTACTTCCCAGATATACGAGAGGAAAGAGATATTGAGAAACCTGCTGTGTTACATCTAGATGAAAAATTATTAAATCAACCTGAAGCTGCAATTAATAGTGCTCAAGCAGAACTAAGTGGAGTTGTAGGTCTGATGGAGCGTGTTGTAGGCACATTAGTTAGACCTTTTTTTAAGGATCAAGAGCAAACAGATATAGAAAATTCAGAATTAGACCTAAAAACTGGATTAAATCAACGCCTAGATAAAATTACATTTTTAAATGAAAAGATAACTGACTATCTATTAATAACGAGTAGAGGCGATCTCAACTCCGATCAATCAAAAGAAGTGTTCTCTCTCGTATCCACTGTGAACTATCTGGAATCAATGAATAACATTATAAAACTTAGATTTGATGGACTTGTCAAAAGTAAAGTTGATTCAGATGTAAACTTCTCTGAGGCAGGTCAACAAGAAATATTGGATTATCACACAAAGTTGGTAAAGCAAGTGAAACGGTTAAATAAATATTTTACCAAGTATGATCGCGCGAAAGCAGAGAAGATCATGTCAAAAGGGCAAAAATATAAAAACATTGAAGAAAAGTACCGCCTTGAGCATTTCCAAAGAGTAAGTGGAGATGTCGCAGAGTCAGTCGCTACTCATCAAATTCATATGGAGCTTATGGATATGCTTAAGCAAATGAATATCTTTATTGAATTAATTGCTTCAACTTTACTTTCGATAAAAGAAGATCAAGCTTAGATCTGCCCTCTTTTTCCCCATCCCATCTTTAATCTTAAAGTTTGAAAATAATTTGAATCTTCAAATTTTATCATCTTTATATCAAAAGATGATTTTTTTATTAGCACTCTAGACCCCGGAGATAAATATTCACTAACCTGACCATCCACAGCAAATGCTACTTTATCATCATCTACAAATTTAATTTCAAGAATTTGATCATCAGGTACTACTATCGGCCGTAAAGTTAAAGTATGAGGGCTTAATGGCGTCACAACGATTGCTTTCAATTTAGGCATAACAATGGGGCCTCCAGCTGAAAGAGAATACGCTGTTGATCCTGTGGGAGTAGAAAAAATCAAACCATCTGATTTGTACTTTGAAATAAAATGATGATTAGCAAATAATTCCATTGTTATTAACCTTTGAGATTTTCCGCGATCAATTACAAAATCATTTAATGCATAAAATGTTTTAGGTGTATCCCCATTATCAATTTCTGCTTTTAATACCATTCTATTCTGAATTAAAAAATTTCCTTGAGATACCATGTTAAGTCGATCAAACATATCATCCATGGTGACTTCTGCTAGAAAACCCAACTCGCCTACATGTACTCCTAGAATAGGTGTTTTACGATTTCCAATTGCTCTAGCTGCCGATAAAATTGTTCCATCTCCCCCCAGCGTTAAAAGAAAATCTATTTTCAAAAAATCTTTAGCAGAATTAATAATATTTACTTTTTTTTCAAAACCTTTTGGCAGATTATCCTTAATTCGAGTGGTAATATAGGGTTCTATCTTTTTATCATTCGCCCATTCTAAAATAGGAATTAAATTATCCCAAAATTTATCTTTATCTGTGTTACCCCAAATCCCAAAAGCTCTAGGAGTTTGTTTATTTTTTGTCATTAGTCAATCGGATCCTCAACATCAGAACTGGAATTCTTATTTTTTTTCAAAACCTCTATTCTCTGTTCAGCGTCATCTAGGTGCTTACGCAGTTTTTCAGCTATTTTAACTCCTTTTTCATATAACTCGAGGCTTTTCTCTAACGATGAATTTTCTGCCTCAAGTTGTGCGACTATTTTTTCAAGTTCTTCCATTGCAGGTTCAAATTTGAATAATTTTTCTTTAGTCATATTTCATTCCCACTAATCTTTGAAGTATCAAACAGGTAAGCTTTGCTTTTTTTCAGCTTCCATTTCCCCTTTTCCTGTCTTTAGAACAAAAGACTCTCCAACTTTCAAATCATCTTCTTTTCTGACAATTTGCCCTTCTCTTTTAAATGCAATACTATAGCCTCTTTCAAGAACATGAATTGGGTTAAGAGCATTAATTTCTTTTACCAATCCTTCAATATTAGTCTTTTTAATTGAAATTATATGTTTTAGGGATAATGACAGTCTGTGACCAAGTTTATTTTCTACTTCACGGTGTCGTTCTATAATTGTATTAGGTCGCTGGAATTCGTGACGATCTGATAAACGATCTAAAGTCTGCCATTGAAGTTTTAATTGCAAATCAATAAGATTATAAAGTTGGTCTAAGTGTTTAGATATAATTTTGTTTAACTCAGAAAAACTTGGCGCAGCAATTTCTGCCGCTGCGGATGGAGTTGGAGCTCTTACATCAGAGACCATATCACTAATTGTCACATCAGTCTCATGACCAACTGCAGATATTATAGGAGTTTTACAACGACTTATTGCTCTTGCTAATAATTCGTCATTAAAGGGCCATAGATCTTCGATTGAACCTCCTCCGCGCCCTATTATAATTATATCAATTGATTTTATCCTATCCAATTCTATAAGTCCATTCACTATATCTCTAGCAGCTTCTTCTCCTTGTACCACTGCAGGACGTAACATCAATTCCATATAGGGTGCGCGCCTTTGAAAAACATTTAACATGTCACTTATTGCCGCGCCTGATTGCGAAGTAACAATACCAATCTTTCCTGGATACTTAGGAAGAGGTTTTTTAATAGATAGGTCAAAAAGCCCTTCGCTTTGAAGTTGTTTTTTTAATGCTTCAAATGCAAGATATAAAGTCCCGATTCCTGCAGGCTCCATCGTTTGGACGATTAATTGATATTGCCCCTTCATCTCGTACACGGTAACCTTACCTTGAAGTGAAACATCCATCCCATTTTCAGGCTTAAATTGAATATTTCTATTCATTCCTCTAAACATCACACATCGAAGCTCTGCAGATTTATCTTTTAAAGTAAAATACATGTGACCAGAGGTATGATGTTTAAAATTTGATATTTCACCTTTAACCCATAGATCTGAGAATTCTGGTTCAATTAGACCTTTTATTTTTAGAGTTAATTCAGAAACAGAAAGTGAATTTTGTGAATTAATCATTTTAGATCAGGGCGCCCCGCTTGCTCCCAACAATAATTCCATAAAGAAGCTAAACGCATAACCGCACGCCCCATCCGTTCATTAAGTAAATCTCCAGTATCATCATATAGAGAATCTAAATATGGTTTTTCAAAGCTTAAAACATCATAAGAATTAAGCCTATCAGCTTGTTCTTTTGTCAACAACTTCCTTGCCTTAGTATCTGCTTCCAAAATAAGGTGATGTAGCTTAAATGACTCTTTAACAATTTTCATAGAAAAGGACCAAGGATCCTCTACTTTTTCTATTTTTCCAACTGGTTTGATCTTTTTAACATATTCATCCACTAATCGATGTTCCCATCTTTTATGGATACCATCATTTCCAGAAAATTGACCATTATAATTAATTACAGTATGGAGGGGCATATGGAGATCTGAAATATAATGGCCTAAAGCACCCATATTATAAACTGCTTCATCTAATCGATTTTTTTTTATTAAATCAATTATCCGGTCACAAGTTTGATTTATAGTCCAGGGCGCAATTCCGTATTTGCGAACTTTCTCTTCACCATATAAAGATATTAAATCTTCATATTTTTTTGGTATTTTAGTAAACGGATATTCATCATAATAATCTGCATCAATAAAATGTCGGTGAAATTCTTCACTATCTATATCCTTATTATAATCAGGAGCAACAGCATACCATTTTAGAGGATCAGAGTTATTTTTTAGAAATTGTCCAAATGGACCTTTTAACTGCTTAGATGCTATATAATTTATTCGACGATGACCATCATAACCCCACGCCTCAAGAAGAGTTGGAAACGTAAAGGGCATTATTATAAACCATATTTTTAAGGCCCATTTCATGATAAGTAATATTTATACTTTTTTCTTTTTGTGTCGATTTGCGCGTAAGCGTTTTTTACGCTTATGAGTATTCATCTTACGCCTTTTTCGTTTTTTACCGCAGGGCATTTTACCTCATTATTTTGAAAGTTTATTATTAACATGTGAACGCATATACTTTGCAGGTTTAAAAATAGGGACATTGCGTTCTGGCAGGAAAATTATTTCTCCTGTCCCTGGGTTACGGGCTTTTTTTGGCATCCTATGTTTTACACCAAATGTGCCAAACCCACGAAGCTCTACTCGCTCATTGCGTCCCAAAGACTCAATGATAGTCGACATAACGCCATTCATTACTGCTTCCGTTTCAACCTTCGTTAGTCCAGTAGCTTCAGATACTATATTCACTATATTTTGTTTAGTCATAGTGTTTACTCCATTCGCCAGCGATATGCAGGTAATTCATCAAACAAATCACTGACCTTTGTCTCCAAACTCCCAGATAACCAATCTAGTATTTGAGGACGTTTTTTATTTATTTGTATAGTTTTGGGTATTCCTGAAATCTGGCCCATTGATCCTGCTATTTTAATAGCATCTTCAAATGTTCCAATTAAATCAATTAAACCCAAATCTTTTGATTTTGATCCAGTATAAACACGCCCATCTGCTAAAGTGATTACCTCTTCTTTTGTAATGGGTCTATTATCTGAAACAGCAGTTACAAACTGATCATACATGTCATCAACCATTTCATTTAAATGTTCTCTATCAGCATCGGTCACTTTTCGCGAATATGATCCCACATCCTTTAATTCACCACTTTTTACAGTTTCAAATTCAACGCCAACTTTTTCTAATAATTCAGTCATAATTGGATAATTTATCACCACTCCAATACTACCTACAATTGTACCTGAATTTGCTATGATTGTGTCACCGCCCAGAGCAATATAATAACCCCCAGAAGCAGCTACGGTAGCCATACTTGCTATAATAGGCTTTTCATCTCGAATAGATTTTATTTTCTCATAAATTTCTTGTGTTGGAGCGACTAAACCTCCAGGTGAATCAATTCGAATTACGATTGCCGTAACATCATCTCTTTTCCTAAATGTTTCTAGTTCTTTAACTGTAGGCTCAGCTGAAACTATAGGACCGATAATATTTACAATACCTACTTTCTTACCTAGTCCATTACTAGAATCACCTGCGGACCAAACACCTAATTGGAATGTGAAGATTAATGCAAAGAAAGCACCTAGGGACCACCAAAGCCAAGTCAAATTAGATGATGGCCGTTTTAACTTCTTTTCATCCATAAAGTGAGTTTCTGTCCTGGGTATATATTTTGACCATATTTTAATCCATTCCATTTCCTAATATTAGAGGCTCTTGTTCCATAATCTTCTGCTATATGACCCAATGTATCTCCTCTGCGAACTTTGTATGTTATTTTATTGTATCCAGACATTTGTGACCTTGGTCTTGATACTAAATTCATTCCTGGAACAGGAATGGTTAACTTTTGCCCAATGCGAATCATGCTCCGGTTACGAATCTTATTAACTGCAACAAGGTCGTGTATTGATATTCGATATTTCCTGGCAATCGTCCAAAGACTTTCTCCATTGCGTACTTTATGTGAAACGAATTGTGGGGCAAATCGTTCATTCTCAGGTAAATCATTATAATTTTTGATAAATAAATCTTTATTACCTTTAGGAATTTTTAAAAAATATGATTTTGTAGGTGTAGCAGATTGTCTTAATTCAGGATTTAATGACTGAATTATTTTAAATGATGTATTAGCTGCACGAGCAAGAACTGTTAGGTCAGCACTTTTCTCAATGGTAACCAAATCATATGAGAGTGGTTTGTTTTTCTTTGCTTTTCTTTTAAATCCATATTTTTGAGGGTTTTTTGCTATAATGCTGGCTGCTAAGAAATATGGCATATAGTTCCTTGTCTCACGAGGCAATGAATGAAGTTGCCAAAAGTCATACGTTTGATGAAGTTTTGTTGCTCTCCTAATTCTTCCTTCACCTGCATTATAGGCTGCTAATGCCAAATACCAATTATCAAATTCAGTATATAAATCAGTAAGGTAAGCACACGCAGCTCTTGTTGCTTTTTCTGGGTCTCTTCGTTCGTCAACGTACCAATTACGATTAAGTCCATACATTTTCCCTGTTGAGTATATGAACTGCCACATTCCATTTGCCGCTGCCTTTGAATGTGCTTTTGGATTTAAACCTGATTCAATCATCGCTAAATACAATAGTTCAGGTGGTATATTACAATCATCTAATATTTTAGATATCATTGGGCCATATACCTCTAACCGATCTAGCCAAATTTCAAACTGCCGGCGTCCTTTAGTTTGAAAATAGGTAATAAATTGATCAACTTTCTTATTTCGTACTAACGGTACATGACCATCCCTATCTTCAACAACGGTAAATTGCGTATTTCCCATTTCAACTTCTAAAGGTTCACTTAAAGAAGTGATATCCATGCGCATATGTTCTGCAGTAAGAGCTGCATCAGCTTTATCTAAAGTTGTAAACCTTTTGGTGTATAATGATATTAATGATTCTTCAAACCTTTCAAATTCATCCTTATCTTCATCATCCATTTCCCCATATTGATCTGCCTCGGTTAATAAGTCAAAAATCCTGTTAAGGTTATATATAACTTCTAAAGTATCTGACATAACATCAGCGATAAATGCGTCTGTAAGTAAAACCTTTACATCGCGTAGAAGCCCAGGCAAACGATTCTCTGTAAGATCAATACTATTACCATTCGTTATAGGTTTCTCACCATTAGAGCTTTGAGCCATTCCATGGTTAAAGCTCAATAGGAAAGCGGTTAATATTCCTGTAAGTATCTTATTCATTTATATTTAGAGTGATTTTGGTGGCGAAGTTAGTCGGTGCAATCTTGGCTAGTCAAGCCTTTTTCCTTCAATTCATTTATCATTTTAGTAGTACTATATCCAGGAACAAGTGGAATAATTACCACTTCACCACCATTTTTTAATACTTGATCTGCACCTACTACTTCCTCTTTTGTATAATCACCGCCCTTAACAAGTATATTAGGACAAATTTCATTAATTAATTTTCTAGGAGTTTTCTCTTCAAAAATGACAACTACATCAACATAATCTAATTTCAACAAGTTTGCTGAACGTTTTTCTACAGAATTAATAGGTCGGTTCTCACCTTTTAAATTTGATACTGAGTCATCTGAATTCAGGCCTACAATTAAAAAATCTCCTAACAACCTTGCTTTTTTTAAGTATGTAGTATGACCTTTATGAATAAGGTCGAAACACCCATTAGTAAAAACAACAACTTTCCCATTTTTTTTTAATTTGTATACTTTATTTTTTGCAAGGCTTGATGATAAAAGGCTCATATCTGTACTAAATGCTATTAGTTAATTAAATGCCATAGGTTGATTTTGCGATTCAGATTTTAATTTCACAACTTCATCTCGCACATTTTCCGCAAATTTATTTCTATCATCATAACGTAATGAATGTGTTTTTATTGGCTTCCCAATTCTCATTTCAACAGTATTACTCTTTAACTTATACTTCTTTTCTCCCAAACATTCCCTAGTTCCACATAACGCAATAGGCACAACTGGCAAATCCATATTGATAGCTAATACTAAGCCACCTTTTTTAAACTGTCTTATTGATCCATCGTTTGATCTAGTCCCTTCAGGATAGATTATAATTGATCGCGGATTATTAACCATAGAAGCTTTTGCGTTATCCAACGATTTTAGTGCTCTATTTTGATTTTTTCTATCAACAAAAAAATGTCCTCCAGCCATCATAGACCATCCAAAAATGGGAATCCGTTTCAATTCAATTTTAGCTACAGCAACTATATGGTAAGGTAATCCAGCAAAAACTAAAGGAATATCTAAAGCTGACTCATGATTGGCTGCAAAAAGGTAGAAACCCTTTGGGTCAAGATTATGTAAGCCAATGAC
>Ga0208408_1000874_pt1 | contig 18156 bp, 13 predicted proteins | sample ETNtaG_4_FD_185776 | JGI IMG/M metagenome (GOLD analysis project Ga0208408, IMG submission 185776) | Marine microbial and viral communities from oxygen minimum zone, Eastern Pacific Ocean - ETNP201406SV67 (SPAdes) (version 2) | ecosystem: Environmental > Aquatic > Marine > Oceanic ... | reverse complement strand
AAGGCGCGAAGTTTGTCTGGTGTTGGTTTCCGGAAAAGCGAGCGTAAAAACTCTTCATGAATCGTGGGACAATTTGGGAGAGCGTATGAGCATTTTTCCTGAAAATCCAGGAACGGATGGCAAACCGCCTTACGCTGTTTATATTCCGAACGATGATCAATTTTCTGTAGCAGCAGAAACGGAATTGGAACTGGCTGTGTGTTCCGCCCCAGGAAAAGGCAGTTTTCCGGCACGTTTAATTACACCGGGAAACATGACATATGAAAAACGAGGACATGGAACGAACACCCGTCACATCTGTAATATCCTGCCAGAGACTGCAGAAGCAGACAGCTTGCTCGTGGTGGAAGTGATAACACCGAACGGCAATTGGTCGAGTTACCCGCCGCACAAACATGATTCCGATAATATCCCGGAGGAATCATATTTGGAGGAAACATATTACCACCGGATCAATCCGCCGCAGGGATTTGCGTTCCAACGTGTTTACACTGATGATGGAAGTCTGGACGAAACAATGGCGGTTCATAATCATGATGTGGTGATGGTACCTCGGGGATATCATCCGGTCGGGGCCCCGCATGGATATGATCTGTATTATCTGAATGTGATGGCCGGCCCAAAACGTATCTGGAAATTTCAGAACGATCCGCGGCATGAATGGATTGTCAAGAAAACAGAGTAATGCAAATACAATTATGGGATTACTGTATAAAAATAAAAGGCTTTATGGAAAAAATCTCAACCTTAATTGAAGTCAAAGTTTCGCCGTGTACTATGAGTAAAGGTTTCCACATGTGGTAGCGCGAAGGTGTATCTGAAGTTTTAAACAGTTAATTCACACTGGCTTCCCACTCCGGGACAGACACCTAGATCCAAAAAGACAAGATATATTGAAAATATTCTTTCAACTAAAGCACTTGGAAATTAGAGAGTAAATATAACCCATGTAAAGGGTTTATTTGAATTTTTTAGGTGGTATATTTTTGAAGAATTTGAATTATTTTTTACTCTTATTATTTATTTGCAATAAAATATTTAATTTGTTGACAGAACCTGCCGGAAGTGTAGAATATTGCATTAAATGGATTTCTTAATGGTGAGAATTCCTTTTTTGTATAACCATTTCTTAAGGAGTTAGTATGAGAATAGTTAAAATGACAATGGTGTCATTAATCTTATTAATGATTGCATTACCGTTATACGCAGGGGGACGGCTTACTTACTATTGTAGCACCGACATACCGTGGTGTGAGCTCATGAAAAAAGAGTTTGAGAAGCGTACAGGCATAAAAGTAAGCATGACCAGGGCAAGTTCAGGGGAAACCCTTACAAAAATTCGGGCAGAGAAGTCTAATCCCAAGGGAGATGTCTGGTGGGGTGGCACTGGTGACCCACACCTGCAGGCGGCAGAGGAAGGTTTAACACAAGCATACAACTCCCCTAAATTGGGTGAATTGCACGACTGGGCCAAGACTCCGCACCAAGCCACAGGCGGCAAAACCGTTGGCATTTATTTGGGTGCTTTGGGTTTTGGATACAATCGCGAACTACTCGCTAAAAAAGGTTTGCCGGTGCCCAAGTGCTGGAACGATTTGCTGCACTCGGCCTACAAAGACGAAATCATGATGGCATACCCTAGCACTTCCGGTACGGCCTATACAACTCTGGCTTCAATGGTACAACTCTTTGGAGAGGATGGCGGTTTCAACTACATGAAAGGGTTGCACCGTAACATCAGCCAGTACACCAAGTCTGGATCTGCAGGGATCAAAGCTGCTGCTCGTGGAGAGATAACAGTCGGCGTTGTTTTTGTACATGGCGCAGTGAAGCAGGCCGTGAAAGGTTTCCCTATCGAGGCAGTTTCACCGTGTGAGGGGACGGGTTATGAAATAGGCTCTGCGAGCATCATCAAAGGTGCCCGCAATCTGGAAAACGCCAAGAAGTTTATTGATTTCGCTCTGACTGCTGACGTGCAAAGCAGGTCGGCAGAGGTGAAGTCATATCAAGTGCCTTCCAATAAGAATGCCATAAGTGCTCCGGAGGCTCCGGATGTCAGCAGCATCAAGCTTATTGACTACAATCATTCTTTGTATGGTTCTAAAGCTGAGCGAACACGTTTGCTGAAGAAGTGGGACACTGACGTCAAAGTGTTACCTAGGTGAATTCAACAGCACTCTCTCCGGAAAACTCTTCTGGTTCTCCGGAGAAACTCATCCAAAGCAATTACTCTTTAAAGCTCTGGCTCATAATTGCCTGGACAGGATTTCTCATCCTTCCATGGTATGCAGCATACGATGGTTTCTGGAGTTTTATCTGGCTCACAGATGGTTATCCGACTTTCGATGAGTACTCTCCAGGCATCCTACAAATTACAATGCACCAGCGTTGGTGGCTTTGGCCAGTAGCGTTGGCATTGCTGATTCCTCTCCCCGCCCTGATTTGGCCCAGGACAGATCCGCGCCACGTAGCTGCTTTATTATTCGGTGGAGGTTTTGGCTTCAGTTATATGCTTATTCAGGGTTTTGTCCTCGGTCTCCATGGCTGGGGTTGGGGTTTCCTCGGAGATCTTTTTGGATCTACTACACTGACACAATTCGGAATGGGTTATGGGGCCTTACTCGTTGCCAGCGGTTTCCTTTTCCTGTTCACACAGGGCTTAGCAGCAAGAGGGGCGATCAAAGGTGATGTCTTTGTCTCCGGATCCATTGGCCTTACCGTTACAATGGTCACTGCCTTTGTCTTCTTCCCAGTCGGACGGATACTCATTAATGCCTTACAAGATGACGAAGGCAACTATGTTTTTTCCCTATTTCTCGAGAAAATCACTTCTCATAATATCTGGGGAGTAGCCTGCCTTAGTAGTGAGCTCAGTTGCGGGGTCGCATGGAATTCTCTATGGATGGGAGTCTTGGTTGGCACAGCTACCACTGTATTGGGATTAGCCTTCGCACTTTTAGTGACTCGCACTGGTATTCAGGCCAAGGGCTTCGTGCGAACAGCTTCGCTGCTTCCCATCATCACCCCACCATTTGTAATAGGACTTGCGCTCATCCTTTTGTTTGGTCGTGCCGGTGCGGTGAACGTCTTTTTGGAGTGGGCTTTTGGAATCCCCCCCAGCCGCTGGCTTTATGGACTCACGGGAATTCTTATCGCACAGATTTTGGCCTTCACGCCGATTGCCTTTCTCGTCCTCGTCGGAGTTGTGGAAGGAGTCAGTCCTTCAATGGAAGAGGCAGCTCAAACTCTACGGGCCTCACCGTGGCAAACCTTCTGGAGCGTTTCTTTTCCGCTGATGCGACCCGGAATCGCCAACGCGTTTCTGCTCGGCTTTATTGAAAGTTTGGCAGACTTCGGCAACCCGCTTGTCCTGGGTGGACAATATGAGGTACTTTCGACACAAATTTTCTTTGCTATTGTCGGAGCGCAGGGAGATCCAGGCATGGCGGCAGTGCTGGCGATTGTGCTACTACTTTTCACACTTTCAGCGTTCTACGCCCAGCGGCGCTGGCTTGGCAAGAAATCCTATGCAACGGTCACCGGAAAAGGCGACGCCGGAGTGCATGTACGCCTTCCCAGGCGAGTAGCGTGGGGGGCATACCTTACAGCCCTGCCTTTTATTGTCATGAGCTTGATCGTGTACGGAATGATCCTCTTTGGGGGTTTTGTGGAAACCTGGGGCTACAAGCACAACTTCACTCTCAAACACTACATTGCAGAGTTCTCCCTTTATTGGTCAGAGGAATATGGCCTTATCTGGGAAGGCGCAGCATGGAATTCGTTCTGGACAACACTGCAAATCTCGGCAATCTCTGCTCCACTAACAGCTGGCTTAGGCTTGTTGATCGCATATATCCTGGTCCGGCAGCGGTTTTGGGGAAAAGACATCTTTGAGTTCCTGACCATGCTAAGTTTCGCCGTTCCCGGAACTGTGATCGGCGTTGGCTACATCCTCGCTTTCAACGTACCGCCAATCGAGATTACCGGAACCGGAGTGATTCTAGTAGTTTGTTTTATCTTCCGTAACATGCCAACAGGTATTCGCGCAGGAATTGCTGCGATGAGCCAGTTGGATCCCAGCCTTGACGAAGCCTCCCTGACTCTGGGAGCACGATCATTTACAACACTTCGGCGTATCCTTTTGCCCCTACTGCGACCAGCTTTGATAGCTGCTCTTGTCTTTGGTTTTGTGAGGGCTATGACAGCAATCAGTGCTGTCATCTTCCTTGTCAGTGCCGACTACGATATGGCGACTTCCTATATTCTCGGTAGGGTAGAGTTTGGAGATTACGGTTTGGCTATCGCTTATTCGTCTGTACTGATTATAGTGATGCTCTGCGTAATAGCATTGATCCAGTTCGCAGTAGGTAAACGGGAACTTGGCAGACGGGAAACAGAAGCTTTAACAATTTAAACTCAGAATAGATTACTATGGAAAAAGCCGTTGAATTTAAACATGTGACCAAAGCCTACGGCGACGTACAGGCAGTCCGTGACCTAAGTTTCACTATAGAGTACGGAAAACTCGTGACATTACTGGGTCCATCCGGGTGCGGAAAGACTACCACACTAAGGCTGATTGCCGGACTGGAGATGGTCACCGAGGGAAATGTCTTCATTGGAGACAAGGAGGTCACGCGGCTTTCAGCTTCTGATCGAGATGTAAGTATGGTTTTTCAATCATACGCTCTCTTTCCGCACATGACCGTGATGCAAAATGTTTCTTATGGCCTGACAATGAGCCGTATGTCAAAAGCAGAAGTGAGTGAAAAAGCGCATGAGGGGCTGAATTTGGTTGGACTGACTGGTTTCGGTGGACGCTTGCCGAGCGAACTCTCCGGAGGTCAGCAACAGCGGGTAGCAGTGGCACGTGCACTTGTTTTGGAACCTGAAGTTCTGCTCTTTGACGAACCACTCTCGAATCTGGATGCAAAACTGCGCCGACGCGTAAGGGAGGAAATCAGGGAATTACAGCAAAAACTAGGACTGACCACGGTTTACGTAACCCACGATCAGGAAGAAGCACTTGCTGTTTCAGACCGGATCATTGTCATGAATGAAGCTGTTATTGCACAGGAAGGTACTCCGCACCAACTATATGAAGAACCTGTAAATCTTTTTGTCTCAGATTTTATTGGAGATGCTAATCTAGTAAAAGCTGAAATTATCAGCATTGACGGAGATGATGCAGAAGTCAATATCGGTGGAATCCTGGTCAAACTACCTCACCGGGGAATTCCCACAGGAGAAGTTGATGTGGCAATTCGCCCGCAGGCAATCCGTCTGAATCGGACAGTCAATAAAGATGAAATATCCGCTACAATTCTTAAATCATCTTATTTGGGTGATCATATCGAATATACACTTGAAAGCACCCTCGGTGAATTATTTGTAATAGATAATCAAATGGAAAAACAATTTGAATCCGGTTCTGCGGTTTCCATTACTTTTCGCACGAATGGACTTAGCATGATTCCTGAATCCTGATCATAGATTTCTTCAGGTTATTTCAAATGCTTAAAAAAATAAAAATACAAATCACTACTGCAGAATAAATCAAATATTTGCAAAAGATAAAACCCAATTGGACAATGCCCCAATTACATTGACCAACGATGTTTTTCAGAAATTGGAAGTGCTCTGTCAGGAGTAAAATTTTTGGAGACTTGCGTGGAGTCTTCAGTAAATAACCGCGGCCGGCATAATTGCGTTACTTCAGACCGGTCGCCTAAAGTTTCAGGGCTGACTAAATTGCTGTTTGCGAATTTCAGGAAATTTCTTCCGTAAAATTACTCCCCTCCAAGCTGTCACCGAAAATTTGCTGGAGACGATCTACACACTCATTCAAGGCAGTATGTTCGTTCATACCCTGCTGAATGAATTTCTGAATTAATGGATATTTAGAAATGGCGTAATCAATTTCCGGATTACTTCCCTGAACATACGCACCAATATTGATCAAATCTTCCGCTTCACGGTAAGTAGCTAAAGTACGGCGTAATATCTGGTTTAGTTCAAGGTGAGTCTCGCTAACTACGTTTACCATAACCCTACTGGTTGATGAGAGCAAATCCACTGCAGGGAAAGTTCCCTTTTCTGCAATACTGCGGCTGAGAAAAATATGCCCGTCAACAATAGCTCGGATTGCGTCTGCAATCGGATCGCTTGCGTCATCGCCTTCTACTAGAACGGTGTAAAAGCCGGTTATCGAACCTGGTCCCTCATGCGTACCAGCACGTTCCAACAAGCTTGGCAACAAGGCAAATACGGAAGGAGGATAACCTTTAGTTGTCGGAGGTTCTCCTGCCGCCAAACCAATTTCTCGCTGTGCCATTGCAAAACGTGTGAGAGAATCCATTGAGAGAAGAACATCCTTTCCCTGGTTGCGGAAATGCTCCGCAATTGAAGTGGCGACATAAGCTCCACGCATTCTCAGTAGAGGGGGTTGATCCGATGTCGCAACCACTACGACTGAGCGACTCATACCTTCTTCTCCCAGATTGTCTTCTATAAATTCCCGTACCTCCTTACCACGTTCTCCTACCAGAGAAATAACATTAATATCAGCGTCAGTATAACGTGCCATCATTCCGAGCAACACTGATTTTCCAACTCCGGAACCGGCCATTATTCCGATACGCTGTCCCCGGCCACAAGTCAGACTTGAGTTAATGGATCTTACTCCTACATCTAGTGGATCTTTGATGCGATCACGATTAAGTGGATTTACGACTTCCGGAAATAAGGGAACATCGGTTGAAGTCAACAACTCACCAAAACCGTCCAGCGGTCTCATCAACGGATCGAAAACCCGTCCCAGCAGCCCTTCTCCTACAGGCACCATCGCTGGTCGGTCTTCCGGAACTACTCTGCATTTTGGGCCGATTCCATGTGCATTGTGTAGCGGCATTACCAGCATTCGGTCCTTCCGGAATCCCACGACTTCCGCGCTCACAGATTTATTTGTCGCAGGATTAAATATTTTGCACATACCTCCTACGGAACATCCCGGATTTGTTGCCTCTACCATGTGACCAATCACCTGCATAACACGACCCTCCTTACGCAGTACCGGAAAGTTTTCAATACCGCCAATATACGTGTCAAGGTTAGAATAAACCGGCAATTCCACTGCTGATGAATCAGGTAACATATAATAATAAGGCTTAGCTAAATATAGTTTTGTGGGCTTGTAAAATGATAATTTAACACTTGAAATAATTCGGACAACTTTTCTTTTTTTGATTGTGGCAGACTAATTTTTTCAGCAAGCTTTTCACTCAGTGGAGGCATCCGTATTTGTTTCCAGAATTTGATCTGCAGCGTCCGAAGATGTATCCGCATTTTCAAGAGATTCCGTATCCTGATCCGGTTCCTCTAATTCGGAGCTTGCTGTTTCAATATCTGCTGATAAGATCTGTGGATTTTCAGATTCTGCTGATGCTATTTCCGGAAGAAGTTCCCCATTGGCTGCCTGATTGTCAAAATCCACCGTTTCAATGCTTTTATTCGCTGAGTTTGGTGGATCAATCTGTTCTGATGTTTCATCTTGACTTAAATCAAGAGTCTCAGTTTCAACAGCAGTATCTGGTGAGGGCAGTGTAGTGAAATCGTGAGCATCAATATCTACTTCTGATAAATGTGCATGCCGATTTTCCACCTGTTCAGTCAGGGTTTCTTCAAGCTTTTCGAACTGCCCTTCAATAGACCTGCTGATTATTTCTTCATCAGACTCCACATAAATAGAACCAGGTTTCATCTCCGGGTTCTGCCGAAGTACGAGGGTTTGTTCATCACTTAAATATCGCTCCAGATCACTTTTACTATTGACCAGAAATTCGTAGTCATCCGGATGCAAAAACAAATAGATCTTTCCCTGTACTTCTGTTTCGTGCAGAGCAACCTGAACTATGTTCTTGATAACTGAGTTATTCAGTTTTATTTCTTCGGCAACAACATTTTTAGCAATTTGTAGAGCTAGTTTCACCAACTCTTCTTCTGCCTGAAAACGGACAACATTCCTCAACGAATTCAATTGCGCCAACACGGAACTTATCTGCATTACCAATGGTTCAGCCTCATCATAACGCTGCTGAATCCCCTGTTGAAGTCCACTTTCAAACCCTTCCTGATATGCGGTACTTTTTATTTCTTCTACTTTTTCTTCAGTGGAAGAAAGCAGATTTTTCCTTTCCTTTTCTGCTTCCTGATTTTCTGCAATAGTTTGCTGATAGATACGTTCAGTATCACTCGCTTGTTCTTCAATTTTTGTGAGCAGTTGAGTTTTGTAAAGTTTCGCGCCTGATCTGATCGATTCCGCAAAATCCTCTGCATTTGTCAAAAGACTGTTTTCCTGAAAAAACTCTGCATTTTTGAAACCTTTTGAGAGTTGGATTTTTTCTGCATCCGTTTTTCCACTTTTAGCATCAGCGGAAACTTCTGCGACAAATTCAGAGGAACCTCCTTCCACGTCAAAAGTAAGCGGTTTGAAAGAGGCAAGCCGCTCTTCAATTTCCTGCTCTGCGCTGTTTGAACCTTCTCCAGCACTTTCGTTTCCAGCAGATGAATCCACAGTTTCTGCAGACTCTGTTTCAACAACCGTGAAATCAGTCAGTGAAAACGGTTTGAACTCACTCTCATCCAACATGCTTAATAAATTAATTGATGATTATTATGTTAAAAGGAGCCAGATTTCAGGATTTGACACAAAACGGAAAATTGCAGAGTGAATTGTTGCTTGCTGCCTGAATCCTGAATCAGCATTATGAACGATCCCGCAACCAGGTGTGTATGAGAGCAGATGTCTTGAGAGGATCCTGCTTGGCAATTTCTAAGATCTTATCTCTAGGCGGAATTCCGGACTCACGTTCGGTTGGAATTTCCAGCTCCTCTCCTTCAAGTTCTCCTATTGTTGCAGGCATTCCCATGAGAAGATCAAGGTCAGCAGGTTTGGAACTCAGCCGCTGAACCATCGGTCGGATGACCAACATGATGAGTGCCAGAATTGCCAGACCAAGTGCGACATAACGCACAACATCCAAAATAAATTTGTTGCGGACTCTCGTCGCTTCAATTTCAGAAGCTTTATCTTCTTCAACCGCTGCTTCAAATGGCATATTACCCACAAATACTCTGTCACCGCGTGACTCATTATAGCCCATTGCCGCTTTTACCAAACCAACGATTGTTTCCTTTTCACCTTCAGTCCATGGAGTGTTCGTCCTTCCTAAAGAGTTTCCACTGTCATCAAGAATTTGTGAGCGTCTGTTATCTAAAAGTACAGATACGCTGAGGCTAACTACTTCTCCAACTGCTGACTCCAGAACTATTTCGCGACGGCTGCTTTCAAAATTACGAGTAGAGTTTTTCTTGCTGAATTCTGAAACGGTTGCTGCTTCACGGCCGGTTGCTTCCGGAAGATTGGTCGTAACTCCGGCAGGGCCAACAGGAATTGATCGTGTTCCGGTCGACGCCTCATCGACAATCTGCTCACTGACAACACTGGTTTGATCCGGATCCACTAACTCCTCTTTGATAGTCCTCCGGTCAAAACGCAGGGAAGCAGAAACATTAACTCTCACACGGTCTTTCCCAACAACCTCCTCTATTTGCCGGACTACTTTTACTTCAAGTTCTTTTTCAAAACGGCTTTTATATGAATAATTATCATTCATCTTTCCGCCGGCAGAATTATCCGAAAAACCTCGGCTCAGCAAGGTTCCGCTTTGATCAGTTATTTTAACATTCCTCGGAGAGAGACCTTCAACCGCACTCGCAACCAGATGAACTATAGTTTCGATCTGTTTCCGCCCGGCTCCGCTGCTGGTAAGATTGAGCGCAATTGCTGCCGTTGGTTCCTCCTCATTATCTGAAAAAAGTGTTTTTTGTGGAATTGCCAAAGATACTTTTGCTGACTTTACAACATTAATAGTGGAAATCAGTCGGGCAAGTTCACCTTCCTGAGCTACGCGGAATTTAACACCCTGCTGAAATTCTGTTTCACCCAGACTTGGAGTTGAAAACAGATCAAGAAAACCAACTCCACTACCCGGCAATACTTTTTCTTTAGCTAATGTTAGGCGGGCCTGATCTACTCTGTGCGGTTCAACCATAATGGACCTGCCTCCCGGGGCAAGCATATAAGGAATCTGATTTTCCTTTAGTTTTTCAACTATAACGGCAGCATCCCCAGGTTCTACGTTAGAATACAAAGGAGCCCAGGAAGATCTGTTTGCCACAAAAATCATGCTCACCATACCAATTAGTATTATGCCAAGGGCCACCAGGATCGTGATCCTCTTCGTGAGACTCAGGGCTCCAAAAAAATCCTGGAACTGAAAACGTACATCTGAAAGAACACCGGCTTGCTCTGCCATAGTTTTCCTATTAAAGTGTGTTTATATAAATGGAGAAAATATCGCCTGATTTTCAAGTGCCTATTTCAGGTCTGGAAAATTCAAGCAGGAATTTAGAATCAATCTCACCTGCAATTACAATTCCAAATAATGTGGAAGAACTATTTTGTTTTTTGGATATTTAAAAAAGAGATTTTTTAATAGGTGATCATTTGTGAAGCATAATTATCATTCGATTTTACAGACTCAGGATATCTTAAAAGACGTCTGGTAAGAGTACGGAAACGCCAACTATGAAGCACTGCAGCAATGCTCAAGCCAACAATCAGACCAACCCACATTCCCACAGGGCCAAACTTAAAATACACACCGACCAAATAAGCCGTTGGCAAGCCTATAAACCAGTATGCGACTACGTTTGTTACAAATGGAACACGGGTATCTTTAAGTCCGCGTAGTGCTCCCAATGCGCCTACCTGCATTCCGTCAGATAGCTGAAAAACTGCGGCCATATAGAGTAATTGAACAGCCAGTGAGCGAACTTCCTGATCATCTGAATACAACGCTACAATCATTTCCGGAAAGTTAACAAACACAGCCGCAGTTACTGCCGTTATTAAAATACAAAGTATAATGCCAGCATAACCTGTATAACGTGTAGACACGTAATCACCTCTGCCTTTAGCTTGGCCAACCCGAATAGAAATGGCAAATGAAAGTCCCATCGGCAGCATGAAAGTTACTGAAGCAATATTGATTGCGACTTGATGTCCAGCAATTGCCGTCACCCCAAATGTTCCCATCAACAATGATACCATTGCGAAGAGACCTACTTCAGCTGCTATTCCAAAACCATTAGGGATACCAATTCTCAAAATTTCGTGCAGATAGAGCCAGGAAGGTCTGATGAAAGCAAAAAATTTCCGGTAGCTTTCAAACATTGATGCTTTCATGCAAAAGACCAGCATCGCACAAAACATGACCCAGTGAACCATACTCGTAGTCCACCCTGCGCCAACCGCACCCAAAGCTGGAAAACCAAAGTGCCCAAATATCAAAGCATAGTTCGATACAATATTTACTCCGAGGCCAAGCAGTGTAAAATACATGGCTGGACGAGTAATGGACAAACCTTCACTAAACATCCGCAAGACAACAAATGCATAGACAGCCGGCATACCCCAGCACAATGCCTTCAAATAATCTGAAGCAACCCTGATCACCTCCTGCTCATAACCCATCTTGTTCAACACTGGTTCAAGATTGGCTATAATAAGGATACTTATAAATGCTAATACAAGACTTAGCCACAGGCCCTGTATCACATTTCTGACTATCTCCTGTCGATTTCCCGCCCCAAAAAGCTGTGCGATAATAGAACCGAGCGAAATCAATATTCCCAACATCAGCAAAAACACCGGATGATATAGCGCTGTCGCAATTGCAAGACCAGCCAAATCATGCGAACTAACGTGTCCAGCCATTATTGTGTCCACAAACTGCATCAGAGTCTGTAACAAATGTGCAATAATTACAGGCAAACCTAATTTTAATGTTAATGAAGATTCATGTGAAAATCTTTTTAAACGTGAATATATTTTGTATTGCTTCATAAAATATAGTTACTTTTGAAAATAAGTGTCTAAAAAATTACTTAACTGTACCTGCAGTTTTATGCTAACATGTACAGTCTTACATAGTTATTGATAAATTAAATTGTTATTTTTTGAGGTATACCCACTTCGCTGCAACTGAAACAAGCTGACCTCAATCTCTGTTTTAAGTCTATTATTTTATGAAAAGAGAAAATATCCTTATTATCCTCAGTATGCTGGTGCTGGCATTTTTTTTAGCAAAAATGTTCGACGGCGGAAGTATGTCAAGCGGTTCTCAGCGCACACAGGAACTGATTTACAGTGACTTCAAGGCTCTCGTTGCATCAGGTGAAATTGTCAATGCTCAGATTGTCGGAGATTCCTTAATAGAGGGCTTCACTCAGGACGGACTGGGCTACCGCACCTATATCCCCGCAGAAGACCCCAGCGTGATTGACTACCTTCGACTGTATCAAATTCCGATCAATTATGTGCCTGAAAAAAGTCTTCCATGGTATTTAAGCATTTTGATAAATTGGGGGCCATTCCTCTTAATTTTTGGAATATGGATGGTACTGATGCGCCGAATGCAGGGCGGAGGTGCCGGAGGAGGAGGATTGTTTTCCATCGGGCGCAGCCGCGCTAAAAAAATGGAACCTGATGAAATGAAGGTGACCTTTGCTGATGTTGCTGGTGTTGAAGAAGCAAAAGACGATTTGAGAGAAACTGTTGAGTTTCTCAGAGATCCGGCAAAATTCCGTAAACTTGGAGGAAGAATCCCCAAAGGCATGTTAATGTCCGGATCACCTGGTACTGGAAAAACTTTGCTCGCAAAGGCAGTTGCCGGAGAAGCGGAGGTTCCTTTTTTTAGTATGAGCGGTTCCGATTTTGTGGAAATGTTTGTCGGTGTTGGTGCCAGCAGGGTTCGTGATATGTTTGAACAGGGTCGGCAAAACGCGCCGTGCATCATCTTCATCGATGAAATAGATGCCGTCGGAGGTAGCCGTGGTACAGGAATGGGCGGTGGGAATGATGAACGCGAGCAGACCCTCAACCAGCTTTTGGTGGAAATGGACGGCTTTGACGGAATGGAAGGAATCATCGTGATCGCCGCGACAAACCGTCCGGATGTTCTTGACCCTGCACTTCTACGTCCCGGACGTTTTGACCGGCAGGTGAGTATACCTCTACCTGACGTAAAAGGTCGGGAGGAAATTTTACAAATCCACGCCAAAAAAGTGCAGATGGCTGATGGTGTTGACATGAACATTATCGCACGCGGAACTCCGGGGTTTTCAGGTGCAGATTTGAAAAACCTGATCAATGAAGCTGCTCTCGGCGGTGCACGTAACAACAAAACCGAACTTAAATTAGCAGATTTTGAATGGGCACGTGATAAAGTGATGATGGGTACAGAACGCCGCTCGATGGTCATGTCGGAAAAAGAAAAAAGAAATACTGCATACCACGAAGCAGGACATGCGTTGGTTTCCGCGCTGCTACCTAAAACTGATCCAATTCATAAAGTAACAATAGTACCCCGCGGAAGGGCTCTTGGTCTTACTGCATTTTTGCCTAAAAATGACAATCATTCTTACGATATTGATTTCCTGAATAACCGTATTACAATTGCCATGGGCGGACGTGCAGCAGAGGAGATAATTTTTGAAGAGGTAACAACCGGTGCAAGCAATGACATTCAACAGGCCACCGATACGATCAGAAACATGATTTGCAACTGGGGTATGAGCAAATCGTTTGGACCAATCGTCTTAGGCAGCGATAATCAGCAGAACGTTTTGGGGCGTAATATTGGCAAAGGCCGTGAGTTTAGTGAAAATACTGCTGCAGAAATTGATAAGGAAATGCGCAAAACAATCAAATTTCATGATGCAAAAGCCAAGAAACTTCTTCGTGATAATATCGATGTTTTACACAAAATCGTTGATGTTTTGATGAAGGAAGAGACCGTCGAAGGTTCATATATTTTGGAGTTACTCGGACAAAACAAGTCTAAAGTTGAACCTGTCGGAGGCTGATGTCACTTCCGGGATTTGGACGTCCACCGGCATATTATTTTATGTGGATTTTACCCCGCAATCTTTTTAGCAGACTTTGCGGGTTTGTGGCTGACATTCGAATGCCACGTTTTTTGCTGACACCATTTATAAGAATATTTTCAAGGCTCTATGGTGTTGAACTGACAGAAGCGACTCAGCAGGTTTCAGAGTTCCGGACATTCAACGAATTTTTCACCCGGCAGTTGCTTCCGGACTCGCGTCCGCAGGATCCAGATCCTGATGCAGTACTAAGTCCTGTAGATGGATTTATCGGTGAATACGGCCGCATTAATGATGGGCGTCTGATTCAGGCAAAAGGGTTGGATTATCGATTAGCAGATTTGCTGCTGGATTCTAAACGTGGCTGTTTGTATGACAGCGGAGAATTCATTACCATTTACTTAGCTCCACATAACTACCACCGTATTCACAGCATGGTAGATGGGGAGGTTCGTGAGTTCTCATACATTCCGGGAGATTTATGGACAGTCAGTCCATTGGGAGTACATCATGTGCCGAATCTCTTTGCCCGGAATGAACGTTTGACCAGTTATATACAAACTAATAAAGGTGAATGCGCGCTCATAAAAGTTGGCGCAACTGTTGTCGGACGCATTCGGGTCAGTTACGATGATCAAATTTCAAACCGTCTTGGTGCGCTGGCTAAACAGCATGTCTTGAAGACTCCTTATAGGCTGGAGCGTGGTGAAGAAGTCGCAATGTTTGAACTCGGATCAACTGTCATTTGCCTGTTCCCTCCAGGACAAGTTGAGCTGAATGAGTTGGAATTAGGGCAAAAAATCCGCCTGGGTAAAGCTATTGGGCGGTTTAAACCGAATTCAAGCGAGTGAGAAGTATGCTTTGGCTAAAAGCATTTTAGTTTCTTAAATCTTTAGCAAATAATTATTAAAACTGGGAAAAGGAAAATGGGTAGTTTATCTGGTAAAAAAGGTGTTATTCTTGGAGTTGGCAATCAACGCAGTATTGCCTGGGCGGTTGCAGAACATTTTCATGAACAAGGTGCAGAGCTTGCGTTGACTTATCTCTCTGATCCTAAAGGACGTTTTGAGGCAAATGTCAGAAAGCTTAGTGATAAGGTAAATGCATCGCTGATTCAGGAATGTGATGTTTCAAATGATGATTCGATTCAGTCTTTAATCGGAGCATTAAATGATCATTGGGGAGAGCTGGATTTTTTAATTCATAGTTTAGCTTTTGCAGACCAGAAGGATTTACAGGTAGATTTTTCCAGCACCAGCCGCGGCGGTTATGCAAAAGCGCATGAAATCAGCGCATTTTCCCTGTTACCGCTGGCAAAAGGTGTTATCCCCATGATGAAAAAACGCGGTGGCGGCAGTATCCTCAGCATGAGTTTCATCGGCTCCATGCTGGCAGTTCCGCATTATCATGTGATGGGTCCGGCAAAAGCCTCTCTAGAAGCATCTTCACGCTATCTGGCAAAAGAAGTCGGTCCTGATAATATACGGGTTAATGTAATTTCTCCGGGTGCAATCAGAACCTTATCTTCAGCAGGTATTAAGGATTTTGCTGAGTTGATGAGAGTTGCCGGTGAGCACTCAGCAATGAAACGTACCGCTACTCAGGATGAGGTGGCACAAACTGCTGTATTTTTAGCAAGCGAAGCTTCCTCAGGAATTACCGGGCAAGTGATCTACGTCGACTGCGGATATTCAATTATGGCAAACTAAAGCGATCCTCAATGAACAGTCTATTTGATTGTCAAAACCTAATTAGAGGGAACAAGATATGAGCAAAGCGCTAAATGATTTTCGCTTGAAACTTGGTGGGAAAGAATTTGTACCTATTCTCGTAGGCGGGATGGGAGTAGATATTTCTACAGCAGAACTTGCTCTGGAAGTAGCGCGCTTAGGGGGTATCGGGCACATTTCTGACGCAATGGTGCCCACAGTTTCTGACCGGAGATTCAAAACACATTTTGTGCAGGAAAAACAACGCAAATATAAATACAACGTCAACAGCGCAGATAAAACCGTGGTGAAGTTTGACCTGGAAAGACTGGCGGAGGCTCAACGACTCCACGTGGGACGTACCATGGACGCTAAAAAGGGTGACGGTGCGGTCTTTGTAAACTGCATGGAAAAACTTACCATGAACAATCCGCGTGACACTTTGCAAACACGCCTGCATGCAGCGATGGATGCGGGAGTTGAGGGAATAACACTGAGCGCTGGACTGCATTTAGGTTCGATGGAACTGATGAAGGATCATTCCAGATTCAGAGATGTTCTGCTTGGGATCATCGTTTCTTCGGCACGCGCTTTACGGCCTTTTCTCAAAAGGGCGGCAAAGTACAAAAGACTTCCGGATTATATCATTGTAGAAGGTCCGCTGGCTGGAGGACATTTAGGTTTCGGCATTGACGACTGGCAGGAATACGATCTTAAAACAATAGTCCAGGATGTGCTGACTTTTTTAAAAGAAAACGAGCTGGATATTCCGGTAATCCCGGCTGGTGGAGTTTTTACCGGAACTGATGCAGTGGATTTTTTTGAAGCCGGCGCTTCCGCGGTACAGGTTGCAACACGCTTTACCGTGACTAAAGAATGCGGACTCCCGGACCGTACAAAGCATCACTACTTTGATGCAGTTGAGGATGATATTGTTGTCAATACTATCTCACCAACCGGATATCCAATGCGGATGTTACGGCAATCCCCAGGAATAGGTTCCGGAATTAGGCCTAACTGTGAAGCCTTCGGTTATATCCTGGACAATAACGGGCATTGCGCATACGTTGAAGCCTATAACAAGGAACTGGAAAATAAACCGGAAAAAATTTCTATTCCTGACAAAACCTGCCTCTGCACACATTTTCGGAAATTTAATATCTGGACCTGTGGTCATTATGTTTACCGTCTCAAAGATACGACTCATAAACTTGAAAATGGTAAATATCAGCTTTTAAGCGCAGAAGAAGTTTTTCGAGATTATCAGTTCAGTAAAGATCATACGATTAAACTTCCAGAGCAGAAAGAACCCTTCTCCTCAGATGTAACTTTGGCTGCCGCATAGTTTATTAATTTCAGTAAACGGGAACCATTTTTACTATGACAGCATTGCAGAAAGAGAAAAATGCTCATCTCTTGATGTTTTATATTGACAAAATCCCCATAACATTTCATAATTATTCGTTTAACTCATGCTGGCATAGCTCAACTGGTAGAGCAGCTGATTTGTAATCAGCAGGTTGTAGGTTCAAGTCCTATTGCCAGCTCCAGCATGGGGAGATACCCAAGCGGTCAACGGGATCAGACTGTAAATCTGACGGCTTCGCCTTCGAAGGTTCGAATCCTTCTCTCCCCACCACAGCTTGACGAGCTTTTACGGTGTGAGTTTTAAGCCTGGGTAGCTCAGTGGTAGAGCGTTTCCTTGGTAAGGAAGAGGTCGGCAGTTCAATCCTGCTCTCAGGCTCCAAATAATTTATCTAAGTTTTTAAGTATAGAAATCATGAGAGACACGATTCACCTAGAATGCACTGAGTGCAAGCGCCGAAATTATACAGCTTCCCGAAACAAGAAATTGAAAACAGAGCGTATGGAGGTACGAAAATACTGTAGGTGGGATCGGAAACATACTTTGCATAAAGAAACAAAGTAAAACGTTCCTTTATAAATTTTGCGTCCTGATAGGGCAGTAGCTCAGTTGGTAGAGCATCGGTCTCCAAAACCGAAGGTCGCAGGTTCGACCCCTGTCTGCCCTGCCAGAAATAATTGGCGCTGAGTTTTGAGCTTATACAGTAGCATTTAATAACAGTAGTAGAAAATAAATATATCGGGATGTTTAAAATTCATCCAAAAATCTGATTATGTTCAAACGAATCCAACAGTTTTTTAAAGATGTCATTGCAGAATTTAAACGCGTGCAGTGGCCGACACGTGAGGCAACAATCAAATCCACCTCAGTAGTTGTAGGCGTCTCTTTAGCTGTGGCTCTGTACCTGGGAATTGCCGATTTAGGACTTTCTGACATCATGCAAATGGTAATTGCCGGATAAAATAGTGGAAGAACAAACTGGAACCAAAATGGTATTGGAAGAACAAAAAGAGACAACAGAAACTCAAGACAGTACTTTGGGAGAGCAACAGAATGATGCCCAGGAAGTAA
>Ga0208408_1000873_pt1 | contig 18158 bp, 15 predicted proteins | sample ETNtaG_4_FD_185776 | JGI IMG/M metagenome (GOLD analysis project Ga0208408, IMG submission 185776) | Marine microbial and viral communities from oxygen minimum zone, Eastern Pacific Ocean - ETNP201406SV67 (SPAdes) (version 2) | ecosystem: Environmental > Aquatic > Marine > Oceanic ... | reverse complement strand
TTGGACATCGGGGCCGACTCTCCTGAAGAGATTGCAGTAGCCGTTTGCGCAGAAGTGCTTTCATTAGAGAAGGCAAACAACCCAACCTAAGTATGAAATTCGTAGTCAATTGCGAGACACTGTGAAGACAGCCTCTACACTCATTGCCGTGCTGATGATATCGGCACCCCTGGTGGGGTGCCTTGGCGGTCAGGAAAAGGGGGTAGAAGACGATCTCTGGGTTGATGATGGATTAGGTGCCTTTAGCGTCGTTGCTCCAGTCGACACAGGGATCAACGTGTATCACGACCACTTCGCCATGAACGAGTCCTACCCCCAGTGGCTTCTTGACCAACTAGGGGTGAACATGGTGTGCAATATCACCAGCAATGGAACATGGCAAGAGAGGTATGAGGCAGATAGAGGAGATTGCTGGGACGTCATAGAATCTGGAGATATTGTCTGGTTTAGAGGAACCAGAATTATCGGAACCACACCCGATGATGATACTGAGATTCCGATTCTAGATGACCCGAGTGACGGACATGGGACGGCAGTGACCGGGTCGGTACTTAACGCAAATCCTGATGCGGTAATTTTCTTTGTTGAGGGTTTCAGCGATGCTGCAGTTCTAGCGGCAGCGAACCAACCATTGGTTGACATCATTACCACTAGTTTCGGCCCAATCCTATCAATTCCAGTCCCAGGGATTGAGGATGCGACCAAAGTGGCTGTGGTTCAAGAAAAGAAGATTCACACTGGGGCAGCGGACAACTCCCCATCCCCAGCAATCCAAGATTCCACTGCAGGCCCTCCATGGAGCATAGGTATTTCCGGGTACGCAGAAGAGGATGATGATCAGAAGGAAACTATGAGCGGTTCATATCCAGATATTGCGGCGGACTGGACTCAGTTCTTGCCTAACCACGATGACATCGACGGCTACCATTGGACATCAGGAACTTCGTTTGCAACACCTAGAACAGCTGGACTCCTCTCTGAGGTACTAGAAAGTCTCAGGTCTGAATTTGGAGACCTATCTTCTGGAGCGGATCCGGATAGCAGAATGGGATTTATCGTGAATGGGGTTAATTTCTCTATGACTAATGATGACCTACGAGATGCGTTGAATCTCTCTGCTTGGTATCCATCTTTTTCCACGTGGGACCCCTTGTCTGGAACTACCCCCGTTTCTCCGGTGGCACCATGTACACAAGTTGGTTGGGGAGTTGTGAATGAGAGTAATGTCAGACCCATTATTGAACACCTGAATGGAAGCAACGCCATATCTCCGAGGCCTTTTGATGTCGAGATTTGCATGGAGACAAACCAGGACCTTAGAGAAGCATACTGGAACTAATGGTTGTTTCTTTATAAAAAAAAGGAGGTAGAGAAAGTATGAGGAATGTACTCCTGCGATGGAAGGTCTCCTCACTTAGCGGAATTGATCAAATAGAAAATCTGATGGAAATATGCGAGAGATTAGAAGTTCTCGGACACCTTTCAACCGGACTTGAGGGTGTGACGCAACTAGTTGAGTTGAAGGTAAACGAAGGCCATACACTTTCAGAAATCTCAGACTTGGAAAGTTTCGAAGTATTGGAGACTCATGAGGAAGACGAGCATGGCATTCTTGTCAGTGTCCGATGCACTCATCCTCTGGCAATTTCAGCTGTTGAGTTATCAAACATCTATGTCTACCCCCCATATGGCATAGACTCAAAAAGCGGATTGGAAGTAAGAGTCTTTGGGATTTCGAGTTCGATACGTAGTTTCTTGGAATTCGTTAGGGCCGTAATGCCGCCGGACTCGATTAGTGTCCAGACGGTAAAGAACGGTGTCACTAAGGATATTGATTTTCTAACTGAAAAGCAGAGAAAAGTGCTAGAGCACGCAGTTCGGAGAGGTTACTACGACGACGGTTCTGAAGTCACTCTGAAACAACTTGCGGATGACATGGGAATAGCAAGAAGCACCATCGGAGAACATCTGAAAAGAGCCGAGTCAGAGGTCGTTAAGAGGGCCGTCAGTGATTTCCCATAGATTTCGTTCGTAAACCGAATGCTCAAAGGATGAACTCGATTGGTCGTAATGTGGTGCAGTTCCGGCTACCGATGCTCCCCCATCCTGATGAGGTCGAATGGAATGCTAACGTTAACGGAGAGGAGACCTCGATTTTCATAGATAGTAATGCAATTCTACTTGATGTCCTGAGGGATAGAGTCGGAAGCTTGGGGACCAAGCGTGGATGCGACATGGGGACTTGTGGGTGTTGTTCTGTTCTCATTGATGGGGAGCCGCGGCTATCCTGCCTGACTCTAGCCATCGAGGCGGATGCAACTACAATTACCACCGTAGAAGGATTGGCTGATGGACATCATCTGCACCCCATCCAACAAACCTTCGCGGAATTCGGCGGAAGTCAATGCGGATTCTGCACTCCGGGTTTCCTAGTCGTAATTTCAGCGCTACTATCAGAAAATCCCAAACCCAACGAAGTAGAGATCAAGGGGGCAATAGAGGGAAATCTATGTCGATGCACTGGTTTCCAGCAGATTGTCGATTCAGTGAAGGCGGCCTCTGAGATCCTAGTCTCGGGAATCGGAATTGAAGATTCGACTAGCCCTAAGAGCGATCCGCATCCAGGATTTGGTGGTGACTAGCATGTCCAAAGAAGATGAGGGTGAGGGGCAAACAGAAAATGATGAAGAGATCATCGGATACCGCCAACAACCCGGTAAAATCCCCTTTTCTAGGCCTGGTTCCGGAGGAAGGGACAGGTTCTCTGAGTCAATTGATTCGAAAATGATCCCTGTGTCACAAGGAGGTTCCTTGGAACAACCATGGGGACCTCACAAGCATGACGAATTGGTGAGTGGTCGAGTAATCGGAAAACCGACCGCACTGGTTGATAGTTCTTGGAAAGTAACTGGTCAGGCGCATTATGGTGATGATGTGCGACTACCGGGAGAGTTAATTGGAAGAATTGTCCGTTCGCCCCACCATTATGCGAGAGTCCTCTCGATAGACTGCTCCAAGGCCATCGAATTACCAGGGGTAATTGCGGTTGCAACGGGCGCGGATGCGAAAAACCGATTCGGAGTCCTACCAGTGACGAAGGATGAGCATGCGATGGCGGTCGAGAAGGTTCGACATGCTGGTGATCTTGTGGCATGCGTGGCTGCAATTGACGAGTCGACCGCTAGGGAAGCAGAAAGGCTGATTGAGATCGAGTACGAGATTCTAGAGCCGATTCATGACATGCGCAAGGGGCTCGAGGATAGTGAGGAACCGATTCATGATCGAGGTAACTATCACATCGGGGAGTCAAACGTCCAAAAGAGGGTTTTCCAAGAGTTCGGAGACATTGCTGGGATGACTCAATCTTCAATTGCCAGCCATAAGAAAAATTGGTTGTTCGCGGGAGTGAATCATGGGTTCACAGAGCCCCATGCAGTGGTAGCCAACTGGAATCCAACGGGCAGACTCACCCTATACACCCCTCAACAAGTTCCTCACTATCTCCACAGAGCGTTGGCTGACGTATTGGAAATACCAATGCATCAGATCAATGTTCATAGAACATTTGTTGGAGGGGGTTTCGGTGGTAAATCGGATCCCTTCCCACATGAAATGTGTGCAGCAATTCTCGCAAGGAAGTCTGGTAGGCCGGTGAGAATAACTTTCGACAGAGAGGAGGTTTACTGGGTGAATAGAGGTCGCCACCCATCTATAATAGAGATGAATCTCCATGCTGATGAAAAGGGCAGGATATGTGGGATTGAGACTGACGCACTCATTGACGGAGGGGCCTTCGCCTCTTTCGGGCATGTGACAACTTACTACAACGGAGTGCTCCACACGGCACCATACGAGATCGGTGCTTTCCACTACACTGGAGCTAGAGTTTGGACGAATAAACCGGCCAGTGGAGCCATGAGGGGGCATGGGGCGGTAAACTCGAGGTGTGCGGTCGAAGTAGGCCTAGATGACTTGGCTGAAGATCTCAGTGTAGATCCAATTACACTTCGTCTGGCAAACCTCCTGCCCCCTCACTCAGCGACAATTACGGGTTTTAGGGTAACAAGTATTGGAATGAGAGAGTGTCTGGAGAGGGTGAAAAGAGAGAGTGACTGGGATAAAAAATTCAGAAATCTACCTTTGGGCAAGGGGATTGGCATTGGCTGTGGGTTCTTCATCTCTGGGAGTGGGTTGCCCATCCACTGGGACCCGAATAAATTCCCCCATGCGACTGTTCACCTGATGGTGGACATGGATGGGGGTGTGACGGTTCATACCGGTGCTGCAGATTTAGGTCAGGGTTCCGACACTGTTGTTGCCCAATCTGTTGCAGAGGTACTGGGTTTGCCCCTTGACATGATTCGAATCAAGTCCAGAGATTCTGATACTTCTCCAGTCGACCTTGGGTCATACTCGTCCAGAGTCACATTCATGAATGCGAATGCTGCTATCTCTGCAGCAATGCAAATCAGAGATAATCTGATTGACGCGACGGTAGAAATCACAGGTGCTGAGAGAAATGGTTTGGTGATTGGGGATCGCCGAATTTTCCTGAAAGACGACCCTGCAGTAGGGGTGTCATATCTGGAGGCTCTGCACAAGGCGCAAGAGGACAGGGGGGCATTGGTATCATCGGGAGCATACAGGACGCCCCCAATGGGCAGAACCCACAAGGGAGCTGCAGCAGGCCTAGCACCTGCATATTCTTTCTCTGCCTATGTTGCAGAAGTCACTGTGGACGTTGAGACCGGACAAACCAAAGTGGACAAAGTCTGGGCAGCACATGACTGTGGGAAGGCCCTAAACCCTTTGGCGGTAAAGGGGCAGATTATCGGTTCCTGCCATATGGGAATGGGCCAGGTCCTTTCGGAGGAGATGCGTTATGGCAGGAATGGAAATCTGATGAATCCAGATCTCCTTGATTACAAGATTCCAAGTGTCCATGAGATGCCTGAGGTAATTCCCATTATCGTTGAGTCTAACGATCCAGAGGGTCCCTTCGGAGCGAAGGAAGCTGGAGAGGGGCCTCTGCTCCCTATTCTCCCTGCTGTTTGTAATGCTGTTTACGATGCGATTGGAATCAGAACTTCGGAACTCCCAATGACTCCTGAGAAGGTATTCAAGATGATAGAGAAACGATGTAAAACAGAAGGAGTTTCTGACCCAACCGATCTTGAATGCCCATCCCTAGAATACTCAGAACTACAATCAATTCTGGAGAAAAGGAGCGTTGAGCACGCGATACGTGACAGAGAAAGAAGGCTTGACGAAGGGAGGGAGGAATACTACAATGGGGCTCTATTCGGGCTCGAACCATCTGTTCCGCCGGATGAAGTAGATCTGAGATGGGAGGTTAGAGTTACACCAGACGAAGAATATCTCTCATCCCCTCGCCTTGCAGGGAGTGCTTGGAAACACACTGAGAGGAGACACTTGGAGGATGCGAAATGAAGATGCCTCCCTTCCGAGTACTTTCTCCCAAGAGTCTCGATGAAGCACTTCAGATGTCACGAGAACTTTATGAATCTGGGGAAGATTTCGACTGGGTTGCTGGTGGGACAGACCTCTTGCCCAACTATAAGTGGCACATCAATGTGAAGAGCCATGTAATTTCGCTTTCATCGATTCCTGAATTACGAGAATTGAGTGGCAATCACATAGGTGCTATGGTTAGCATCAATGACTTAGCGAAAGATACGACCACTCATCCGGTTTTAGCCAAGGCTGCAAATTCAATAGCTAGTGTTCTGATTAGGAAATCTGGCACCGTAGGAGGAAACATCTGCCTAGATACCAGATGTTACTGGGTGAACCAATCTGAGACATGGAGGGAATCCATAGACTGGTGCCATAAGTGTGATTGTGGGACGGAGGCAGATTGCAGAGTCATACCCAATCAGAACACATTGTGTGTTGCGACGTATCAGGCAGATTTGGCCCCAGTACTGATGTGTCTTGATGCTACGATACACCTTGCCTCGCCCAATGGAGCTCGATCATTGCCACTTTGCGAATTCTTTGAGTTGGATGGAATGACAAGAAACGTTCTCGGAAGTGGCGAATTAGTGACTCACATCACCATTCCGGAAGATTCAGCAGAATGGGGTGGGGACTACCAGAAGTTGAGGCAAAGAGCCACATGGGACTTCCCGGAAGCAGGTGTTGCCGTCCTTTGGAAGGGCAAGTCTAGTAGCGGTCCCACAAGTCTCAGAGTTGCGACGACAGGTCTGGAGTCGATTCCAAGCCTGCATCTCGATGAGGCGAAAGAGGCCCTCTCAAAATGGAATGGTGCAGAGACCGTCGAAGAGCTCGCTGAATCGATCAGAAAGGCGGTTAAGCCGGTTCAGAACACATGGTTCTCCCCCCCATATAGAAGAAAGATGGTGAAGGTCTTAACGAAGAGGGCATGCAGGGATTTACTGGTGAGTTGATGAATTCGAGAGTAAGCGCGATACTGCTCGGTGCGATCATAGCATTGTCCCTATTCTCGGCATCTCCTGCAACAGCACAAGAATTGGATGCATGGGAATTGGGGATCAACTATCCTGAGGAGGATCCAACAAACCCATTTCTACTGACCGATGAAGGCTCTGCCAAGGTGGAGTTCTTTGTGGATAATTCTGGATTGACTGAGATTACTGTCGAGTTTGAATTCAGCATTCCTTTCAATGGAAATCACGAAGCACCAGAAGGAGAGACCATCTCCGCTGGCTCCAATGAGACATTCGAACTCAGAATTGATGGAATTGACGTACTTTCCCAGGATGCGGAGAAGAAGGAAAAATTCTCTATAACTGCTACGATTACCGCTAGGCAAGGAGTGCCTGACCCACTCTCATCCACTCAGAACAGGGAAGGGGATCTGGAGATACCATCGGTCTTCGATCTTTCAGTTGACATTTCTGAGCCGTTCGGACCCATGAATGCGGGTTCGGAGACTATCCTTACAGTCACTGTAACGAACAACGGAAATGCACAAGATGGGGTTGGCGAAGTGGATGTCAAGGATGACTGCCCTCTGTTGTCGACAGATGATGGGCTAGACTCATTACTTAGCGGGAACATTGAATCTGGAAAAGAAAGGGATGCTGACCTGAGAGTTACAGCTTCGGAGAGTCACCCCAAGAGGCATTGTGACATCACGGTAACTGTGACCTCAAAGAGGGAGGCGGACGAGGGTGGTAATTCCTTAGCAGAAGATGTTGTGAGAGTGACTGTTGAGCCGCCCCCAACGGGGGATCCTGATGCCGGTCAGGAAGGTGGCAGTAGCAGCACGGAGGATTCGGTGGAGTCCAATCTACCTGCTCCAGGGATATTAATCTCTATGAGCGGATTACTCTGTGCGCTGTTCTTTCCCCGAGAAAATTCGGGTAGAAAATTATGAGAGAAGATATTGCCTAGAAGGCTTTGCGAACGTCACTCAGCAACATATAACCGTGATTTGACTGTCCGACAGTTGTTGCTTGGGTCAACGGGCAAACTGGAAGAGGGGTTTAGAGAGCCATGGCAGATGACATTGATTCCGAGGGTCTCTTCAATAGGAACGTGATGTATTCCCTAGTTATCACGTCAATAATGCTCCTTGTCCTGCCCATGTTCTTCGTAATTGGCAAGTCAACCAATTACTCGGCTTACGATGATAGCAGTTTGGGACAACTATCCGATATGAGGGAGAGTTTCGAAGGCGAGTATGTCGAGAATAGGGACGATGGATACTATGTTGCGAACACTATGTCGACTCCGATGCTAGTCAATGATTGGAAAGATCCCCACCGTACGCTCCTCACGATCATCGCGCCTGAGAAACCAATTGATCAGACTGAGGCTGATGAGATCTTCCGATTCGTCACAGAAAAAGGTGGCAAAGTAATCGTTGCGGCAGACAACACACAAGCTCACAATCTGGCAATACTATTCGGTGTCAGATACATGGACGCGCCATTAAAGGATGACAAACAGCACTGGGTTTACACTCAGCAAGGCGTACAAGAAATTGACTGGGGCAATGTTTGGAGCGCTTCCGCGGTGAATCAGGATATTGATGAAATGTCCCCTGGCGCACTGATGCAGGGATGCACCTCATTCCAAGTCCAGAACCCTGATGGCCTGAATGATTGCAGACTGCCGGTAATGTACAGGGGTCCTACGGGGATGATGTTTGAGGCTACAGAGAAGGATCTGGAAGACCCGAGTCACCGGAAGATAATGACTCTTGGTAGGGCCTCACCGTCTGCATTTATTGACAGGGCCGGCGATGGAGATGCAACAAACCCGGAGAATCCGGCTACGGGCGATTTGAGACTCATGATGAGATTTGACTACCCGGGGATCACGGTACTAGACAAAATAGCAGATGAAGGCAGGGGCGTGATCTCAGCCGGAGTGGGAGAATTGGAAGTAACTGGGAGCATTGTTTTCGTTTCTGATGATGAGGCGTTCTCGAATTTGCTCTGGGATCTGGGGATGGCACAGGATCAAGGCCTTAGCCAAGACTGCTCAGCTATCGGCGAATACACTCGGAACAACTGCTGGACGCAGGAAATTCTGAATAACAATGATTGGGGAGGCAATGAGAGGTTCTTCAAACTCCTAGTTTACGACATGATGGAGTTCGACAATGTTGATCTCAACGCACCAATCAGGTCTGATCCCGGCAACTTCCAAGTTGTGTTTGATGAGAGCAGGCACGTGACAGGAGTTCTCTCGGAGCCTTTCGTACAGACGATGGGGACAGTTGTTCTCCTCACTTCCAACCAGTTCCTAAAGTGGCTGGTAGTCCTAAACGTAGCACTCCTACTCCTTGTTGCGATGATGGTGGTTCCAGAGAAAGAAAACTGGAGGCACGTTTTCGATCTCACCAAATTCAACCAGCGTCCGGAGAAACTGGATCCTGCAACATATAGGGACAGAGTCAGGAGAGCACTGCTGACCAAAGTAAGAATTCACCATGATTTGACTCGGGATGAGATGGCAATGAGACCCCCTCCCGAAGTTCAGGCGATGATTGGCGACCCTCGACTTGTGGAATTGGCTTATAGCCAAAGCCGGACGTACACGCCGCAAGAGTTGCGCAAGTTGATGCAAACCATTCGCCGATGGGGAAAAAATAACTAATAAATGGAGTGAAAAAATGAGTGAAACAGAAACAGCAAGAGGGATGCAGGCACCCGGTTCGGGCGGACATGATGCGGCTTTGGCCAAGAAGGCCCAAGAGGCACGCGGTTCGAGCAAGAAAGACGAGGTATTGGCAGCGACTGGAGCGATGGGTCAGGCAATTAGTACCGAAGTTCAGAAAGTGATCATCGGAAAGGCACATGTGATTGACAACGTTATGGTCGACATTCTATCGAATGGGAACCTTCTGTTCGAGGACTTCCCCGGCCTAGCTAAGACCCTGATGACCAATACCTTCGCTGATGCACTGGGATGCGACTTCAAGAGAGTGCAATTCACACCCGACTTGCTTCCAGCGGACATTACTGGAACCAACATATATGATGCCAAAAAGGGAGAGTTCACATTCAAGCCTGGACCGATTTTCTGCAATCTACTACTCTCTGATGAGATCAACAGAGCGCCGCCAAAGACTCAGGCGGCTCTACTTGAGGCGATGCAGGAGAAGCAAGTTACAATTGGGGTGGTCACTCACAAACTACCTGCTCCTTTCCTAACGATGGCTACTCAGAACCCTGTGGAACAAGAGGGGACCTATCCCCTCCCTGAAGCTCAACTTGACAGATTCATGATGAAGATGATGGTTGGTTACCCTGATAGGGCAGATGAGAATGAAATCCTGCAGAGGAGAATCAACAGGAAGAAGGACGAAGTAGATGTCAACAGCATCACAGACCCAAGCATCGTAGTCAAGATGCAGAATTCCTGCGAGGAAGTGTATGTTGACAGATCAGTTAGAGAGTACATGGTTGACATTGTGGCCAGGACTAGAGAGGACCCAAGAGTCCTCGTGGGTTCGTCCCCTAGAGGTTCTCAGGCCCTATTGAAGACTAGCAGAGCAGTTGCAGCAATGCGTGGAAGAGACTTCGTTACCCCGGATGATGTGAAGTCGGTTGCAGAGCTAGCGGTTGCACACAGAATCATCCTAAAGCCAGAGCATCAAATTAAGGGACTGGAAACCGGTGAGGTCGTCCGAGATATTCTACACGGAAAGAATGCAGCGAATGTTCCGACCGTCTGAGTGATGGTGAGGTGAAAAGGTGGCCTGGAGCCGAAAATCAGCGATGTTCGCATCGCTTTCGGTAGCAATGTATCTCCTGGGCCTAGTTTTACGAAACCAGCAACTCGTGACTGTTGCAGTGGTTCTTCTTTCGTTCCTCACGTGGGCGGCCCTTAGGACTGCCCATGGCGACGTCGCTTCCTCCGGAAGGAGAGTAGAAGAGGCTATCATGGACGAGGGAGTGCAGCTTCAGAGTATCGTTGCTATGAGGAAAACTTCGTCCTCAAGAGTTTTTGAGGATGGGGAGATAGACGTAACCCTGCGAATCCAAAACAGGTCCGGGATGGCCAAAGTCTTGGAACTACGTGACAGAGTTCCAGAGGTAATGAGAATTAAGAAGGGAGCGAACTATGTGCTGATGGAAATCGGACCTAACAGGGAGACTGAGATTTCATACACCATCGAGACCCCTCTCAGAGGGTTCTACACCATAGGCCCAGTATGCATCAGAGTCCAAGATGAATTGGGCCTTTTTCATAATGAGAAAGAGGTTCAGCTCTACGACGACTTCTTGGTTTTCCCGAAAATGGAGGATATCAAGGATGCGATGATTAAGAGCAGGGTGCCCAAGATTTTCACAGGGGCTGTCAATATCAGGAACCCCGGAGAGGGGTCGAACTTCTACAACCTGCGAGAATACCTGCCAGGTGACCCGATGAGGAAAATCAACTGGAATGCCACGGCAAGACAGGATGGAAAGATGATGGTGAACGAGTTCGAAAGAGATGCAGTGAGTGACGTCATCATCCTTGTTGACAGCAGGTCAGTTAGTGAGACGGGGCCTGTGAGCAGGAACTCTCTAGTGTACAGCACAAGAGCTGCGGCTAGCCTGACTCAGCACTTCCTCTCTAGGAGGGACTCCGTTGGCCTGGTTGTCTACGGTGACGAAATTGTCTCAGTAGACAGAGACACGGGGAAGAAGCAATTGTATGTCATTCTGACGAAGTTGGCTGGGGCCATGGCAAAAGGAAACACCCCTCTGAAAATTGTGACCACCAGAATAATGCCGCACATCCACAGAGGAAGCCCGATCATCATTCTATCTCCTCTTGAGGACGATCCGACTATCATCGATGCGGTTAGGGACCTGAGATCCAGAAACTTCGAGGTTACTGTACTGTCTCCCAGCAGCCTGGAGTTCGAATTCGACGCTAGGAGAATAGACAGGACCGGTTATGAGGTACTGAAAACAGAGAGGGACATCTTGATGACCGAACTAAGGGGTTTGGGGGCTTATGTGATGGATTGGGAACCCGACATGTTACTGTTCACGGCCCTGACAGGGGCAAGGGGATTCTGAGGCGGTGGAAGAGATGGCGGAACAAGGAAGCAAAGGACCAGTTGACACCTCTCACTTGTATGATGGCAAGGTTGTGAGGTCATCTGCACCCAGTAGGAAGAAGGCTGCTGGAACCATGAAGGCCGACACTGACATCCCAGATGACGCAGTCCCAGAAGTTGCCATTCCAAATTGGATAGAGGCGATTTTTGGAGGGCCTGTGCTGGTAAATCGGGAGTTCGTTTCTCCGAATAGAATGGTTATAACCCTGCAAATGGGAGCTATTGGGTCCCTCCTGATACTGGGTTTCCTGACATTCATGCTCACTCCAGTTTCAGGTACTGCGTGGTTTGCACTAACCAACATGATTGGAATCGGTTTCCTGGGACTGTGGTTACACCTACTGATGATTCTCGTCGGAATGATATCTGGTTTCTGGGGGGTGTGGCAGCGGGATCAACGCGCTATGCTGCTTTCCTACGTGGCCCTAATCCTAGTGACGATCAGATTTGCAGGCAGCAAAGTGGAGTTTGGTTTGAGCTTCCTTCCTGAGAACGAGGTGATTCAGAAACTACTCCTCATCATCTATGCTGTTTTCCTCGTTGTCTACATGGAGATATCCAGCGCCGTGATTCGTTTCTCAATGCTGGATACCTCAATCCGGACAGGAGAGGTCTACGTGATGAACGTGAAGAGCATCACTGACAGGTACAACAAGGCACTCGGGTACACTCCGGCAGTTGCAGCAGTGGTGGCAACACTGACTCTGTTCATCAATTTCTTTATCCCTCTTTTCGTACGAATTCTGGACCCAGTGGCTGCCAATAGACTCGAGGAAAGCGTGGAATTAACAAGCGTTTACGGAGTTGCATTGGGGACCATCCTTGTCTTCATTGTAATCGCATCGATGTTCGCAATCAACCTCCCCCTGAGGATTCAGCAGTACCTAGAAGGTCGATCCTAATTACAGGAAACCGCCCATCAGACCTAGGTCACTGATCACAAGCATAGCCACTGCTTCTACAACTGGTGCTGCCCTTGGACCTATGACCGGATCATGCCTTCCTCCAACCTTGAGAGATTGGGTTTCGTTGCTTGGTAGATGGAGGGTAAATTGCTCCCTAGGTATGCTGCTGGGGGGTTTGAAGTGTACCAAGACGCGAATTGGAGCGCCGGTGGACCTACCCCCCAAGGCGCCGTCAGCTTCTCCGGTCTCTGAACCCTCCAGTTGCGGCGATTCTGGGCCGGGAATCCACATGTCATTATTCTCAGAGCCCCTCATCTGAGAGGCCTCGATGCCATTGGAGAACTCAATGGCGCGGGATCCCGGGATCGCCATAAGACCTCTGGCAAGAGATGGTTCGATGCCGTCGAACCAAGGTTCTCCAACCCCAATTGGGAGGCCTTGTATCAGTAATTCAACGACCGAGCCGATGGAGTCCTTCTCTCTTCGAACCTGTTCGATAACGTCGGCCATTATTGATGCGGCTTCAGGGTCGCGGCAGTTGAGTCTAGACATCTCCGAGCCCTCCTCTAGTGGTTCTGTTTTATCGAGTTCAATCAGTGGCCTTGCCGAAATCCCTCCCACTCTGCTTAGATGGGCATTGCAAGACCACCCGGCTTCTTTCAGTATTGTCCTAACTTGGCTTCCTGCAGAGACCAGCCCCAGAGTGAGCCTAGCTGATTGAGAGCCGCCGCCACGAGGGTCGTTGGAGCCCTTGGATCTAATTTCCTCTACCATATCTGCGTGTCCGGGACGAGGATGATCTGGGAGGAATCCATAGTCTGATGATCTGACATCTGAGTTCATTACTAACATCAGAAGTGGCCATCCAGTCGCCTTGCCCTCATGGATTCCGGAGAGAATCTCGCATTCATCAGGTTCCAGACGTGATGACATGCCCTTCCTGCCTGGACTTCGTTGGGACAAATCATCAGATAAGCCCTGCAAATCAATTTCTGTTCCGGGAGGAATCCCCTCAACCAATGCACCAACGCACTTGCCGTGACTCTCGCCAAATAGTGTCACCTTCAATTGTTCACCTAAGCCCATTCCCATCAAGACGCCTCCTCTAGCAGCTCCTCACTACTTGCGAACCTAGTTTGAATCACAGAAATCCCCATCCCTGTGATTATTCGAGAAATGGACTCTGTGTCTTCTTCGAAGCACACTATGGCAATTGCAGGTCCGGATCCGCTAACTCCAGAAGCTATGGCTCCCGATGCTATGCATAGATTGCTGATTCTCAAAGCCTCGTGATCACTGGTAGCAGCGGACACCGCCATCCCATTTGATGAGAGGGCATCAAGTGCAGAACCGCTCATAATCGAAGCCAATGACCTTTCGAAGATTGGTCTATGCTCTGAGAAGCTAGTCGGTGAGATTTCCTCCAAGCGTTTGCCCCTGAGGCAAACTAGTACTGACAGACTATCGTCCATTGAGCCTTGGATAATAATTGAGTCAGTTGCCCCCAAACTTGGGTCGACTAGCTTCCAGCCGGATTCTAGAGAAGCCCAATTGTCATCCATGCTTCCTGTTATGGCACAGTTTGACTTCAACTGAGCCTTGGCTGCAAGATCTGCTATTTCAGAATTTGAAAGCCCTGACCATCCGCAAGAATTCAGTGCTCTAAAGGCTGCGCAAGACAGAGCAGAGCTGGATTTGAGACCTTGGCCGATTGGGACAGTGCTCTCTATCTTCCACCCGATATCCCTAGGCATCGGCAATCCTTCGTCCCTCCAGCATGACTCTATGGCATCTAGAAGCCCATGCCTGTCATAATCTACTTCGAGAGTCTTGTCCACAATCTGGACCTCTGTTGCTAGTTGGATTCCCACTGAGCAACCCCTGCCCGTTCCCAATGCATGGAGAATTGAGATTGCCCCATTGGCACTCCCTGAGCCTATGACATTCACTTCTCTGTCACCCCCGCATTGAGGGCGATTCCAACATGTCTAGCCCTGTTGTCGGTGATGATGGATATCTTGTCGCCTTCTTTAGCCTGAGTTACTGAAATTGCCCCTCCACCAGGAGAAATCAACCTTACAGTCTCTGCCTGCTGGACTACTATTTGGCCCTCTGAACCTGAGGCTTCAAATCTAATCATCATCAGAGGGCGAGTCTCCACTTTCAGACGTCCGATTGTAGCCTTCTCCTGTTCACCAGAAGAAGATATAATCGCTACCTCGTCACCAGATTTCAGTTCACACAGATACTTTGTTTTTCCATCCGCCATTAGGACGTAAGAATGGACTGCTCCTGCATTTACCCTAAATGGACGGGTGGGTACGAATTCCGATTGGATCGTCTCCCCATGGAGAAGGCAAAGCTTGCCCGAAAGAGAACCGGTGGCCATCCCTTGCCCATCATTTATCCTCCTTGTTAGGTCGACACACACCCTTTCTCCCACTCCTGCCACTTCGATTGACATTACACAAGCCTCTTCGATATTTACTCTCGTCTCCGGTAGTTCCTCCTGCCACTCCCCCCCTAGAACCCTAATCGCGTCATCGACCATCTGGATTGGGACTAGGATAGCGTCAACTCCACCTCCCAAGGCAAAGGCTGCACCGTTGAGTTCTACTTCCTCGTCAATTGCTACGGCGATCCTGGTACTTGTCCCCCGTGATGCTGCGACTAGATTCTCCAGTGGGACCATGGTCCAATCGGAGCACCTTACTAGAATCCATGGCACTAGGCCGATGAGAGACAGAGCTTCTTCCTGATCCGACAGCCCGTCTATTTGTACTTCCGAAACATCGTCCGAAAATCCTCCCCAATTTCGGCTTACTGCATCCAAATTGGGATATTCTTCTCCCTTGGAATCAGTCCAGATCTGCATCGATTCACCTCAGAAACCTTGCTGCCTCTTCTGCGTTTGCCCCGTCATGGACTATCGCTCTAAGGGACCTAATGTGTGATGCTGGGTCTTCCGCAGCGAATACGTGCCTGCCGATACAGACTCCGGAGCCTCCAGCGTTGATTGATTTCTCAACCAGCTCTAGGACCTGTGAGAAATTCCCATCTCTTGGCCCTCCAGAAACCAATACTGGGATTGGGACGGATGAAGTTACGATTCTGAAAGACTCTTCGGAACCGGTCCATGGAACCTTCACAGCGTTGCAACCCAATTCCCATGCTAGTCTTGCAGCATGTGCAACACCCTCCGTGGGATCTGATTGATCGACAGCCAGATTGGCCCCCCTTGGATAGAACATCCCCAATACTGGGAGGTCTGCTTCGAAAGACTGGGTAGTGATTCGTGACATTCTACGAATCATTTCTGGCTCTGCTGGGTCTCCGAGGTTTACCTGGGCTGACATCCCTATGGCCCCTCTGGAATGCCCCTCGGAGGCGTTTGAGACTAGGACCTTGTCCTGGGACCGGGGGCCGCCATGGATGGTGGATAGAGATGCATGGCAGACAAATCTGCTCCAAGAAGTTCGGGCAAAATGATGACTCAAAGCCCCCTTGTGCATCACTATTGCATCTGCCCCGCCCTCAATTGCCGCATCAACTGCTGTATCGCTGTCCATGATTCCGTGTTCGGGGAATGAGGACGCACTGTGATCCATGGGCACCCACACCCCCCTTCCCCCGGGAAGGATTGTTTCCAATCGTCTTGCTAGGTCATCTGCCACGTTTTAACGCCGATGTCCCCTCTCTTGAATGGTCCCTTTCCCTCTTGTCCGGGATTATCTCTGCATTTTGGGTTCAGATGTCCAGATCGACAATTACTGGGGCATGGTCGGAGACAACTAGACCTCCCTCTCTCATGATCTCAGTTGATTTCATCAGTGGCCTTGCTGCTTTATTCGCTAGGATGTAGTCTATTCTCCAACCTCTGTCCCTCTCCCTTGCTCTTCGGAAGTTCGACCACCACGAGTAAGGGCCCTTCATTGGCCCAACATGTATCCTCAGGAGATCGTGCCATCCTGCTTCCAGCATTCTGTCGAACCACTCCCTCTCGTGCTCCAGGAATCCCGAAGTGCGCTTATTTCCCTTGTGATCCCAGATATCGTCCTCAGAATGGGCAATGTTCAGGTCACCGCAGAGAAGAGCAGGATCGGGCGATTCGATGAACTGTTGGCTCCACAGGAGCATGTCCTCCAACCACTGATCCTTGTAGTTCTGACGCTCCTGCCTGGCGGAACCATTCGGCAGATACATGTTTATGCAACTCAGTTTATCGTGCTTAGTGACCAATACTCGTCCCTCTGGATCCCTGGTCTCATCTAGTTCGGTGTCTATCCCCCTGCCCACCTCAACCATCCCAACCCTAGAGCATGACATCACACCGGAGTATCCCTTCTTCTGAGCTGGGTGCCAAATTACCTCATAGCCCTCTGGCTGGGACCAGTCCTTTGGCATCTGCTCTGGCAGGGCACGGACTTCCTGGAAGAGCAACACATCGGCATCGATGCGTTCGATGAACTCAACAAGCCCCTTTCGATGGGCAGCCCGAATCCCATTGAGGTTCCAAGTGGCGACTCGCACGGGGGGTGCTCACTGAGATAGGTCTTTGACTTTCTCGACTAGGTCCATCCTGCTGATTCTCCACATTCCGTATGGTGTGAGAATTACTGAGATGAGAACAACGATTCCGACAAGTTGTGCTGCAATCATGAAATCAAACTTCACAGTGAGATATAATGACCATTGGACGAATGTAGAGATTAATGCTTGAGTGCCAATAATGGTGAAGACAGTGGCGAGAAATCCACCTATCAAACCAATGGCGATATGTTCACCCAGCATCATCAATCCAATCCTATTTATTGGGGCACCAAGCACCCTTAGTGTCGCAATCTCTACGTCTCGTTCTGCAAGATTCATGATCAGAGTATTGAATAAAACAACAATTGCGATGATTATTCCAAGCGCAAGAATTGAAATGAGCATTGCTTGTTGCTGTTCCAAAATAGACTCAAAAGTTTTGATTAAGTCCTCTCTTTGAGTCACTCCGAGTGAGATTTCGCCCAATTCACTGTCGACTTCGACTCCCTCCGGCAAATCGATCAAAACAGAGGTCGCTTCGATTCCCACTACGAGTACGAGATCTTGTCGATGAAAGTATACGGTTCGCGTCATTTCTCCTTGAGTGATACCGGTTATCTCAATATCCAACGAAGTTGAGCCAAACAAAATCGTCTGAGTTTGCCCAATTTGCCAATCGAGGAAGTGCTGTAATCCCTCATCGACCAGAACCTGTGTGACTTCAGAATTAGAAGCAGGGAGTGTGCCTTCTTTGAGATCTATAACTATCATAGAATTTTCATTAGTAGATACCGTATCCAACCCATAAGTCAAGAGGTATCTCATATCTCCCTCCGGGTTGGCCGGGAAAACTAGCATCGACTCATGAGGTGCATCTCTCTCATCGGCCCATTCATTCACTGCCACCTCCCCTCCAAAGGGAACAACAACTTGGGCATCCCAATTCTGGTTATTCTCAACATTGCCAACTACAGCATCTTCCATTGTGGCCATCATCAGTGTCATACTGCCAAAGATCAGCATTGACAGGCCGACAGCAATGAATGTGAAGGCTAGTCGAGTTGGTTTTCTTATGCTGGACCTGATGGTCAGGCCTACTGTGGAAGGTAGTCTCGAAGTTAACTTCTGTAGGCCTCGAGACGAGAGTC
>Ga0208408_1000870_pt1 | contig 18202 bp, 15 predicted proteins | sample ETNtaG_4_FD_185776 | JGI IMG/M metagenome (GOLD analysis project Ga0208408, IMG submission 185776) | Marine microbial and viral communities from oxygen minimum zone, Eastern Pacific Ocean - ETNP201406SV67 (SPAdes) (version 2) | ecosystem: Environmental > Aquatic > Marine > Oceanic ... | reverse complement strand
ATCAAGAAGAACTTGTTCAGGGTGGAACATCGAGTCCATAGCATCACGAACATGAATTAGAGTGACTTCTGCAAGAGATTCTAGAGGATCTTCAAGATCATACTGAACACCTAGGTTATTGCCACCAGAAGCAAACCAAAGATAGGTTGAGATTATGAAAACACCGCCCCAATCTGTGAATAATTCATTAAACTCTCTGAAAATTGGATAACATGGTACTCCAATGAAGGCAAGTCGATGCTTTTCTTCCTCTACAACTCCTATACTATTCTCATTCATCCAGCGTTTTTCTTCAAGTAATCGCTCAAAATATACAGCGCCTTCTTCTGTTCCACGCCAAATGTTGTTCACACCAAGATATGCAGTTCCATCGGATAGAGCATTGAAAACTGCCGGGCCGGTTTTATTACACTCAAGAATACCCTTCCAAGCAGCAGACATTCTGTTTGAATACTCAAGGTTCTGCTTGAGTCGTTCAATATCGAATTCTTTTCCTGTGATTTCTTCACAAGTTTGTACTAATTCATCAATTTGAGCTCTAACATATCGCTTATCACTCTCGAATTGTGAGTCCCCAGGCCAAGTTTGAGTCCCTCTAGCACGGGTGCCGGGTACATCTAGGGTGAAGAGAGGTGTTTCGAACATTCTCTCCCAAATTTCCCCCCATTTCAGATAGGTGTTGCAGGCATTTGTCAACAAAGCCAATCCGGGTTTTGGTAGTCTTCCTAAGGGATGTTCTCCTCCTCTCGCTTGAATTGCATAGTCTGCCTTGACATAACCGCAAATATCTGGCGAATATCCATAGTCCTCCGCTTCGTTTAGAAGGTCAGCAGATTTTCTTCTGACTGCGGTCTGTAACGAAGTGATTTCAGGCATAACAATTGGCATATCAAAGGTGTGAAGAATCTCTGCTAGACTTCCCATTACGAATACATATGCAGCAGATTTACCCTCTTCAGATGCTTGATCTAAACTCTGAAACCACTTATGGAAAAGTTCTGAACCTTCTCTATTTCCTCTTCTCATCATTTCTTTTTCTACTTCTTCACCCATATTTTCACCTTAATCAAACAAAATGTTCTCCACAAATGTCTCCAACTGAATTTCAAGATGATCAAAGGTAGTCATGTTCTCCTCAAATTCGCTAACAAAGAATGGAATCCCTTCGGCTTCAAGCATATGGGTGTAAGCCACTTGTTCCTCGAGACCGGGTTCGCACATCTTGGCGGCCGTGACAATCACTGCCTCGGCCTCAGCCGCACGAACACGCTCGAGAAGCATCCTTTCCTTTGGCTTATTCAGATCATGTTGAACTGGGCTGTAAGATGATTGATCGATGTAGGCAGAGGCTAAGGCGGCTACTGGGTCATCATCCGCTTCTACATCTTCCGTAATCCAACGAAGACCAATGAGGAGGTCATCATCAACAACATAGCAGGAACGCCCAATTGTTCTCAAGAGATCGAGAGGAGGTTGTTCACAGAATCCGCCTTCAAAGACTACTCTAATTCGGTCCTGCTTGCGAGAGAGGCGATCGGGTAATAGAGATAGAACATAGGACAGTAAATCGTTATGTTCCTCACGCGGCATGAATCCGGCCAATCGAGTAAGGGTATACGCTTCATCAGCATTTATCAACCAAGGCTTTTCTCTTTTGATATCATACAAACGCCTTAGCAACATTCGATTTTCATTGAAGACGGTGATTGAAGTTCGTATTTCATCGTCAGAAATTTCCTTGCCTGCTACATCCTCAATTTCGCTCTTCAACCTTGAGTATTCATCGGTTAGGTATTGCTTAGAATATCCTGAATTTGGGTTCTGTGGTAAATATAGAATTTGACAAGGATAGTCGAAGTTTCGCCCCCATATAGCTCCAAGATTTCTAGCAGCATCACAGATTGGGTGAGTGACAAACATATCGAGGACTACACGGCCACTAAGTGCCTGTTCCAGATTGGTTTTCATTATCGAACATAGATAAGAGCCGAATCGACTATCTGACAATCTAGGTTCGACCGTGGCTCCAGCCATTTTCAGTGGCAACATTCCTGCTGCATGTGCCAATTCTTCGGGGAAATATACTTGGAAATGGCCAAGAACCTTGCCTCCATTTTCACGCCAAGCCTTGACTGTCGGCCACGAGATATCCTCTAGAGTTTCTCGACAAAGCCATAGTACTTGCTCGATAGATTCACTTCTCCATCCTTGTAATGTTTCATTTAGTGAATTCCCGCCTAACGAAATTTCCATCTCGCCGCCCATAGTGGTCGAATTACTGCTTTGTATGTCGAATTACTCCCGAACATGTGTTCAGCATCACGTTTATGATAGGAATCACAGTTTTTTCAGACCATGTACTCATCTTAGTCCTACTTGCCATTCCCAAACACAGGCTAGTGCCCCTCTCTATTCGTCGCTAGGCGAGTTGACGGCGCATCCAGGCATCCACGATAAAACGACGTTCGCTCGAGTCAACTTGAGATGTGTGAGGCATGTCTACGACATGAATCTCCGAGACCGGTGAGAGGTGCTTCTTTACCAAATCGAAGTGAGCGCCCCCGAGAACCTCATCATTTTCAGCCTGTATCACTAGGACAGGGACGATTGGGATCCCGGAAAATGGCAGTTCGGAGTTAGCATACCTCACTCCCAGGTCCGGGTGAATTCGCTCATATTCCCTCCTGAGGATATGTCTTACCCAGGGTTTAGCCATTATCGATCTGCCAGGGAGGTTCATGTCAATAAGCATAGGAAACGAAGCTGCAGGCGACTCTAGGATGATTCCTTCGAGTGCTTCCTCCCACCAGCCAGATGGGTGAGAAGATAGCCTCATTGTAAGGAAGCCACCCATTGAGTGACCGTATATCCAAAGCCTATTCGGGTTGAATCCGAGAACAGCCGGGGCACATTCCAGAAGTCCTTCGATATCAGCAACGGCCTTCAGCAATGTCCAATCCTTCCTCTTTCCTTGACCGCCAAAGCCCCTTTGGTCAAGACTGATGACATTCATCCCCATTTCATAGAATTGCAATGCCCTAGATTCCCCACTGGGCAGGGATGAGTTATATCCATGGAGGTAAATCATCAGGTCCTTGCTATCAGACTCAGACTCCAGAATGAATGCCTTTAGCGATTCCCCACCCCATCCGCTGAAGGTGAATGATTTCCATTCTGAACTGGATAGGAACTCTTTCATAGGTCTACCAGTTACGAAAACCGACTGGTATACTTTCCAATATACCAGAGACCAACCCAAGAAGGGCAAGGTCACCCCCACACTCAACCAATATGCACCGCTGGAAGATATTCCGGGCATCTTGACAAATGCGATCAGCTGTAAGGAGACAACGATCAATAGGACTCTGGGGATTGTGGGATACCAGTAAATTGGCGTTTTAATGTAAGATGCCGCTCTGCCCTTGATTAACCCTGCTTTAGAATTGCTTCCCCCAGAAAGCATTGCATCGTTGGCCACAGTAATTCCACTCAATAAATCGAATTAGATAAATCAATGAGTGTGTCTGATTAAAATATGTAACATTAATTACACTAGGTGTAGAATACTGTCTAAATATTGCCCGTACCATGAAGAGCCCCCTCCTATGGTTGGCATCGCATGGAACACACCCTAGCAATGCAAATAGTTGGCAGCGTAGCTCTGCTCATCGGTCTGAGAATGAATATCTCCCCAGTGGAGTTCAACAAGAACATCTTCGGGGACGTCGAAGGCGTAGACAGCGATCAGATGTCGGCCAGCAGGATGGCCATCGGCGGAGGCGTCATTGCCATGGGTCTGATTAACCTATACTGCAGCCTAAAAGTCGACGACTTGGCCGCGACGGAGGCGATCCTGATGGGTACCGCGATAGGGCTCTCGGCATTCCTCCTTACAGTGGTGGGCGCCAAACTCAGGGGGTTCACAGACAGCATCCCTCTCCTCCCGATGGTCGTGCTCCCGACCATGATACTGATATGCCTCTACTCGGCGCTAATGTAGGAGTAGTATCCTATTCCAAGAGGTACGACTCAGGAAGCATCATCTCGACTCCGAAGAGTGGGTCCGGGTCAGTTGAGTCATGGTATGCGATGAACGAGCCCCCGTCAGGTAGAATCCCCATGCTCGCGAAGTCAAATCTGATGTCATTTCCCGCTCCCGAGGTTGAGTCCAGGTCTCCTTGCCCCAGATATGTGAGCATGTCCGGCTCCATGCTGTGCGAGAACCCACGTACGTGATAGGCGACATCGACATCGGGCCCATCAGAGCTCTGGAACCTCACGTTTAGGACGAAAAGGTCGTGAACCCCGCTGGAGTGGAACTCCCACTCCTCGATTTCCGTGGCCTTCTCGGACAAGTTGTATGTCCGGTTCTCCCATGTTTCCCCTCCGTCCCATGACATCATGTGAACCAGGGAGGTCTGCTCCGCATTTACGCAATGGAGGGCGGTCGATGAGTCGAATGAGCAGTACTGCGAAGGCAGCGAGGTGCCATTCTGCGTGACTCCTGTCCACCAGTTCAGGGACGTGTCCAGGTATGCATCGCTGCCATCAATGAAGTAGTTCGGGAAGTACAGGCCACCTGATGGCACCGGGAAAGCCCTCATTTCCTTATGCGGCTTGGTGAAGTCCCACTCATGCCCGAGGCTGTCGGGATTCAGGTCGACTTCCATCACATCGAGACTCTCGTCTCTGTCCGGGAAGCCGAAGTAGTCGTAGTTCAACCCGTCTGTTGAGATCTGCCCGCCGACATTCTGGACTTGATGCCAGAAGTTGGAAATGACCAGACTGGCCCATGGTCCGTTCCCGTATAGCCCTCCGTTGATGGGGCCAATAACCTCAACCTGCCAAGATCGGTCGTAGAAAGGCTCGGGAGTTCTGTTGAAGCACCAGCTCCACTCTCCATCATCAGCGTCGTAAAAGAAAGCGTAGAACTGATCCGCACCGCTTGAACTGGGATAGGGAAACCATCCCATCGAGATCAGGTCCCCGTTCGTCGCCTGCACGATACTCCCCTCGCCCAAGCCCTCTTGCCCGGGGACAGTAGGCTTGGGCTCCATGCATCCTATCTGCGAGAATATTGAGGGTCGGTACTCCTGCCAAGTCAGCCCCCTGTCCTCGGACCATGTGGGGTATTCGCCTCCGAAGTTGAGTATCCAGCCTTCTTTGGTAGCTGCCAGGTAGTGCTCGCAGCAGTTCCCCCCGTGCTCGTTTCCGAAGACCGACCAAGTCGCATTGCCCCACGTCCCGTTCTCCATCGGGTCAGCCACAGTGAAGTTCCGGGGATCCTCTTGGCCGCTTGCATCGATCATGTAGTAGTCCCGATCCCAGTCCACCGACTCTTCCTTCGAGGTCATTTCCTCCAGGCATCCGGGAATCACAGTCATCAGCGCAATTGCGAGAGAGGCCATGGCACGTCTCGTACTCGGTGAGATCACGAACTGCCGAAATGATGGTATTATATCGCCCTTTCACAGAATTGATGACTACTCAATCCTCCATGTAGCGCCGTTCGGGCCATCTTCGACGATAACCCCCATGCCTGCCAGCTCATCTCGGATTTCGTCTGCCCGCTCCCAATCCTTGGCTTCCCTCGCGCCCTCCCTCTCGGCAATTAGGCTCTCGACTCTGGGAGCCACCCGGTCCCTAACGCCGTCATTGCTTTCCATTCTAGCAAGGACTTCTTCGGTTGTTGGCAGCAGACCAAGTACATCTCCAGCGTATTCCGATATCCAGCCCACAGCTCCTGCGATCTCCTCTTCGCTTCCGCCTGAGTTGAGGTTTCCCCGCAGCCACTTGGCCACTGCTTGGACCTCGACTAGAGCGACTCTGGTGTTGAAGTCGTCATTCATTCCCTCCTCGAACCTCTTCGTCGCATTTACTAATTCGGGGATTTCGCCCCATCCTCCGGTCCCGTGCTTCGACAAACCCTCGCCATAGCAAGCGCAGAGCCGATTGTGGTGGGTCTGCGAGTCATCAATCATCACCTGATTGAAGTCGACGGGTTGCCTGTATGGCGCGTTAATCAGGGTGTACCTGAGCACGAGCGGGTCAACATTCTCCAATGCCTCTGTGATTGTCCAGAAGTTCCCAAGGGACTTGCTCATCTTCTCCCCATCGATGTTGATCATCCCATTGTGGACCCAGTACTGGACAACTGGATCGTGCCCCAGGCAGCACTCGGACTGGAAGATCTCCGCCTCATGATGCGGGAATAGTAGGTCAGAGCCTCCGCCATGGATGTCGAACCTCTCTCCGAGATGCTTGAGTGACATTGCCGAGCACTCAATGTGCCATCCCGGCCTCCCTTCACCCCATGGACTCTCCCATGATGGCTCACCCGGTTTGGCCATCTTCCACAAAGCGAAGTCTCGATGGTCCCTCTTGCCAGAACCGGTTTTGTCCACTCTCCCTCCGGCTCCGGATCTCACCATCTCCAGGGTTTGTCCTGTCAGTTGACCGTACTTCTCCGGTGAAGTGTCTATTTCGAAGTAAACCCCATCCTCGGCTAGGTATGCGTGACCCTTCTCGACAAGGGTCTCCACCATCCCGATGATTTCCGGGATGGTCTCAGTGACCCTGGGGTAAGCATCTGCCCTGATCACGTTCAGGGCATCCATCGACTCGAAGTAATCAGAGATGTTCCTATTTGCGACATCGAGGAAGTCAACTCCCTCTTCGTTGGCGACTGCGATAATCTTGTCATCGACATCAGTGAAGTTGGTGATGTAGGTGACCTCGAAGTCGCTCTTTCGGAGCCACCTCACAATTATGTCGAATGAGATTGCTTGCCTCGCATGCCCAATATGGCTCGGCGAGTAGGGTGTAATCCCGCATGCGTATAGGCCAATCTTTCCATCCTCGATTGTTTCCAATTCCCTCTTTGTACGAGATCGAGTGTCGAAAACCCTCACTGCCACTACCTATTGACGTGGCACTTCGGCCATCAACCCCTCGCTGCTTCCACGAGGGCCGAGAACAGTAAGTCATGCCCCTTCCGCTCGGGGTGCCACTGAACTCCGATGCAGAAACGCTTGTCTCCCCTTTCTACCGCTTCAATCAGGCCATCGTGCTCGGCCCTAGCCGAGACAGTCAGGCTACCGGGGTTCGATACCCCTTGGTGATGCAGGGAGTTCACGGTGAATGAATTGCCCATTAGGCTGGATAGCAGCGAACCCTCCTCGACAATGACCCCGTGCTCCGTAGATTCTCCGGAGAAGCCACCATGCCCCTCGAACCCGGGCGTCGTGTCGAGATGCTGGTGCATCTTACCCCCATGGGCAATGCTGAGGATCTGCATGCCCCTGCAGATTCCCAGTAGAGGGATGTCCCTGTCCAGCGCTTCCCGGATTAGCCCCATTTCGGAATAATCCTGGTCCGGGTAGAACTCCGTCGTCATGGCCCCCGGCTCCTCGTCGTAGTTCGCAGGGGAGATGTCAGGGCCACCGGAAACTATCAGGCCATCAATCGCCCCCAGAAGGATCGTCATGTCACCAGCTGGGGGGATGATCAGTGGCACTCCGCCGGCTTTGCTCACCATGGATATGTATGCAGATGGCAAGATTGCAGCATTTCGCTCCCAATTGCCGTAGGACGCATCCTTGATGAAGCAGGTGATGCCAATCACAGGACTCATTCTACCACCGAGGACTCCCGTTGTAGTCGAGCATGCCTGAATGATCTTATTCCCACTATCGTGAACGAGACTCCAATCTGGAGCAGCAGAAGGTGCGATACGATTGCCAGCCACGACATACCCTCAAATCCAGTGACTACCCTTGCCCCTCCTAGTGCCATTACCAGGGCCACAATCATGCATGCATGCATGTAGTGGTGTCCGTTGGGAGGGTTCACCTCTGACAGAAACCCAAGTAGAAGCATCGGCATCCCCATTAATGCAGGAATTAGGGCAGTTATTGAGGGGGGGTCCGAGCTTTGAGTAAAATAGGTAATCACTCCCCATGCAGATAGCACTGTGCCATTCAGGAAGGCAATTCGGGGGACAGTCATGCCAAATACTCTGAATTCTTCGCTCATAGTCAATCCCGGAAGTAGCGATTAATGATTGTCTCCCCCAGTGCGATTCAGACTTGGGATTATGAAATCCTCAATTGACGCACGTAGGTAGCTATTTCCACTGCGGACACCTCACGTTCCACGATTTTTTCTTGAATCTCATTGTCCTTTGCAACTATCTGTTCCCATAGAATCTCCGCTACGTCCTTGACATCCATCTCAGCACCCAATGCATCCAAACCGTCCTTCACCATGATCGAGCAGAATGGGCAACCCACCGCGACAGTGTCACAACCCGTTTCTGACAACTCCTTGGCCCGAATCTCATTCACGCGTTTGTCAGGTTCCTCTTCCATCCACATCTGAGCACCCCCGGCTCCGCAGCAGAACGAATCACGGCCACTATTCTCAACTTCAACATCAACCCCGCCGATTACATCCCTCGGCTCATCTACGATGCCACCTATCCTCCCGAGGTAGCAGGGGTCATGGAAGGTAATACTCTGGCCACTCTTCTCCACTCGTGGCAGTTTGCCCTCATCTTGCAATTTGGCTAATATCTCCGTGTGGTGGAAGACCTCCAACTCTTCTCCTCCGTAATCGGCGTATTCCTTGCCTAGGGTGTGAAAGCAGTGCGGGCATGAGGCGATAATCCTCTTCACCCCCAACTCCTGGAATGTCATCATGTTGGTCTCAGCCAGCATCTGGAAGAGGTATTCGTTCCCAGCCCTGCGGGCAGGATCACCCGAGCAGCCCTCTTGCATCCCCAGAATGCCAACATCCAGTCCAGCCTCCTTCAGGAGGGAAATGGTGGATCTTGCAACCTTTTGGTTTCTCTCATCGAAACTAGCTGCACATCCAACGAAATAGACGTATTCCGCCGGTTCACCGATCTTTACGTCCAGATCAGCTGCCCAGTCGGCTCTTTCATGCTCTCCGTAACCGTATGGATTGGAGGCAGCCTCAATGTTTCCCATGGCGGTATTGAGAACATCGGGGTACTCCATTGTCTCCATCATGGCATTACGGCGCAAATCCGTTAGCTTCGGGACGTGCTCTATGTAGAGTGGGCAGATATCGACACAAGCGTTGCATGTTGTGCACGCCCATACTGCTTCTTCGGTTATTCTCTGCATCATCGTCTCCTCCGGCGTCTCACCAGACAGTAGAAGTGGTGCATGCTCGTTTGCATAGTCCCTGATATCGTGAATCACTTGCATAGGGTTGAGTCCCTTCCCAGATGCATAGGCAGGACAGACATCCTGGCATCTTGCACAGGATGTGCAGGACCACCCATCGATAAGCTGCCTCCAGGTGTACTGGGTGTAGCTACTTACTCCGAATGAGTCTATGTCTAAGTCCTCGAGTGGAACCGCCCTTCCTTCATCCCCTACTGCGAGGGGGCGCATCTTGGCCACTGGCCCTGTGTCGTGGAAAAACACATTCGGAATCGCCATCACCAAGTGCATATGCTTTGAAAGAGGAATAAGGAAGAGGAATAACGAGATTGACAGCATGTGGAGCCAGTAGGTCACTACAACCGTACCGTCCGATAGACCATGCTGCTCGAATTGGTGCCCTATCGGCTCCCAGAACGGGCTAGGGTCTTCCTTGGACTCGATCATGAATGCGGTCGTCGTAATGGTGAAAATTAGTAATAAGATCACGTTCCCTTCTAGTTGCGATTTGCCCTTGAGCTTCTCAGGGGTGAATAATACCCGGCGAACGAATGCTGCAACGCATCCGACCAGCGCCATGGTGTAACCAAGTTCAACCATGCCGTTCCATGGACCAACAATGAACCCGGGAAGCAACCTTCCAGAGAAGAAATTCGCCGTGGCAAGATCCAACATATCCGATGTGAGCATCAAGAACCCCCAGAACATCAGGACGTGCATCGTCCCGGCAACCCTATCTCTGAGCACCTTCTTCTGCCCCAGCCATCCGACTACAAACTCCTGAATCCTTGGGCCCCAAGAGTCGAATCTAGAATCCGGTGAGCCAATCAGAACCAGACGTGTTGCCTTTTGGACTTGGTAAGTGAAGAAACCTATGGAAATGGTGCCCATTATCATGAGGATCATCCAACCATCCAAGGGCCCGTAGGTTTGCAGAAGCGGATGAATCATTGGCACTCACCGGGGTTTACCCGAATACCTCGCCCACAAACAAGACCTTGAAACAACCGCTAATCAGGCCAACACTCATGTCCTAATGTACCAGCCAACAGTCATGCCGAGTGCCTTCGCTCCCGGGAAATGCATTCTTTTCGGAGAGCATGCTGTCGTTTTCGGTCATCCTGCCGTGGCCGTCGCGATTGACCAAGGTGTCCGGGTCAGTGTTGAGGAGTCCAACGAGTGGAAATTAGAGGGTTCGTCATTTGAGCCATCAAGACACCCTCACATCTCCCATATTATCCATAACGTCTTCCAGTACTCTGGACCCCCACTTGAGATTGATGTGGAAAGCACCCTTTTCTCCGCCGCTGGGATGGGTTCATCTGCAGCCCTGTCGAATGCTATTGGAGCCGCAATGTACGCTCATCTGAACCCAGGCGAATCACTAGACCCAGTAAGGCTGGCAAAAATGGCCCACTCGGCCGAGGCGACAGCTCAGAAGGGAAGGGCTAGCCCAACAGATACTGCTACCAGCGCTCTTGGCGGGTGCGTCGTCGTTTCCGGAGCAGCAGTACCAGGGACAAGACACGTTTTCGATACTAGTCTGGAAACCCCGGAAGGCTCTAGGGAGTGGGCCATTAATGCCGTTGACATCCCTCCCGGAATCGGCGATGCATGGCTTGTAATTGGATATTCGGGAACCGGCTCTCCAACGGGAAGGATGGTTGCCAAGGTTGCGAAGCTAATTTCTGAGTCTCCTGAGAGGATGAAAGACATGGAAGCAATTGCCCACATTACAAGGGCAGGTTTAGCCGCCCTCTCCGCAGGCAACCTAGAGGGGCTGGGAATGGCAATGGATGCTTGTCACGCCAGCCTCAGGAAGCTGGAAGTCAGTAACAATAAACTAGATCGAATGGTCAACGCAGCCAGATCCCATTCCCTAGGTGCAAAACTGACAGGTGCAGGGGGCGGTGGTTGTATGGTCGCTCTCACACACGATCCAACTAGGGTATCAGAGGCTATTGAAGTAGCAGGAGGAAGTCCGCTTTCGACTAGACTTGGTGCAGAAGGAGTGAGATTTCTATGACTTATCATTCAGAAAATTGGACGTAGTAAAACCCCTCTTTGTTTATATTACCATTTATAAGGGGACTGTCGGTCGACAACCTATGCTTAGCGATGAAGAAAGACTTACCGTAGTCAATGTAGTAGCCTCTACCAGAGTAGCGGAGGAACTGGACCTCCCGGACATAGCTATCCAGTTGAATTGTGAATACGAACCAGAACAGTTCCCGGGAGTGGTCTACAGGGTGGTGAAACCCAAACTCGCAATCCTGATGTTCAGGTCTGGAAGGGCAGTGTGCACTGGGGGTAAGAATGCGGCCAACATCCAAACCGGAATCGAGCGAATGATGGGGGACCTTCGGGGTGCTGGTATCGAAACTTGGTCTCTGAGCCATATCAAGGACCCTGTCGAAGTAATATCGCTGGAGGATATGGGTGGCACCTATGACAATGCGGACTTGCTTGCCACCCAAGCAGATGTCGAAAAATGCGCTGAATTTTGGGAAAAGCAGAAGCAGAAGCAGAAGAAAAATAGAGATGGAGACAGGGACGAAACTGGCGATAGAACAATTGTGGAAAGGAAATTACAGGTCGATCAAAAGTTACGCGGTGGCTTCGGCGCTACCATAAAAACCGGCAAGAAGATGACAATCGACGGAGTGCCACTGAAAAACAAAATGCGGGTCCTTGTGTCGGCGCAGAATGATCCTACTGAAAACGGGATTTATGTTGTCACCGACGCCAACAAAGGTGTTCTCACTAGATCTGAAGATGCAGATAATTTCCCACGCGATGGTCCGGATGGATTCCCACTCGGCCATTACTCCGGGGAAACCCATCGCAAGGTAATGACAGGGATTAGTGTTAATGTCACAGGAGGCTCGAGAGATGGTAGCAGGTGGATTCTTGCCAAAGAAAAAGAGCCCATCGAAATAGGTGTCAAACCTCAGAATTTCTATGACTTGGAATACGCAATTGAGAAAGGGTGGGTTCACCCTGCTGAATCTGATGACCAGCTTATTTGGGTTGAGGGGAAGTCTGGTGATGTAGAAATAGAAGTCCAGAACATGGTTGCAACCTACTCACTGTTCTATCCCGAGGACTATGGGGAAGTTGCGAGAATGGACGATATCAATACTAAGGTTATAGACGAAGATGGCGGAATCAGGGCTGCCACTGACGAGGAAGTGGAGAACGAGGACGAACGAATTAGGGGAATTCTGCAGGGAGAGCCACTAGCAGCACTTCCAAGAAAACTCAATCTGAACAACCTGACCTTCCATTTGCCCTTCGACAAGGTCGAATACGAACCAGAGCAGTTCCCTGGACTAATCTACAGACTTGACTATCCACGTGTGGTATGCCTGATTTTCGGTAGTGGCAAGATGGTGATTACCGGCGCGCGACACAAAGACGAGATTCTCGAGGCCGTCGAGCAGATAAAAGACGAGCTAGCAGACCTGCTATAGTCGTTGAACCAATGTTATTGAGCAGACCGTCATGCGGATGCATGCGCCCGGTCTCCTATGCCATGCTAATGGTGGCAGTAATCGCGTTCGCACCAGTCGCCTGTTCATTGACCGTCACAGACCTTTCTCACCATCATCCCGGTTCAGGAGATGCATCAGTGCAGGTCAGGACAACGGGAACTGCAGATGTTCCAGACTGGCGGGTTAATGACAACTGGATGTATGATGGCTATCTTGATGTGGGAGACTTCGTAGCGGAATCCGGCGTATCCACGAACGTTGAGACGTTGGAGGGATCCCTTGACAGGACCGTTTCTGACATTTACCTGTCAGACATCGAAGGGAATGAAACCCTCGTCTACGAGGTTGAATCAGTTGGTGCTTACGAATCGAATGGTGCAATTGAGATTGATGGGACTAGTGGGTGTCTCTACGTTGACATGCAAACAACAGAGATAATCAGAGTCTCAGACTTGGCAACATTTTCTCAGGATGTCACGATTGACGTATACTTTGACCCGCTATTTTTCGGAAATTGCGTCTCATGGCTTAGGCAGGATATCGGTGTGTTGAGTGTGGATAATACATTCGTTCCCCCTCTGGAGAACTACGATTTCCCCCTCTCGGTAGGGGAGGCGTGGGGCATGGACTACAACCAGGATACAGAATATAGCGGTTCCAGCAATTACGTTGACATCCCAGACGACACAAGCGATTCCAACTCTACCAGCTGGGCTGTCGTGAGCCAAGGCAACTCCGGGGTCTCGTATCCTGGTTGCTATCAGTCATTCAACGTGACAGCCTATGACTCGGACGGAGACGAGATGGGGTACAACTGGTACTGCCCATCCATCCGTGGCGAAGTGAAGAGCTCGATAGAACAGGCATTCGGATTCTTAGCTGTTCACGAGCTAGTTAGCTACCAACCAGCCTTGAGGGAGAAGGAGATTTCTATAGACGTAGAGTATCCTCTCTCGCCTACGGGCATTGAGATTTCTGCATGGATAAACGTCACGGACCAAGGTCAAGGCCTGGCGGATCAGGATATTCAATTCCGATACGAGTCAGAGGAGCAAGTGCAGAATATCACCACTGATGCAAATGGCTCATATCACCTGGTCTTCAACTCGGGAGAAAATCCCGACGACACCTACGGTCCCGGAGAGCTAGGAAGTCACGGACTGATAGCGTGGACGCATCTTGAGGGCAAAGTCATCGGGACCAAGTCACTAGTGATCGACTCCGAAGTCCACGAGATCGACCTGGTCACTAGGTCATCAGCAGTAACGGTTCAGAGGCTCCGGCCATCCAGTGGGAACGAAGTTACTCTCGACTCATCCATAGGATTCACGGCCATATCGGGAGACATTCTGAGCTTCTCCGTCCCAGTATTGAACCGAGGTCTAATCCAATCCCCATACTCTACCATTGTTGTCAGCACTCCCGATGGCTCAGAGGTTTCAGGCACGGTCCCGCCACTCGATAGTCTCCAAGAGTCCCGTGTAACCATCGACTGGACCGTACCCGGATCACAACCATTTGGCAATGTCTACTTGTTCTTCGAAGTAGATCCGCAGGGGGAGATATCCGAGGATGGGAACCGTTCCAACAACCAGGGCTCTTTCGTCCTCTACGTAGGGGGGCTTCCAATCGCCGACCTCTCGACGTCCAACGAGGCCCTGACACATGAAAACGTGATTCTGGATGCCAGTTCTTCTTACGACTCAGATGGCGGTGCGTTGGGATGTGAGTTCATTATCGAAAAGGTCGATGGGACCACTGCCGTGATCGCCGATGAAGATTGCATTGTCGAATGGTCGTGGGCCGATGACGGCGTCTTCACGGTCACAATCCTAGTCACGGACGAAGAGAGTGACGAATCCTCGGCATTTTCGACGGTATCTGTGCAGAACCGCCCTCCAGTGGTGACTCTCGGATCGGACGAGGATGAGATTGTGGTTACCATGCCCATTACATTCGCTGTGATAGAAAGCAGTGACAACGATACTAGGAATCCATCCTCACCGGTGGAGATTCTCTGGAATGCAGAGTGCTCCGAGGGTCAAGTAGGCCAGTCATGCACTGTAATTCCAATGGTAGAAGGTAGTCTGACCATTGGAGTCCAGGCAACAGACGATGATGGTGCCACTACCTATGCCCAACACTCTGTTCAAGTCACAAACATCGCACCCTCAAATCCGGTCGCAGAACTTTATCTGGGAGAGGAGAGACTGTTCCCCGACAATCGTGGGGTTTTCACGGTCAACGAGGGCGACGAAATCACACTATGGGGCCAGGCAGATGACTCGTCAAACGATTTAGAAACTCTGATCCATGTATGGAAACCCGATGCCGAGTACAATCCGGAAAGGAACTACACCAGTTTAGGAGATCGGAGCACAGTGTCGGGAGTATCATACAACACATCTGGGATGCACCTCGCGACTCTGCAGGTATTCGACGACGATGGAGAGGAAACCGACATACTGATCGTACCAATCCAAGTTGTAAACGTGATACCAGAGATTTCCCCTATGACGACCACCCTCGGCGATTTGGAGGAGGACGAGGAGTTCACAATCGGTCCAGTGGTCTCGGACACTGGAAATGACTCCGAATCACTTGTTCACTGCTTCGACCTTGACCCATCTGCCGATTCCGACTCAGATGGGGACACGGCAAATGACTGCGACGTTCAGTCCAGTGTCCTAGTTCACTCGTGGCCCGACTCCTCTTCAGCCCCCGACTCTGTAATATTCCATGTCACAGATGATGATGGAGCAATGGATTCGCTGGAGTTCTCTTTCCTCGTCATTAACACCCCGCCAGAAGCCTTCGCCTCAGTCAGCGTTTCCAACCCTACAGAAGGGGACAAGGTAATCCTATCAGCCAACGGGACTGTCGACTCCCAGGCCGACATGGACTCCCTAGTTTTCCATTGGGACATCGACATCACCGTTGACTCAAACAATGATGGAAACCCGGCCAACGATGTCGATTACACTGGCAGGTGGATCGAGTTCTCCTATGACTCCGGTGGACCGAAGACGGCACAGCTAACCGTTCTAGATGATAGCTCCAGCCACTCATTCACCATGTACCTGGAGGTGGCCGAGAGACCAGCCACCATTTCTGAAACCATCCAGTCCAACGTCGGAATCATCATTTTCGCTTTAGCAGCAATCTTGATGGTCGGTTGGTACGTCATGAGAGAAGACGATGTTGAGACAGGTGAGACCTCCAAGGGGCCAGAGGGGATGGACATGGATGCGGCATTCGATGTTCCCGGTGAGCCATTGGACAGCACCAGCCCGTTCGAAGCAAGTCCCGAAACAGCACGCCATCGAGAGGATGCCATGGTGCTGGAAGGATTGGACAAGGTTCTCGAGGAACTAACTGGAAGTAAGCCAGAAACTACTCCTCCGCAACTGCCTCCGGCACCGAGTGTCGACGAACCAAAAGCCTCGCTGAACATAGAAGACATCGAAGCCCTCTTTGAGGAGTAACTCTCGGGCCGCCCGTGGTCAATCTATTCCGGCTTCTCGGACTCCCCAATCCGAACACGACTCCGAAGGCCAGTTCAGGGACGGGGATGGGTGCGACTGAACCCGGTCCCAAGGCTGGGAATAGATTTCACGACCTTGGTGAGTCCAGATGGTCTGATAGGACGGAGAGGGTTACTGAGAGGCCTTCTCGGAGGGTGATATACATGGAGCCAGATGGACTCCACAGACTCCAGTTGGACGGAATTGAGGGGGACCTCTCGATGGGGGACATGGTGATAATCGATCTAAACTCTCTCAATCACATGCCTAGCCAGCAATCCGTATGCTCCAGGAGGGCTCAGGACCTAGGGGATCGGACTAACCTCCCTGTCTTCGCTCTAAACGAGGATGACTCTCTCTTGATGATTGTAGGTGCCAAGATGAGGGTCGACACTCACAAGCACAGACTCGGCTCGCCCGCATTAGATCGGGCAATCGACAACTAATTCCTAATTGAGAATCATTCCTCTTCCAACCAAGAATCGAGATCTCCATTGGAAACCTCGATTATCGCATGCTCCGTGAAGTCTCGGTATGCGACCCATCTGGAAATTTCATCTTCCTGCCCCCCTCTGCCAGTCTTTCTGCCTATTGAGTCATTCGCGTATCTAACGCATCTCCTAAGAAATGAAGCAACCAGGCTTCGCCGCTCTTCAATGCTCATATCATCCGACCTTGAGAGCCTCAATCAGAGAGTCAACGTGCCCTTTCGCCCTCACTCCGTATCCGGCCCAGGATATCGTTCCGTCCGTCTCTATTGCGAACGTCGATCTCAGAGTCCCCTTGTACGTCTTACCGTACATGTTCTTCTCCCTCCAAGTGCCAAATATTTCGTGAAGAGATGCCCCCTCGTCAACGATTAGGTCGAATGGCAAATCATGCTTGTCAACGAACTTCTGATGGGATTTGGCACTGTCCGTCGAGACTCCCAAGACCTTCCAGCTGCTCCCTTCGAACCTGCCGAAGCTATCTCTGAAGTCACAGGCCTGCGTAGTACATCCAGGAGTGTTGTCCCTGGGGTAGAAGTACAGAATCACTCCCTTCCCAGAGGAGAGAATATCAGAAAGCGATACCTTGGACCCATCGGTAATCTCAGCCTCGAAGTCAGGAGCCTTGTCTCCAACTGCTAACTCTACTGTTGTCATGCAATCGCGTGTCGAACCAGACTCATGAAGACTACCATCACTCGATATACGATTTCAGAGTGACTGATGAGGGGGTTGATGGCGGTTCGCTGAAACCGAAGCAGGCATTGGTCTCGAATTCCATCTTTTCACCCAGATCATTGCCTTCGAAACTCGCTTCTGCCCTTAGGATTCGAGAAACAGATCTCACTGAGTACCACTCTCTCCTGCCATTCTCTGTTACTCCATGGGTCTTGGTCCCGAAGAGGATCCTCCCGAAGAGGGCTTCAATACTTGCGATGAACCATAGTGGCCTCCAGAAGGGGAGTGGGAATGGGAGTCCCCAAGAGATGCTGACGGCCAATCCACTCCCGCCAATTGTGACTCCTCTTCTGTTCCTCTCCACAGAAATCTCAGTCACTTCCACTTCTTCAAAGTTGTAAAGTTCCGAGACGTACGCAGCATGAACTTCAGACGGGGATATGAGGATCCTGCTCCCATCAGGCCTCGCCCACATCACGTTAGTGAAACTCCCCAGAGGGGATTCTTCCCAGTCCCCGATTACAATCCTGTCGCCACTTGTGAAACCAGTGGATGTAATCCTTCCCACGAAGACGTCCATTCAATCACCCATTTCTTCCTTGATACGCTTCTTTGTCGCAGCCCATGAGCACATCGGACAACGTCTCAGGTCATGTCTCAGTGCGGGACAGTGTTCTCTCCCGAAGTAGATTATCTGCAGGTGCCTCCTGTTCCACGTTTCCTCGGGGAAGGCCGCTTTCAGATCCCTCTCGGTCTTGGTCACATTACTGCCATTCGAGAGTCCCCATCTGGCTGCTAATCTGTGTATGTGAGTATCAACGGGGAAC